>SMVA01418960.1_pt1 | contig 14118 bp, 13 predicted proteins | sample 2456451 | NCBI WGS metagenome assembly SMVA01 (sample SAMN11095933, study PRJNA526329) | marine sediment metagenome | biome: Marine sediment; feature: Surficial sediment; material: Deep marine sediment; isolation source: Hadal surficial sediment | place: Pacific Ocean | collected 2014-05 | depth...
AGCAAACCGGTCACGCTGCATTCGGGGCGTTACGGTCCCTACGTCAAGCACGGCCGCACCATCGCCTCCCTGCCCAAAGGCGAATCCGACCAGGAGCTGAGCTTCGAGCGTGCGCTGCAGTTGCTGGCCGCCAAGGCGGAAAAGGACAAGGCCAAAGGCGGCGGCAAGGCCCCGGCGCCGAAGAAAGCCAAAAAAGCCAAAAAGGCGAAGAAGGCCAAAAAGGCGAAGAAGGCCAAGCCCAAGAAGGCCGAGAGCCAAAGCCAAACCTGACGCAATGGCCCGCAACGCAAAGTCCGACCCCCGACCTTTCCCGACCAAGGAACAGGTCATTGCCTTCGTCCAGGACAGCCCGACCCCGGTCGGCAAGCGCGAGATCGCCCGCGCGTTCCAGATCAAGGGCAGCGACCGCATCCCGCTGAAAGCCCTGCTGCGCGAACTGAAGCAGGAGGGCGTGTTCGAGCGTGGTCAGCGGCGCAAGATCCGCCCGCGCGGCCACCTGCCGCCGGTCGCGGTACTCGAAGTGAGCGGCATCAACGAGGACGGCGAGCTGCTGGCGCGGCCGGCGGTTTGGGACGAAGACACAGCGCCGCCGATAATCTACCTGGCGCCGGAGACCCGCGGCCGCGCCGCACTCGCGCCCGGCGACCGGGTCCTCGCCAAGCTGCGCCGGATCGAGGACCGGGTCTACGAGGCCCAACCGATCCGCAAGATCGCCAAGCTGCCGAGCCGGGTCCTGGGGATCTACGAGATCGGCGACGAGGGCGGCCGGTTGCGGCCGACCGACAAGCGCGCCAAACATGACTTTGTCCTGCACGAGCGCGACACCATGGGTGCCGAGCCCGGCGAGTTGGTGCTGGCCGAGGTGCGCCCAGGACGGCCGCGTCTCGGCCTGCGCGAGGTCCGGGTGACCGAGCGTCTGGGCGCGCTCGGCGATACCCGCAACCTCAGCCTGATCGCGATCCACGAGCACCGGTTGCCGGTGGATTTCTCGCCCGAGGCGCTGGCGGAAGCCGCGGCGGCGGGGCCGGCCGGGTTGGGCAAGCGGGTGGACCTGCGCGCCCTGCCACTGGTCACCATCGATGGCGCCGATGCGCGCGACTTCGACGATGCAGTCTGGGCCGAGCCCGACCCGGACCCGGGCCATTCCGGAGGTTGGCACCTGCTGGTCGCGATCGCCGATGTCGCCTGGTACGTACGGCCGGACAGCGCCCTCGACCGCGCCGCCTTCGAGCGCGGCAACTCGGCCTACTTCCCGGACCGGGTCGTACCCATGCTGCCTGAGGCGCTATCGACCGGCTGGTGCTCACTCAACCCGGACGAGGAGCGGCCCTGCCTGGCGGCCGAGCTATGGATCGATGCGGCGGGCAAGATACGCAAGCACCGTTTCTTGCGCGGGCTCATGCGCTCGGCGGCGCGACTGACCTACGAGCAGGTCCAGGCCGCGCGCGACGGCGACCGCGACGCTGTCTCGGAAGCGCTCATGGCGCCGGTGATCGCACCGCTCTATGGCGCCTACGAGGCGCTGCTCGAAGCCCGGCGCGGACGCGGCACCCTGGAGCTCGATCTGCCGGAGCGGCGCGTGGTCCTCGATGCCGCCGGTGCGGTCGCCGCCATCGAGCCGCGCATTCGCCTGGACAGCCACCGGCTAATCGAAGAATTCATGATCTCGGCCAACATCGCCGCCGCCATGGAAATCGAGGCGCGGCGCCAGCCTTGCATGTATCGCATCCACGACCGGCCCGATCCGGTCAAGATCGAGTCCCTGCGCCAAGTCCTCGACAGCCTGGATCTGCGGCTCGCACGCGGCCAGGCCATGAATGCCAAGCTGCTCAACCGGGTGATCGAGCGGGCCAAGGCGCATCCGGCCGCGGACATGATCAACATGCTGGTCCTGCGGACCCAGGCCCAGGCGGTTTACAGCCCGGACAACATCGGCCACTTCGGCTTGGCGCTTACCCATTACGCCCACTTCACCTCGCCGATCCGGCGCTACGCCGATCTCTTGGTGCACCGGGCCTTGATCGCGGGACTGGACCCGGACGACGGCGCCCTGCCCACCGAGGCCGGCGGCCGCTTTGCCGAAATCGGCGAGCACATAAGCACGACCGAGCGCCGCGCCGCCACGGCCGAGCGAGACGCCGTCGACCGCTTTACCGCCGCCTATCTGCAGGACCGGATTGGCGGGCTTTTCCGCGGCGCGATCAACGGGGTCACCCGCTTCGGCCTGTTCGTCACTCTGGATGAGACCGGGGCCGACGGGCTGGTGCCCATGAGCCTGCTGCCCGACGACTACTACGATCACGACGAACCCGGGCACCGCCTGGTCGGGCGGCGTTGGGGCCGCAGCTACCATCTGGGCGCGGCGGTCACCGTGCGCCTGATGGAGGCCGTCCCGATCACTGGCGGGCTGATCCTGAAACTGGCCGAGGAACCCGCCGAGGCATCCGAGGCCGTACCGCCCAAGATGGAATCGCCGGCGGGGTGGCATCCGCTCGACGCCCGGGCGCCCGGTCTCGGCACCGCAGGACCGGCAACCAAATCCGCAGCCAAATCCGCAGCCAAGCGGCCGGCCAAGCACCGGCGGCAGTCCCGAAAGCCGCGCGCCTGAGCGATAGAAATCATACGGAGGCCGGCCGCGAATATGGTTAACGCTACTTAAGTGTCTGGGAGTCTTGACTTGCCTGGTCCTTCGAATATTCCGTAACCGGCCGTTTCTTAATGATTTTATTTGAAATATGACTGGCTTTAACCGGCCGCGATCGGCTAATATGATTTACGAAACGTAAACGATAAAAATATCGACAAATTCTGACGTGGGGTCATCTAGACGATCATGGGAGGTTCCGTGAATCAACAGCAGCCTCGCTGTGGACTGAACGTGTGGCAGCGCCTCGGCGCACTGTCGGTGGCCTTCTTCATGGTCGCCTGCACGGCCCAGGACACGCGGGTCACGGCGGACGGCGACCTGTCCCTTGCCAATCGTCTGTTCCGGGACGGCTACCGGGACATCATCGATATCTATATCGATGAGGTTCAGACCTCGGACTTGGTCTTGGCGGGCCTGGACAATCTGATCGAACTCGAACCCGACATCTCAGTATTCGCGCAAGACGGCTGGATCACCCTGAAAATGGATGGCCAGCCGATCGGGAACCTTTCCGTGCCGCCGGACCATGACCCGGCAGCCTGGGGCGACCTCACCGCCTCGGCGCTCCGCTTGGCGCGGAGCCGCTCGACGCTTATCGACGCCGCCGACCCGGAGGAAATCTACGAGATCGTTTTCGACGGTATCCTGAACGAGTTGGACAAGTTTTCCCGATACGCCGGCCGCGACGAAGCGCGCGAGAACCGGGCCAGCCGGGATGGCTTCGGCGGCATCGGCGTGCGCATCCGCCTGATCGACGAAGGCGTGCGGGTCATCTCGGTGATGGAAAACACCCCGGCCGAGCGCGCCGGGCTCAAGGACAACGACATAATCCTGGAAATCGATGGCGAATCCACGTTGGACCTCAATCAGCGCGAAGTCGTCCGGCGCCTGCGCGGGCCATTGCGCAGCCGCGTCGCTTTGACCATCGGGCGGGAAGATGCACCTGCGAACCTCGGAATCGAGGTGGTCCGGGCTCACATTGTACCTCAGACGGTGACTTATCGACGCCATGACAACGCCGCCATCATCCAGTTGACGGGCTTCAACCAGAGCACCACGCGCACACTGCGCGAGAAGCTCATCCAGGCGAACAAGGAGATTGGATCCGATCTCTCCGGTTTCGTGCTCGATCTGCGCGGCAACCCTGGCGGCCTGCTCGATCAGGCGGTCGCGGTCTCGGATCTGTTCATCGGCGACGGCCGGATCGTCTCGACTCACGGCCGGCACCCGGATAGCCACCAGTACTTCGACGCCAAATCCGATGACCTGGCCAAGCAACGGCCCGTCGTGGTGCTGGTCAATGGCAACTCTGCCTCGGCCGCGGAGATTGTCGCCGCGGCGCTCCAGGATTCGGGACGGGCCGTCGTGATTGGCAGCGGCTCCTTCGGCAAAGGCACGGTACAGACCGTGCTGCGGCTGCCGAACGAGGGCGAGTTGACCCTGACCTGGGCACGCTTCCATGCGCCTTCCGGCTACGCGCTGAACCGCCGCGGCGTGATCCCCGATATTTGCACCACCGGCACACCCGATCAAACTGCCGATGACGTTCTCGACCGCCTGATCGACGGCAGCCTGCCGATCGACCGCGGCATCCAGCACCGAGACATCGATCAGAACGACGAAGCCAGCATCGCCGCCCTGCGCGCCTACTGCCCGACGCGGCAAAACGAGGCCGAGATCGATATCGAGGTCGCCCTGCGCTTGCTCGAAAGGCCCGATCTATTCGCGCGGGCTTTGGGCGGACCGGCGCCCAATACCGCGCTCCTGAACCAGGGCCATTCGGCAAACGCATCCAACTCCCAGTGATCGTGATTGAAGCCGGTTGTTAGACCTGCGGAGGCCGCCGGCTTGGTGCTGATTCGCCAGGCGAATGCCGCTGACGCCGGTGCCGAAGTGTTGCTCGGACGGCGCAGCGGGCGTTCGCGCTTCATGCCCGGCATCTATGTATTCCCAGGCGGCCGCGTCGGCCCCGAGGACCGCCGGCCCTCGGGCTTTGCGGAGCCGCTGCCGGACCCACCGCCCGGCCTCGACCGAGATACCCAACGGCGCCTCGCGATGTTCGCGCGCGCGGCGCTGCGCGAGACTTTTGAAGAGACCGGCTTGCTGCTCGGCGCCCACGATCCGGCGTCCGACCCGCCATCGCTTCGCGGTACAGACGCCGCGGTCTGGAATGCTTTCACGGCAGCCGGGCGCGCTCCCGGCTTCGCCGGCATGCGCCTGGTAGCCCGTGCGATTACCCCGGCCGACTCGCCGGTCCGCTTCCATAACCGGTTCTTCCTGGCCGATGGCGCCGCGGCCGCAGGCGAGATCGGCGGCGACGGCGAGTTGGAAGACATTCACTGGGCGCCGCTCGAAAGCCTGCCCGAGTTGCCCATGGCCGACATCACCCTGCTGGTGCTCGAAGAGGCTTTGGCCCATCGCGCCGGGAGCGGAGCGCCTGACCGCCCGGCAACGCTGTTCCGCTGGATCGGATCCAGGCAACATCCCTGGGACCTGCAAGGAGTTCCCGACCGGCGGGCTTGACTTGCCCGGCTCGCCCGCTATCTTCCGGGGCCAACGAATTCGCGCCGAAAGGACAGCGTCATGGCCAAACCGACCACCCAGCTGATCAAGATGGTCAGCACCGCCGACACCGGCTACTTCTATGTGGCCAGGAAGAACCCCCGTACATTGACCGAGAAGCTGATCATGCGCAAATACGACCCGCGCGCGCGCAAGCACGTCTTGTTCAAGGAATCCAAGATGAAGTGAGCCGCGGTCAGCCGCGGGCTCCAAGAACGACGACGGCCGCACCTGGGGCGGCCGCTTTCGCGTTATGAGGGGGCCGTCAGGACGATCCGCGTCAAGTGCCGCCCGCTGCGACCGCGGGAGGCGCGGTGGGTACGGCCGCTTCGGGCTCCTCCGCCAAGCAGACCTGATTGCGGCCACCGTTCTTGGCTTGGTATAGAGCGGTATCGGCGCGCGCCAACAGGGCCTCCGCCGTCTCCGCAGGTTTGGTGGCGGTGGCGGCGCCGATCGAGGCGGTGATAACGACCGGCGTCTCGCTGCCGGGGACCTCGAAGGGCTCGGCCTCGATCATGCGGCACAGGCGCTCGGCCACCATCATGGAATCTTCAGCCGGCGTGCTCGGCATGATCACCACGAACTCCTCGCCGCCGTAGCGTGCCAGTAGATCGAAGTCACGGATGCCGCCGGTCACCCGCTGGGCGATGGCCTTGAGAACTGCGTCGCCACTGGCATGGCCGTAGGTGTCGTTGACCTGCTTGAAGTGGTCGATGTCCAACATCATCACCGAGACCGGCTTCTGGGCTTCGACCATCTCCAGAATCTTGCGATCGAGATGGGCGTCCATGTAGCGCCGATTGTAGACGCCGGTCAGCGCGTCGGTGTAAGCCAGCGACAGACTGTTGTCGAGCATCCGATGGAGTTGGTCGTGATAGCGGCGGCGCCGGATCTGGGTGCGGGTACGCGCCAACAGCTCGTTCCGGTCGATCGGGCGAATCAGATAGTCGGTGATGCCGATTTCCAAACCTTTGGCCAGTTGCGCCAGTTCATTCTCTTCCAGGATCAAAAGGATGGGAACGTGCCGTGTCTCGTCCTGGGATCGGAACTGGGAGCACAAACGTAAGCCATCCTCACCGGCCAGGCTCAGGTTGACCATGATCAGATCCAGCCCGGGTTCCCGGCCGAGTTCGAGCGCCTCGTTATTGCTCGTGGCGCGGCGAATACTGTGTCCGGCCTCGGTCAGAATTTCGGTGACGCTTCTGGCCAGCAGGTTCTCGCTCTCGACCATCAGGATCCGGCCGTTGGCGGCGTCTTCCTCGGCGTTCTGAGGCGCCTCGCCAAGGATATCAAATTCGCCGGTGGTCGCGTTGCGCACCCGCAATTCGTCCATCATGACTTTGAGCCGTGCAAGCGATCGCACCCGCGCGAACAACGCGATGTCGTTGACCGGCTTGGACAGGAAGTCGTCGGCGCCCGCTTCGAGGCCGCGCACCCGATCGGCGGTATCGGTCAAGGCCGTGATCATGACGATGGGGATATGCCACGTTTTCGGGTCCGACCTGAGCCGCTCCGCGACTTCGAAGCCATCCATACCCGGCATCATGACATCGAGCAGGATCAGATCCGGCGCTTGGGCATGGGCCACTTCGAGAGCGGAGAGCCCATCGCTCGCGGTGAGCACCTCGAAGTACTCGGCCGACAACTTGGCTTCGAGCAGACGGACATTGACCGGAATGTCGTCGACAACCAGAATCCGGGCGGTCATTTTCTGGCTCCGCCGGCGACGATTAGTTCAGGAATCGTCTGACGGTTTCCAGAAAATTGGTCACCGAAATGGGCTTGGCGATATAGGCCTCGCAACCGCCCTCGCGAATCTTCTCCTCGTCGCCCTTCATGGCGAAAGCGGTCACGGCGATCACCGGAATCGACTTGAGGTCCTCGTCCTCTTTGAGCCACTTGGTCACTTCCAGTCCCGAAACCTCCGGCAACTGAATATCCATCAAAATCAAATCGGGCTTGTGCTCGCGCGCGATGCGCAACGCATCCATGCCGTCCTTGGTTTGGAGAATATTGTACCCGTGTGCTTCCAGCAAATCGTGGAACAGCTTCATGTTCAGTTCGTTGTCCTCGACCACCAGAACAGTCTTGGCGGCCCCATTCGTCGAATCGTTTGTCACTCCCACGCTCCCATCTTGTGCCAAATCCCTAACGGATCGTGTGGCGCCTATTCGGCACCCGCCACTCTGACGATCCCATCTGCCGAATACCTTGCGGCCTAAGGCAATGCAAAGGCTCCAAGCCGGAACCCTGGCGAAACTTTAGAAGAATAATATTAACGAGTCGTAAAGGAGTTCTTTACAAACGTGCTTGTAATGTGATGTAAAACAATCAGGGATTGTAAACGGGCGAACCGTTCTTACAGCTCCAATATCAGCCGAATTTCCTTGGTCTTGGCAACCACGTTGCCGATTGGCATTCCCGTCGTCATGTCCGTAGAATGTCCGGGCCGCACCCTCCTGGTAGCACAGAAACCGCTAATGCAGAGTGCAGGTGCGCCAAGGAATATGGACGAAGCGCCGTGGCCGAGACTTCTTTCACACTGGCGGCCGCGGTCGCTGCGGGCGGCGCTCTGGGCGCGCTGGGCCGTTACCTGGCGACTTCCTGGATCCGCCGCCGCCTGGGCCCCGGATTTCCGTACGGTACCTTGGCGGTAAACGCGGGCGGTTCGCTGCTGCTCGGCGCCTTCGCCGCATTCGCCGCCAGCCAGTGGCGAATTGCGCCCGAGGTCCAGGCCTTCGTCTCGGTCGGTGCGCTCGGCGCCTTCACTACGGTTTCGACATTCGCCTTGGATACCGCCAACCTCGCGGGCCAGCACCGGCGCCTGCGGGCCGGCGCCTACGTGGTGCTCTCGGTTGGGCTCTCGCTCGCGGGCGCCGCTTTGGGCTATTATCTGGTGCGAGCCGTATCAATCTGAAACAGCCCGGTCCACATCATGACCGACCGAAAATCGATTCGCCTCGGCATCGACCTGGGCGGCACCAAGATCGAAGGCATCGCGCTCGACGCCCAGGGCGGGATCCTGGCGCGCCGCCGGGTCGCCACGCCGCGCGACGTCTACCGCGCCACAGTCGCGTCAGTGGTCGGGCTGGTCGCCGCGCTGGAGGATGAAGCGGGCGCCCGCGGCAGTGTCGGGATCGGCATTCCCGGCGCGGTCTCGCCCAAAACCGGCCGCCTCAAGAACGCGAACTCGACCTGGTTGATTGGCGCCGCCTTCCATGGCGACATGGAAGCGGCGCTGGGCCGGCCGGTGCGCCTGGCCAACGATGCCAACTGTTTTGCGCTCTCCGAGGCGATCGACGGTGCGGCAGCCGGCGCGAGCGTGGTGTTCGGCGCGATCCTGGGCACCGGAGTCGGCGGCGGCATCGTCATCGACGGCAAGGCGCTGACCGGACGGAACGCCATCGCCGGCGAGTGGGGCCACAATCCCCTGCCCTGGCCGCGCGACGACGAACGGCCGGGTCCGGCCTGTTACTGCGGCAAGCGCGGCTGCTTGGAGACTTTTCTTTCGGGCCCAGGGCTGGCGCGGGATTACGCAATCGCTGGGGGTTCCACGGAACCGGCTCCGGTATCCCCAGAGGACATCGAGACCCGGGCCGAGGCTGGCGAGGCGGCGGCGCTGGCCGCGCTGGATCGCTACGAGGACCGGCTGGCGCGCGGCCTGGCCCATGTCATCAATCTGGTCGATCCGGAGGTGATTGTGCTGGGCGGCGGTCTGTCCAACCTGCACCGGCTCTACCGGTCGCTACCCGCCCGCATCCCGGCCTACGTCTTCTCGGACCGGGTCGATACCGAGCTGCGCCCGCCGCGCCACGGCGATTCGAGCGGCGTTCGCGGGGCCGCCTGGTTGTGGAACGCGGAAGAGGCGGCCGGGATATGACCGTCCTGTGCCGCGACTGCCTGACCTGCCACGAGACGCCGTCCGGGATCGGTGCGCCGTCCGGGATCGGGTCACTTGTCGTGCGCTGTCCGGACTGCGGTGGCGCGCGGCGGACCGCACACCCGGAGTTGGACACCCTCACCATCGCCCATATCGACTGCGACGCCTTCTACGCCAGCGTGGAGAAACGCGACCGGCCCGAGCTGCGCGACCGGCCGGTGATCGTCGGCGGCGGCCGGCGCGGCGTGGTCGCGGCCGCCTGTTATGTGGCGCGGCTCTACGGCATCCGCTCGGCCATGCCCATGTTCAAGGCGCTCAAGGCCTGCCCCGATGCGGTGGTGATCCGGCCGGACATGGCCAAGTACCAACGCGCCGGCCACCAGATCCGCGAGATGATGCGCGAATTGACCCCGCTGGTCGAACCGCTGTCCATCGACGAGGCCTTCCTCGATCTGACCGGCACCGAGGCGCTGCACGGCGGCATCCCGGCGCGAAGCCTGGCGCGGCTGGTCAAACGGATCGAGGATGAGCTTGGCCTGACCGCCTCGGTCGGCCTGAGTTACAACAAATTTCTGGCCAAGATCGCCTCCGATCTGGACAAGCCGCGCGGTTTCGCGGTGATCGGCCGGGCCGAGGCGGCCGAGTTCCTCGCCAACAAGCCGGTCCGCATCATCTGGGGCGTGGGCCAGGCGTTGGAGGCCGCGCTCGCGCGCGACGGCTTGCGCAGCGTAGGCGACCTGCGGGCCCGCGAGGAGATCGACCTGGTGGCGCGTTACGGCGCCATCGGCCGGCGCCTGAGCCGTTTCGCCCACGGCAACGACGCGCGCCGGGTCGAACCCAACGCGCCGACCAAGAGTATCTCCGCGGAGACCACGTTCGAGGAGGACCTCGCCGCGCCCGAGGCGCTGATGGCCCAGCTCTGGCCGCTCTGCGAGAAGGTCGCGGCCCGGCTCAAGAAATCGGAGCTGGCCGGAATTGGGGTGACGCTCAAGCTCAAGACCGCCGGGTTCCAGCAACTCACCCGCAGCCGCCGCCTGGCGGCGCCGACCCAAATGGCGGAGGTCCTCTATCGCGCCGCCGCACCGCTCCTGGAACACGAGGCCGACGGCCGGCACTTTCGCCTGATCGGCGTCGGGGCCAACGATCTCAGCGAGGGCGAACTGGCCGACCCGCCCGACCTCTTCGACCCATTGCGCACACACCAGGTCCAAGTCGAGACCGCGATCGACGCGGTCCGCGCCAAGCTGGGCGAATCGGCAATCGCCAAGGGCCGGGGCTTCGAATCCGCGGCCAGGACGGCGCGCGGATCACCGCTAAAGACGGGGCGTCAATCGACCTTGCAGTCGAGCGGCGGCAACGCTTCGAGCACGGTGAGATCGGCGCGCAGGACAAAGCTGCCGTAGTCGAGCAACATCTCGTCCACGATACCGTTGGCATAGAGGCGGAGCGCTTGCTCGTGCTCCGGCTCGGAGACGGCCTCGTCCATGCCGAAATAGGCCAGGCGCAGGCGCCAGGATTTCTGATCCCGCAGCAGCGGCGACTCGAACCCCTTGGGCGCATCTTCCGCCAAGGCCTCGCCGAGCGCCGCATTGACCCCGAAGCGGCCATCGTCGCCCGAGCCCTCGAACATGGTGCGCCACAGGGGTAGCTCGCCCTTGGCCGCGGCCTCCATCAACGCCAAGGAATGGGCGGTCGGAAACAGGGTGCCCTTGGGAAGCGTCACCCGGCGCGACTCCGGCGCATGGAACACCGCGACACCGCGCGCACCGGGCGCCGGAAAGCGCGCCTCCCCGCGCACTTCTTCGTCCGAGCCGTCGGGATTGAAACGGCGAATGAAGAAGCGGTAGCGCCGGCCGTCCCGGCTTTCCAGGGCGCTGAGCGACCACCCGAAATCGATGGTCTGGCCCTCGCTGGTCGCCATCTGCACCCGGGTGCGCTGGCTCACGGTCCAGCCGGTGCAGACATCCGCCCATTCGAATTCCAACTTGCCCGACGCCCGCACCATGTTGCCGCTGGAGCGGGTCTTGGCCAGGCTCAGGTCGTAGACCGCCCGGTGCGGCAGAAATTCGGCCGCTTCGGCCGCTTCGGCCGTGCGCCAGCCGCCCGGTCCGGCAACCATCGCCGCCAGCGCCAAAATCACCCAGCTTCGCCCAGCCACGACGAACCCGCACCGCATCTCTAGAGCCCCTTTCGATTCCCAGGCAGGCCACCGTCTCCCACCTGTTCCAAAGCGTACACTCCACGTATAACATGGCGCAATCATGACGCGCGCCACCGCGCGCAAGAACGCTCTCGCCCCGATCAGGAGACCCATATGACCGCCAAGCCGATCCTGCTGGTAACCCGCAAGCTGCCCGCCGCCGTCCTCGAACGCGCGGCGCGCGATTACGACGCCCGGATCAACCACGCCGATGAGGTTTACGGCCCGGACGAGGTCATCGCGCGCGCCGAGGGTTGCGATGCGATCCTGATCTGCTCGACCGAGAAAATCAACGCCGAGGTGGTCGAACGCCTGCCGGCCAGCGTGCGCGCGGTGGCGACATTTTCGGTCGGCACCGAGCATCTCGACCTCGAGGCGGCCAAGAAGCGGGGCCTGGTGATGACCAACACCCCCGACGTGCTGACCGATTCGACCGCCGATATCACCATGCTGGTGCTTCTGGGCGCGGCGCGGCGGGCCTATGAAGGCCAGCAGTTGGTGCGCGAGGACAAATGGGTCGGCTGGAACCCGAACCAGCTCCTCGGCGTCCAGGTCACCGGCAAGAAGCTGGGCATCCTGGGCATGGGCCGGATCGGCCGCGCGGTAGCCCGACGCGCCCGCGGCTTCGACATGGCGATCCATTACCACAACCGCAGCCGCCTGGACCCCGAGTTGGAGCAGGGCGCGACCTATCACGCCGACCCCGAAGATTTGCTGGGCGAGAGCGAGTTCCTCTCGATCAACTGCCCGGCCTCGCCGGAGATGCACCACTTCCTCAACGCGCGCCGGATCGAACTCCTGCCCGAGCGCACCATCGTCACCAATACCGCGCGCGGCCCCCTGATCGACGACGAGGCGCTGATCGCAGCGCTCCAGTCGGGCCGGATCGCCGCCGCCGGGCTCGACGTTTTCGAGGGCGAGCCGAGCATCCACCCCGGCTATCGCGATCTGCCCAACGCCTTTCTCCTGCCCCACATGGGCAGCGCGACGCTCGAGACCCGCAACGCCATGGGTTTCAAGTGCCTGGACAACCTGGACGCCTTCTTCGCCGGCCAAGAGCCGCCGGATAGGGTGGCGTAATACCAAGGAGTGCGGATAATGACCGACCCAGTACACCCGACCTATCAGATCGCCGGCCGCGAACTGGTTTCGGAGGCCGATGGCCTGCGGGTGCAGATCCTGACCCTCGGCCCGGGCGAGAAAGTGCCGTGGCACTGCCACAGCGTGGTCTCCGATATCTTCATCTGCCTGGAGGGCACCACGGTGGTCGAGACCCGGGCGCCACGTGCGCGCCATGAGCTGGCCCCCGGCGCCCACTGCGTGGTGCCGCCCAAGACCGCCCACGAGGTCACCGGCAAGGACGGCGCAGGTTGCCGCTTCAATATCATCCAGGGCGTCGGCGAGTATGACTATATCCCGGTCGGCGGCGGCGCAGAGGCTCGGCAGGATTAACCACCGCGCCACCACCGCCGCCCCGCCCGCTCTTGCCTGGCAGAACCTGCCGGGCGGCAGCTCTTGCTGCCAGAATTCTATAATTTAATAATATATTTCAACGAGTTAATCTTTGGCACGGGGATTGCATTTTCCGGATCACCGTCATTGGTGTCAACAGACAGACCGGAATTAGTGCCGTGAACCTGAACCGCCTCGATATCGGCCTCGACAGCTTCGAGCCCGACCCCCTGCCGCAGCTTTGCGCGGCCACCGATCGCCTGCGCCGCCTGGCCGGCAACGGTGATTCGCCGTCCTCCCTGGCCCACAAGGAACTGATCGAGGAGGTGCTCGCCGCCGCGGTCATGGCCGAGCAGAGTCTGGCCATCCAGCGCGCGCGAATCCGTTATCTCGAAGGCCTGTCGATCACCGACGAACTGACCTCCCTGCTCAATCGGCGCGGTTTCCAAATCGAGCTCAGCCGGGCCTTCGCCCGCGCCCAGCGGTCCCAGGAGACCGGGCTGCTGCTGCTCTGCGACCTGGACCACTTCAAGGCAATCAACGATACCTACGGCCACATGGCCGGAGACGCGGTACTCTGCGCGGTGTCCGGCCTGCTCCAGACCAAAACCCGGCGCAGCGATTACGTGGCGCGCCTGGGCGGCGACGAGTTCGCCGTGCTCATGACCCACAGCCCGCGCGCCCAGGCCGAGGCCCGGGTCGAAACCCTGTCCGATCTGATCAACAACCTGGTGATCGAGTGGGACGGCCACGACATCCCGGTCTCCGCCAGCTTCGGATACGAGGGCTACCATCACGGCAGCCAGCCCGATACCCTGCTGTTCCTGGCCGACCGGGCGCTCTATCGGCGCAAGGGACCCCGCCTGATCGAGACCGCGCCGGCGCAGGCCTAAAGAAACCGGCCGGTCCCCCTGGGCCGGTCCCCCTTGGGCCGGTCCCCCTAGCCTGGGGACCGCTGGGCCGGTCCCCCTGGCCTGGGGACCGCTGCGGTTCCACAATGGTGGAAATCGTATTACTCTTTGGGCCATGATGTTTCCGCGCTGCATTCGGCTGGATACCTCCGACCAAAATATTTTCGCCCGCGCCGCCGAGCCGGGCGAATGGCTGGTGCCCGGCGGATTCGCCTATGCGGATTGCGATCCGGACCAACTCGAGCGCAAGGCGCGCCTCGCCTTCCACAGCGCCTGGCTGGGAACCGAGAGTTTCGGTCATAGCACCTTGGCCGAGGTTGCCGAGATCGATCCGGCCGACTTCGAGCAAACGATCGAGCGCCTGGCTCGCCATTTCGTCGAAAATTACGGCGCCCCGGACCTGGCGGCCGCGCGCCCCGTGGCCCGCGCGGAGGCCGAAGAAGCGGCCGAATTGTGCCAACACAAG
>SMVA01403324.1_pt1 | contig 14116 bp, 14 predicted proteins | sample 2456451 | NCBI WGS metagenome assembly SMVA01 (sample SAMN11095933, study PRJNA526329) | marine sediment metagenome | biome: Marine sediment; feature: Surficial sediment; material: Deep marine sediment; isolation source: Hadal surficial sediment | place: Pacific Ocean | collected 2014-05 | depth...
AGCGGTTCTTGATAAGGAGCCTTCCGCGGTTCTTGATAAGGAGCCCTCAGCGGTTCTTGATAAGGAGCCCTCCGCGGTTCTTGATAAGGAGCCCTCCGCGGTTCTTGATAAGGAGCCCTCAGCGGTTCTTGATAAAGAGCCCTCCGCGGTTCTTGATAAAGAGCCCTCCGCGGTTCTTGATAAAGAGCCCTCCGCGGTTCTTGATAATAACAGCTCAGGAAAATACGGAACGACTTGATTCAATACATCATCGAAATTCACATTGATCATTTCACTGGCCCAACCACCGCGACGTTTAATCACCTTGAGATTAATTGATGTGTGGTTAAGCAGTGGCGATGTTCGCGTAGAAAATAAGCGAATTCGCAATTCTGCGGGAGATGCCTGGTCTGCAGCTTTGCAAGGGCGAAACAGGATATTCCAGCTATTGCCTTCCTTGCTGGCAACTTGCAGGCGCCTGATTTGCTTTTCATTGATATTTCCCGGCCATGCCAGCACGGCACTGCAACTCTTTGATGCAAGGGCTTTTTCAAGAACCCACAAGGTATCATTTGCTGTCTTCGGTTTAACCACCAGAACCGAGGTCAGGTCAATTCCTGCTTTCAGCAGTGCAGGGGGGTAGGGGATATAAGGAGGCGAAACCCACAGCAACCAGCGACTTTGTTCCTGGCTTAGATGGGCGAGGGCGGGAGTTAACAATCTCAGCTCACCGATACCATATTGATCATGCAGTAATTCAGTAACGCCATCTGCTGGCCAGCCTGATCCGGGCAAATGTTCATCCAGGACTTTGTACCCGGTAGATATGCCCTTGATGAAACGACAATCGATACTCGATGCCCGCCATAGGTCAGCATCTTGTAATAACTCTTTGACTGATTGGGTTTTAATGGGTTTTTCCTAAACCTGGTTCGCTGCTCTTGTAGAGCATAGAGCATGTATGCTGGATGTATATACAGTAGTATAATATATCCAGATACCCATGTTCAGGTCAATACCTGGTGTGCTTAATCGTTCTTTTAACTAATGTCTTAACTCATGTTGTGTCTAAATCGGCAACATGTGTCCTTCTTTTAATTCTTCCATCACGACATAAGTGCGGGATTCCCTGACGCCGGGCAGCAACAGTAAGGTTTCCCCCAGAAACTCGCGATAGGCAGCCATATCCGCAACACGTGCCTTGACCAGGTAGTCAAAATTGCCGGAGACAAGATGGCACTCGAGAATCTGGGGCAGATTGATGACGGCATTACGGAATTCTGCGAAGACACCCGGTGATGTGCGGAGTAGTGAGATTTCCACAAACACAAGCAGTCCAAGCTGCAATAAATGTGGATTGAGTTTGGCGGAATATTGTTCGATGAAACCGCGCCCCTCAAGCGACCTGACCCGCTCTGTACAAGGCGTTGCACTGAGCCCAACTTCCTTTGCCAATGAAGTGTTGGATATCCTGCCATCCATTTGCAGCGCCTGTAGTATCTTAAGGTCAATCTTGTCTAGTGATTTATCCTGTTTATTCTGCAATATAACCATATTAGACCCAGGTAAAGCTCATTATTCGAGGTATATCACCGAAGATTATACCAAAATAAGTGAGATACACTACTGGTCTGACCATATACTGGCAACATCATTATCTCACTGTTCGTCGCGGGAGAAATAGTCATGCATATTGGTGTACCGAAGGAAATAAAGAATCATGAATATCGTGTCGGTATGGTACCGGCCGCTGTCAGGGAGCTTGTTCACCATGGGCATGAAGTCTCCATAGAAACCAATGCTGGTAACGGCACTGGTTTTTTTGATGAAGACTACACAAAAGTCGGCGCCAGGATTGCGCCGGATGCAAAAACAGTTTTTGACACGGCTGAAATGATCGTCAAGGTAAAAGAACCCCAGTCGGCGGAGCGGGCGATGCTAAGAGAAGGCCAGACCCTGTTTACCTATTTGCACCTGGCGCCGGATTTCGAACAAACAAAAGACCTGGTTAGCAGCGGTTCTACCTGTATTGCTTATGAAACGGTGACGGACGCAATGGGCCGCTTGCCATTGCTGGCGCCCATGTCGGAAGTGGCGGGAAGAATGTCCATCCAGGCGGGTGCAATGTGTATGGAAAAATCTCATGGCGGTAGCGGCATACTTCTCGGCGGTGTACCCGGTGTGGCGCAGGGACATGTCGTTATCCTCGGCGGCGGGGTGGTTGGCCAGAATGCAGCCCAGATGGCCGTTGGTATGGGGGCGAAGGTCACGATTATCGATCGCAGTGTTGACGTGCTGCGGCATATCGATTACCGGTTTGGCAATCGTGTACAAACCCTGTACTCGACCCAGGATGCTATCGTCAGCAATGTCATGAATGCAGACCTGGTCATTGGTTCTGTATTGATCCCCGGTGCTTCTGCGCCAAAGCTGGTGACTGCCGATATGATTCGGGACATGAATTCGGGCACTGTTGTCGTTGATGTTGCTATTGACCAGGGCGGATGTTTTGAAACTTCCCATGCAACGACCCATGACGCTCCTACGTTTATAAAAGACGGTGTTGTGCACTACTGTGTTGCTAATATGCCTGGCGCTGTGGCTAAAACCTCTTCGGCGGCCCTGAACAATGCGACCCTGCCGTATATATTGGAATTGGCAGACAAGGGTATTCGGAACGCCTTGAAATCCAATGTGCACCTGTTACATGGATTAAATGTATATAACGGCAGAATCACCAATGAATTTGTTGGCAAGGCTCACGATATGGACTACATCGACGCGGAGTCTGCTCTGGCTGCGTAAACTCGTTAGTTCTCATGGATGAGAGATGGCTGTTATTTGCCATGCTGCATTGCATCACATTTTTTTCACAACCGGCATCAAACCAATTTCGCCTACTGCTGACCTTGGCATTCGCTCGGTCAACAGCGTCCATACTGCATTGGTCGCCTTGCCGCTTGCCTATTTCGCCACCAATACCTATCTTGATTTTTTCCCGAATCGGCTGTCACTGCCAGGGGCGATCATTCTTGTCGCTGGTTGCGTCGGGGTGGCGCTTTCCGGGGCTATCGTATCCGTCCACGCGATGAAAATTGCCTATGCCAACCCGATCCATGCTTTGCGTTATGAGTAAAGGATGCTAACTGGACTCTGGTCGCTTCCTGCCATCGACACAATCACCGCGAGCTAAACCTTGCGACACCGATTTGTTACATGACACACCTATTCGTTTATGTCCGAGCGAAACCGGTAGCAAACCTCTTCAGGCTCTGGTACTAATATTCCCCTGCGGTAACCTGGTGGTTATCAGTTAAAGAAGGGATCTACAAATAAAGAAGGGATCTACAAATAGAGAAGGGATCTACAAATAGAGAGGGGATCTACAAATGTATGATGAAATAAAGTATGAAGTGGACGGACCATCCGCCGTTATCACGTTGAACAGGCCGGAAGCGTTAAATGCCTTAACCAACAATATGATGGAAGAATTAAAGCATGCACTGGCGACCGCCGAATTGGACGACGCAGTTGTGGGCATCATCCTTACCGGCGAGGGCAGGGGTTTTAGTGCGGGTATGGACATGAATGCCCTGGACTCACAGGCTTCTGGTGGTGATCTGAATGATGGCGTTGAATTGAAAGATCTGGATGCCGATCCCGGTGACAAATCCATGGGGCCAGATTTTGAAGTGGCGTTCACCTACATCATGTCCATCCGCAAACCGATCATTGTGGCGCTTAACGGTGTGTGTGCCGGTTTGGGCATGTCCATTGCACTCCTGTGTGATATGCGCTTTGCCTCGGAAAATGGCAGGTTTGTGACTGCCTTCTCACAGCGAGGTCTTGTTGCTGAACATGGTCAGAGCTGGATACTTCCACGGTTGATAGGACCGGCGAGGGCGCTGGATATACTGTGGAGTTCGCGCAGAATCGATGCAACCGAAGCCATGGAAATGGGATTGGTGCAACGCATCTTTCCCCAGGACGAATTACTGGATCAGACCAAAGCGTATATTCAGGATCTTGCCGATCGCGCGGCACCGGTTTCCATGATGGTGATGAAACAGCAGATTTACAGGCACCTGAACATGAGTCTGGGGGAAGCCATGAGGGAGACCAACAAGCTGATGGCAGAAAGTCTTGTCAAGCAGGACTTTGCTGAAGGTGTAAAATCCTTTATGGAAAAACGCCCGCCACACTTCAGCAAGGTTGAGGTCAGCTAGTTCCGGACCGGAAATAGCGAGGCATCTATCCAGCGATCATCAAAGGCACCTGAATAATCAGGTGCCGGTTCAGAGACCAGACAATCTTGCGCTGGTATCATCGGGCCAATTACCTGTTTCACAGGTATGATTCCAGCCCATACGGGATGCTGCAGGTCTTCTTCATCATCGATTGGGTCACCGGTGCGTACTTTAACGGAGGCCTCATTCATATCGAGCTGTAATACATCCGTCGCTTCAATTTCCTGGCTGTTGGTTTCCCGCAACTTGTCCCAGCGAGCCGGTGCAATCAGTTCCATAAATATTTCCAGCGCGGCAAGTTTTTCTGTTTTCGATTCCAGGATTTTTGGGCAACCCAGGATCATCGCAGAGCGATAGTTTGCACTATGGTGAAATGCGGAACGCGCCATGACCAGGCCATCCAACAGGGTGAAGGTAATACAGGCATTGCCACCATCTTTAAACACTTTGAGCATCCTGCTGCCCCTGGAGCCATGAATATACAGGGTATTACTTTCGCGCCAGCCAAGCGTCGGAATGACAAAAGGGTGTCCTTTGTCAACAAAACCAACATGACAGATCATTGTTTCATCAATAATCTGGTGAAGCGACTCACGTTCCTTAACCGAACGCGTGGGAGAACGCCTGACGCGAGTTCGCTCGGTACCCGCTAAAGGGTTTTCCGTTGAGGTTGTTTCGACCATTGTTAATTCTTATCACATATTTAAAAAGAGGCGCATTGTAACTTGTAAATCAGGTTCTGTGGTGGTCTTCTAGGCAGGTCAAATTTCAGGTTGGCTTAAAATGCATTTTTATTTACTGGTAGCCATGTCACTGCTACTTTCTGGATGTTGGACGGAGAAAAGCGCCATGGATGAAATAGTGCCGCCGGTTGCCGAACAGCGAGACAAAATATTATCGATTCATGGCGATGACCGGCTGGATGAGTACTACTGGATTCGTGATGATGAGCGCAGGGACCCGGACGTGTTAAAACTAATTGCCCAGGAAAATGCCTATACAAAAGCCATGATGGCCCACTCAGAGAAATTCCAGGAAACCTTGTTTGATGAAATATCGGCTCGATTAGTCGCAGATGACCGAACAGTGCCGGTGAAAACGGGTAATTATGTCTACTTCAGGGAGTACAGGCAGGGGGGTGAATATCCCGTGTACATACGTGCACCCACGGCTAATCAGGATGCCGAGGCAATTCTGCTTGATGCCAATGACTTGTCCACTGGCCATGAGTTTTACCAGATTGGTAACTGGAGCGTCAGCCCCGGAGAAACACTGCTCGCTTATGCGGAAGATACGGTGAGCAGAAGGCAGTACACGCTTCGGTTCAAGGATCTTGAATCTGGAAGCAATTTACCAGATGAAATAGTCAATGTTTCACCGGCTATCGCATGGGCGGCAGATAATCAGACTGTATTTTATGTGCGCAAACATCCGCAAACCCTTCTGCCGTATCGAGTCTATCGGCATAAACTTGGCACACCCGGGGAAAGTGATGTTGAGGTTTATGAAGAAAAAGACGATGCATTCCACACCTCGGTCCATACCACCCGATCTCGCAAGTATGTAGTTTTTACCATGGGTAGCACGGACAGCTCGGAGATTCGGCTAGTCAGGGCAGGCGATCCGGATGCTGAGCCCGCTATTTTTCTGCCAAGAGAGGAGCATCACGAATATCGGATTCGCCATATTGAAGGCATGTTTTATGTCCTGACAAACTGGCAGGCAAAAAACTTTCGGCTCATGAAGGTGAAGGAAGAAGAAATAGGCGATAAATCGCACTGGCAAGAGGTCATCGCGCATCGCCCCGATGTACTGCTCCAGGATATGGAAATATTTACTAATTACCTGGTTGTCAATGAACGAATCGATGGATTGGCAAGGATAAGGGTAATTAACCTCACCGACGGTAAAGACAGAGTGATCGATTTCCCGGACCCTGCTTATACCGCAAGATTGCATGCGAACCCTGAAGTTGACACCAACCGACTGCGCTATGCTTATTCAAGCCTGACAACACCGGAATCGATCTATGAGTTCAATATGGAATCGGGTGAGTCTGTGTTGCTCAAGGAAGAAAGCGTATTGGGTGGCTTTGATAAATCCAAATATACATCAGAGCGAAAAGTGTTCACCGCGAGAGATGGAACCCGTGTTCCTGTTTCTGTCGTCTACCGCGCAGACTTATTTAAAAGTGGATCAAATCCCGTTTATATCTACGCTTATGGATCCTATGGTTACTCCGCCAACCCGACCTTCCTCTCAAAACGTCTTTCCCTGCTGGATCGCGGTTTTGTCTACGCGATGGTTCATGTCCGCGGCGGTGAAGACATGGGCCGACACTGGTATGAAGACGGTAAATTATTGAACAAAAAAAATACCTTCAATGATTTTATCGATGCGACCCAATATCTTGTGGCGGAAGGTCTTGCAGATGCCGATAATGTGTTCGCGGTGGGTGGATCGGCTGGTGGGCTACTGATGGGGGTGATAGCCAATGAGGCACCTGCGCTCTATAAAGGCATTGTTGCACATGTGCCATTTGTCGACGTTATCACAACGATGCTGGATGAATCGATACCGCTGACCTCTGGAGAGTTTAACGAGTGGGGTAATCCCAATGAGCGAGTCTATTATGATTATATGCTGTCCTATTCTCCCTACGATCAGGTCAAGGCACAAAAATACCCAAATATGTTAGTTACGACCGGCTTTTATGATTCGCAGGTTCAATATTTTGAACCGGTTAAATGGGTTTCTCGACTGCGCAGATTGAAACAGGATGACAACCTGCTGTTAATTGACATTAATATGGATACTGGTCATGGTGGCTCTTCCGGGCGTTACGAACGGCACCGGCTGGATGCGCTGGAGTATGCCTTCATTCTGGAGCTTGCTGGTAAGAGTTAGTCGGAGTAAAGGGTGGAACTAAGTCAAAGAGTTGAGATTCCTGTTGAGATTAATCGGGTATGGGAGTCCTTAAATAATCCAGAAATCCTTAAACAGTGCTTGACGGGTTGCCAGGCGTTTGAGCCGGTGGCAGAGGGAGAATTCATCGTTGTGCTACTCGCCAAAGTAGGGCCGGTCAAAGCCACGTTCAAAGGTGAGGTGAAGATAAGCGATGTCAATCCTCCCTACTCCTACACCTTAAGCGGCGCAGGCAAGGGCGGCGTCGCCGGATTTGCCAAAGGCGGCGCAACAGTGAACCTCGCGGCTATCGGTGATAATTCGTTAGCGACGTTAATGACCTACTCGGTAAAAGCAAACGTTGGCGGCAAGATTGCACAGCTCGGAGCCAGGCTGGTCAATGGCGCTGCCAGGAAAATGGCGGCCGACTTTTTTACAAACTTCGTTCGATTAGTTTGCGATGATCCGGACGGAGAATTGGAAATCAGACTGGAAACCATCGAGACGGCCGATTTAGAAAAAGGAAATGGAGATTAAATTATGTCGATTACGGTAAACCTTATCGTCAATGGGAAAGCTGTCACACAACAGTGCGCGACCAATACGACGCTGGTGGAGCTTATCAGGGAAAACATGCAGCTAACAGGAACTCATGTCGGTTGTGATACGAGTCAGTGTGGTGCCTGTACCGTGCACATGAATGGCCGGGCGGTAAAGGCCTGCACTGTTTTTGCAGCACAGGCGGAAGGATCTGAGATTACGACGATCGAGGGAATCGGTTCAGCTGATGACCTGCACCCAATGCAGTCTTCATTCAGGGAGTGCCATGGGTTGCAATGTGGATTTTGCACGCCTGGCATGATTATGTCGGCCATCGACCTTGTCAATCGTGAGAGTGAACTCAACGAACAAACCATCCGCGAAGGTCTTGAAGGCAATGTCTGCCGATGTACGGGTTACCACAATATCGTCAGGGCAGTTGAAAGTGCCGCAGTGAAAATGAGGGAGTAGGACAATGGTTCAACAGTCAATTGGTGAAAGGGTCCTGCGCAAGGAAGATAAGCGATTTATCACCGGCAAGGGAAAGTTTACGGACGATATCAATATTCGCGGCCAGGCCTACGCCTATTTTGTTCGATCGCCTGTTGCACATGCCGTCATTAACAGCATAGACGTGTCCGCTGCCGAAGCCGCAGTAAATGTTGTGGCGGTACTAACAGGACTACAGGTCGCTGAAGATGGACTTGGCGCACTGCCTTGCGGCTGGATGGTGCATTCAAAAGATGGCAGCGAGATGAAGCAACCTTTCCATCCTGTCATGGCTGGCAGCAAGGTGAACTACGCGGGAGAACCCGTGGCCGTTGTGATTGCGGAAACCTTACTCGCTGCAAAGAATGCGGCCGAACTTGTCGAGGTTGACTATGAGGAAATAGACGCCGTTGTTGATTTGTCGTCGGCGCAGAGTGCACCTGATATTTACCCTGAGATACCAGGTAATACCAGTTACAACTGGGAGCTCGGGGAAAAAGACGCAACGATGGAAGCGCTTGCTAATGCCGCACACGTCACGAAGATACGAGTCACCAACAATCGCCTGATTCCCAACGCCATGGAACCACGGGCGGCACTATCTGACTACAACACAGGCTCCGAAGAGTTAACGCTCTACACAACAAGTCAAAATCCACACCTTGTTCGGTTAGTGTTTACGGCTTTCGTTCAACTGGCACCAGAGCATAAATTGCGAATCATCGCGCCTGATGTTGGTGGAGGATTCGGATCAAAAATCTTTATCTATTCGGAAGAAACGGCGATCTCCTGGGCATCCATGAAGCTGGGCATCCCCATTAAGTGGACTGCGGAACGATCGGAATCCTTTCTCACGGATGCACACGGTCGCGATCATGTGAGTGAAGCATCCCTGGCAATGGACGATGAAGGACACTTCCTGGCATTACATATCAAAACAACCGCGAACATGGGCGCCTATCTCACCCTCTTCGCGTCGGCAGTTCCCACCTATTTGTACGGAACCTTAATGGCCGGGCAATACAAAACGCCAAATATTTATGTTGAGGTCGATTCGGTTTTCACCAACACGGCTCCCGTTGATGCCTATCGTGGAGCCGGTAGACCGGAAGCGACTTACCTGCTTGAGAGAATTGTCGAAAGTGCAGCGCGAGAAATGGATATTGATCCAGCAGAGATTCGGCGGCGCAACTTTATTCAACCGTCAGACTTTCCTTACCAGACTCCCGTCGCTCTCGAATATGATACCGGTGACTATGAGGCCAGTCTGTCCAGGGCACTGGAAATGTCAGATTATTCCGGTTTCCCTGAACGAAAAGAAGAAGCAGCAGCCCGAGGAAAGCTGCGCGGAATTGGCTTTAGTTGTTATATAGAAGCTTGCGGCCTGGCGCCCTCCCAGGTTGCAGGGTCCCTCGGTGCGGGCATTGGCTTGTGGGAATCAGGAGAAGTCCGCGTCAATCCAACAGGCAGTGTCACCGTCCTGACCGGCTCCCATAGCCATGGCCAGGGCCATGAAACGACCTTCGCCCAGTTAGTTGCCAGTAAGTTCGGCATTTCAGTCGATGATGTTGAGGTTGTCCACGGTGATACAGGAAAACTGGATTTTGGCATGGGGACTTACGGTTCCAGGTCCCTGGCTGTTGGCGGGTCTGCGCTCAGCAAGGCCGCGGACAAGGTTATCGTCAAGGGGAAGAAGATCGCGGCTCATATGATGGAAAGCAATGCAGACGATATTGATTTTGACGATGGTGCTTTCACCGTACGCGAAAGCAACCTGTCCAAGACATTCCAGGAGATCGCTTTTGCCGCTTACGTGCCTCATGACTATCCATTGGAAGAACTGGAACCGGGTCTGTCGGAAAAAGCTTTTTATGACCCCGCCAACTTTACCTATCCCGCTGGAACCCATATTTGCGAAGTGGAAATTGATCCCGAGACGGGTGTCGTTGAAATCGTTAAATACACCGCGGTCGATGATTTCGGCACTGTGATCAACCCGATGATTGTTGAAGGCCAGGTTCATGGTGGTATCGCCCAGGGTATTGGCCAGGCGCTGCTGGAGGCCTGCGTTTATGACGAAACGGGGCAACTACTGACGGGTTCCTACATGGATTACTGCATGCCGCGGGCTGATGACTTACCGAATTTCGATGTCGATTTGACCTGCACCCCCTGTACCCACAATCCAGTGGGCGCCAAAGGCTGCGGTGAGGCGGGTGCCATCGGCTCGCCTCCGGCTGTTATCAACGCGGTTACCGATGCGATCGGCATCATGGATATCGATATGCCTGCAACACCCGAAAGAGTGTGGCGAGCGATACAGCAAGCAGGGGAGGCATAATCATGTACGAATTCAATTATCACAAGCCGCAAACCATCCAGGATGCAGTGAAATTATTTACTGAGGTAGACGACGGAATTTACCTCGCCGGTGGTCATACACTCATCCCCTCGATGAAAGTGCGCTTGCGTGCACCCACCGATGTCATCGACATTTCGGGTATCGACGGGCTATCAGGCATTAATGAAGAATCCGGTGCGCTCGTGATCGGCGCCCTGACCACCCATGATGCCGTTGCCACTTCAGATATTGTGCGCCGGGCAATCCCGGCGATCAATGATCTCGCTGGCGGCATTGGTGACGCACAGGTCCGTAATAGAGGAACAATTGGCGGTTCTGTAGCAAATAGTGATCCGGCTGCCGACTACCCGGCAGCGCTATTGGGCCTCGGGGCAACAATCAGGACAGACAGGCGCGAGCTTAGCGCGGATTCGTTTTTTACCGGCATGTTTGAAACGGCGCTGGAAGAAGATGAAATCATACAGGCGATCGAACTGCCGATTGTAGAAGCTGCAGCCTATGTGAAGTTTCCGAATCCCGCATCGCGTTATGCGACCGTGGGTGTGTTTGTTTGCCGGCATGGCGATGAAGTCAGGGTAGCAATAACTGGCGCGGCACCCAGCGTGTTTCGCTGTGCTGAAATGGAAGAGGCACTAAAGAAAGATTTTACTGCTGATGCCCTGGCGAATATTCAATTAAGCGCGAATGATATGAATAGTGACCTGCATGCCAGTGCGCAATATCGTGCTCACCTGTGCTGCGTTATGGCCAGGCGTGCCGTGACAAAATTGACGGGCTGATTCTTTTCTTCGATCGAATCCGATGATTTGTGATTGTGTTTCTTTAGCAGTCATTCACCTGGACGGGCTGAACCAGATCAGTCAGGAAGAAAATTGGCCAGATGACCAGTAAAAGATTGGGTAGATACCAGCTGGGATTAAATTCCAGGAGCAGCGTCCAATAACTAATCGCCATCAAACCTGCTGTCATGGTTAACACCAGAGATATCAGCGCCAGTGGACGCCACCTCGCATCACCAGTTTTGGCCGCTCTGACGGCCATCAGCCCCATAATAGAGAGCGCGATATCCAACGGGAAAAATGACCAGTTCCAAGCATTAACCTCGGCAGTAGAATAGTTTGCATAGAGGTGTTCATGGGAAATGTTCAGCACCCCAGCAGCAATTAGGCCTGCTACGATCCAGTAGGTGATGAACAACACATCGGTTGTCACAATGAAAGCCTTAAGCGAGTTGCTCATTCCAGTTCCAGGTAGGTGCGAGGATCCATGCCATTGACCCAGCCAAGCGTGCTGGTTCCTTTCAGTTCGTAGCCCAACAGCCTTTGCAACAATATGGCCATGGGTGTTTAGTTTATTCACCGCATCAAACATTTGATTGCAGCAACACAGCCGGGTCACCATTTTCGTACAAGCCAAGTAACCCCCCCTGGTGAGCCGAGCCATCATACTTTGTAAAGCCAAGCAATTGCTGCAGGTGTGTCGGTAGCTGTCTGGCTTTGTCCATTGAAATATTGAACACGCTGTTTTCAACCGGGCGTAGCCAGCCTGCACAGTAGGTGATTGAAAGGCCGCGCCTTGGAGTATCAGTTAGATTTGCACCGCCACCGTGTAATATATCACCTCGAAACAGGAGTACATCGCCTTTTGACATCACTGCGCGCACGATGTCCGCATCTGATGCCCGTTGTGCTTTAGGCCACGACCAGCTGTGTGGAACCACTCTTGTCGCACCATTGCACTCGGTAAATTCATCCAGCGCGATGAGTGCATTGACGACGAGTGGCGTTTTACTGTGCGCGGCGGTCGGCCAGGAATCCGTATCCCGATGGATGTACTGTTGTGGCTCACCCGGACCAATCTGAATCAGTTCTGCTGCATTCAGCAGTACCGAAGTCGCAATGGGTTCAATTGCATGTGTTGCCCAATCCACGAACTCTTGTTTGCCGATCCAGTCTGCGGCGAGGGTCGTTTTTTCGATGAGTCCCTGCAGGCGAATGGTCTTGGCGCCGAGAAATTTGTTGTACTGGTCAGAGCCGGAATGAGGTACGCCAGCATCGTGCTGCTGCCGGAGGTAGTCATCGATTTCGGTATTAAAATTCCTGACCTCGTTCTCTGAAAACAGACCCTTGGCAATCACACCACCAATGCGAAGGATGTCTTCGTTCATCTTAGACCAATCGAAAGGTGCGTTATGAACCCGTAGATTGTTGCTGTTCATTGGCTGTCTCCTACTGTAGGATGCACATTTTATACACAACAAATGTTGCGTAACAAGTGTTTTCTATAAATAAATCATCACGCCCGGCTTATGGGTTGCAGCAGAGGACAATATGCCCAAGATAGTGGATCACGATGTCAGGCGACGAGAGTTGATAGAAGCAAGCTGGGATGTGATCGCTAACAGTGGCATTGAAGGCGTCACGATGCGCAGAGTTGCTGCAGCGGCTGACTGCACCACAGGTCGAATCAGCCACTATTTCACTGGCAGAGAAGCTCTTCTAGGGTCTGCACTAAGGATGGCCCACGAGGATGCAGAATCGCGAATGGTGAAGATCGTTGCAGCAAATCTGCCGATCAGAGAGAAAATTAAGAAAGTGGTCTTCGAAGGTTTACCGCTTGATGCCAGGCGCCTGAGAGAGTGGAAGGTCTGGATTGTCTTCTGGGCCGCTGCTGCATCCAGTCGTCAGCTGGCAGAGCAGAACAAGTCCAGATATATGGAATGGCGCGGGCTACTGAAACGTCTTCTTCGTGAAAAGTGCGGGGAGGGTCACTCGGAGCTGATGGTTGATGAATTGCTCAGTCTCATCGATGGCATAGGGCTACGGGTGGCGTTGAATCCTTCAGCTGAACTACGCCGATTAGCAAAGCGATTGATTACGGACTGGCTGGATAGATTATAGGTGCCTGGTGATTCCACTGTGCCACAGTGGGAAAAGATAGCCATAAAGATTACCATTAACAGAGCATTGAAGGAGCCGACTCAATGAAAATGCACTCACCCCTACATCCCGGCGTGTTCATTAAGCGAACATTCCTTGATGAATTAGACATTAGTCGCAGTGAGCTTTCTAAGCGATTAGATGTCTCCCGTAGTACCGTATCACGATTGGTCGAAGGCAATAGCGATGTTTCAATTGAAATGGCTCAAAGGCTATCTTTGGGCCTCCATGGTACGCCTGAATTTTGGATAAATATGCAGAGAAACTACGACCTATGGAAAGCGCGAAACAATACCTACAAGAAAGTTGATCGCAAGTGGCTAGTTAGTTACCGCGATTTTCCCAACGATCGGTGTCGGTGACGTGACCCACGTAACGGGCGCTCCGAGATGGTAAAGATGCGTTCAAGGCAATTACCTGGTTTAGTCACACTCACGCTGCTTCAATCTTCAGCCTTTCAGCAAGCCAAATTTTTATCACAGCCTGTCTTGATACACCCATGTTAGCAGCAGCTTTATCCAAGTCATCAATCATCCAAGCAGGGAAATCTACATTTACCCTTTCTTTTTCAATATTAGGACGGGAAGCTTTTTTAAGATCGAAATGTTGAAGAATATCTTCGGTACCACCATTGAATTTTTTGTCAAGACTCTTAG
>SMVA01053950.1_pt1 | contig 14115 bp, 11 predicted proteins | sample 2456451 | NCBI WGS metagenome assembly SMVA01 (sample SAMN11095933, study PRJNA526329) | marine sediment metagenome | biome: Marine sediment; feature: Surficial sediment; material: Deep marine sediment; isolation source: Hadal surficial sediment | place: Pacific Ocean | collected 2014-05 | depth...
AGAATGCATCGTGCATCGTGCGCCAGTCCTGCAGGAAATACTCCTGGGCAAAATATCGCTGACTGGCTACAGCCAACCAATCCAGAGACCTGTCGAAGTCACCAATGAAGGCGTAAACCTCGGCTAGATAAACGGCTGGCTCAACACCGGGAGTAGTACTCAAACGATTGGCTGCAGCCTGTGATTTTAGTGGCTTACCTCGGGCGTGATAAGCCATAGCCAGCACCCTATCCCGTTGGGAGCTGCTATTGGCATCCAACAGGAGTTGTTCGGCCTCCGCGTATTTGTGCTGTTGAATTAAGACCAGGGCCAGGTCCTTGTTAATCTGGGTTGCTCTCGCGGGGTTCAAAACCTTTGCATGGAGATACTCCGCGCGGGCTTCGTCGAAGTGCCCACTCCAATACAGCAGGACCCCGAGATTTCCTCGACTGATGTAACTCAGGGGATCCAGAGCCATGGCCTGACGCTGTAAGTACAGAGCCTCCTCGAGATTTTGGTTGTGCAGGGCAATCCCCGAAAACCTTGCCAACATCTGCGTATCATTGCGTCCATACTGCCATGCCTTGCGGTAGTGGATGTGAGCCAGGGTATCATTGCCCCTTACCCCGTGCTCATACTGGCCCATCAGTACGTGCGCTTCGGCGTGAGCAGGGTTCAGTTCCAAGGCGGTCTTCAGTGCTGCGCCGATCTCCAGCACCACTTCGCGGAAGACGAGTCGATTGGCAGGCACCTGGACAGACATCTGGACAAGCAGCGCGCCGGCGAGGCCAACCCAGGCATCTGCCAATGTGGGGTCTATCGCCAGCGCCTGGCGAAAGTGATCGATTGTGCGCTTCTCATCGCCCGGGGCACGGTGACTATTAAAGAACTCTCCCTGCATATAGTGTGCGTGGGCCGCAGCGGCTGTCAAAGTCTCCTCCTTACTGCCAGGACTCAAGTCTCCGGGAGGTAGTGTCTCGAAAGCGGCGGTCACGGCAGCGGCGGATTTGGGCTGTGAACTTGCTCCACTTTTTTCATTAATTTGCAGGATCCACCAAAGAGCAGGCACAGCGGTGATCTCCAAGCTATGAGTGTCTCCGCCCAGCGCGGCATGCGGATCTTTTACGGCAAGGCCGGATGCTCTGGCTGTCACGCCGGAGTTTTCCAGACCGATCACCAGTTTCACGCCATCGCGATGCCCCAAATCGGGCCGGGTAAGGGCGACGGTGACGATGGTCGCGAGGACTTCGGCCGCGAGCGTGTCACCGGTTCCGAGGCTGAACGCTATCGCTTCCGCACACCAAGCCTGCGCAATATCGCGCTGACAGCGCCCTACGGGCATGCCGGGGCCTATAATTCACTGGCAGCGGTGGTGCGCCACCATCTCGATCCAGCCGGCTCGTTGTACGCCTACGATCCTGGGCAGCGTGTGCTGCCAAGCCGCCCTGACCTGGACGCACTGGACCTGTTAGTCACTCAGGATATGAGTGCCCTGGATGCGATCGCCGCCGCCAATGAACTGGACACGGCAGACCTGAGGGGCGCGAAATGAAAGATCTCCTGGCGTTTTTACTGTCATTGACTGATCCTGCAGCGTTGGATTTACGCAGCGACGTGCCCGCTGCGGTGCCCAGTGGCCTAACCCTGCAGGAGTAAGACCCAACCAAATATTTCGCCTGCCACCATTTCCATACCGGCCACCATTAGCGGCTGAGTAAGATTGAGGTAGTGGCGTCGCTATTACTGGGCCCACGGTGGCGACGATATTTACTTTGCGTAGGTTTTTCACGCTTTGGTACCGGCGTCATCTGCGGCGATATAGATCGCCCTGAAATCGTTTACGTTGGTGTTGGTCGGCCCGCTCACCACCAGGTCGCCCAGGGCATCGAAGAATGACCAGGCATCGTTATTGTCGAGATAGTCGGCTGCGTCCAGGCCCTGCTCCCTGGCCCGGGCCAGGCTGTGCTCGTCAATAATACAACCCGCGTTGTCCTCGCTGCCATCAATGCCGTCGGTATCGCAGGCCAGCACGGTGATGCCGGACTCTCCCGCCAGGGCGATCGCCATAGCGAGGTTAAACTCGGTGTTGGGCCCGCCTTTTCCCGTGCCCTTGATCGACACCGTGCACTCGCCGCCGGACAAAATGACACAGGGTGGCGCAATCGGTTGGCCGTGATTTTTTGCCTGCCGGGCAATGGAGGAAAAAGCCTTTCCAACCTCTCTGGCCTCCCCTTCCACCGAGTCGGACAGAATCAGCGCCGCCACGCCCTCACTTTCGGCCAGTTCCGCGGCGGCCAACAGCGACAGCTGGGGCGCGGCAATAATGTGCAACTCACTGTTGGCAAAAGCGCGATCACCCGGTTTGGGGGTTTCGGCCAATTCAGTATGGAGAAAGGTGGTAATAGAGTCCGGCAGTTGCAGCTGGTAGCGCGCGACAATCGCCTTCGCATCCGCCGCCGTTGTCGAGTCGGCCACCGTGGGGCCGGACGCAATATACTGGGGATCATCACCCGGCACATCGGAAATCAACAGGGTCACCAGGCGCGCAGGGTAGCAAGCCGCCGCCAGGCGACCGCCCTTGATGGCCGAGACATGCTTACGCACGGTATTGATCTCGGCGATACTGGCACCACAGGCCAAAAGCTGCCGGTTGAGTTCCTGCTTGTCTGCCAGGTTTATACCCTCGCCGGGTAGTGATAACAGCGCGGAGCCGCCGCCGGAGATAAGACACAGCACCAGATCATCCGAGGTCAAATCCTGGCACAGATCCAGAATGCGCCTGGCCGCCTGTTCACTGGCCGCATCGGGCACCGGGTGGGCCGACTCCAGCACTTCAATGCGCCCGCAATCCAGTGCCTGCCCGTGGCGGGTAACCACCAGCCCGGACAACTGCTCGGGCCACACCCGGTCAACCACCTGGGCCATGGCCGAGGCCGCTTTACCGGCGCCCAACACCAGGGTTTTACCCCGGGGCGGTTCCGGCAAATAGGCCGGCAGCACTTGTTCCGACTGCGCCGCCGTTACCGCAGCGTCAAATAATCGCTCCAGGAATTTCCGGACATCTTGCATGCGCCCTCCAGTCTTAGTGTTGTGGAAATACTATATTATCCCTTTTTAATAACGAGTTAGATCCGTATTTCAGCCAATCACAAAAGTGTATCGAACTTTATATCGAGACTTTTCTGCTATTTGGCACCCGAGGCTATCCACTGCCCCAGCTGCGCGCGCTCCTCGTCGGTCATGCCTGTCTTGTTCATAAACGGCATATCGCTGGCATCTACCGTGCGCGCCTTGATCTGCGGTGCCCACTGTTGTATTTCGGCCAGTGAATCCAGGGTAACGCCGCCGGGCGCGACGGTGAACACGTCATCAGTGGGAGCGACAGAGTGGCAGGATGCGCAGCGCTGCTGCACGATACTAACCGCCTGGGTACTGGTAAGGGGAACCGCACCGGCCACGGCGGCCGGCGGGCTGGGTGCTATCACGATGGCCAGAATGAGCGTGGCAAAGGCGGCACCCACCAAGATAACTGGCTTGTTGATTCGCTTGTGCTCTAAAATAAAGTACTGTCGGGCCACCGCGGTGATGGCGATAATCACCAGCAATATCAGCCAATTAAATTGGTGAGCATAGGTAAAGGGATAGTGGTTGCTGATCATAATAAACAGCAGCGGCAAAGTCAGATAAGTATTGTGAGTGGAGTGCAGCTTCGCTTTCAAACCCCACTTGGGGTCCGGCGTCTCGCCCTTTTCAATCGCGGCGACCAGCGCTTTCTGCCCCGGAATAATGATACGGAACACGTTGCCCACCATGATGGTACCGATCATCGCACCCATGTGAATATAGGCGCCGCGACCACTGTATAAGTGGGTGAGCGCGTAGGACGCCGCCACGGCCGCCCCGATCAGGATGGCGCCAATTGCGTAGCCGTTCTTACCCAGCGGGCTGCTACACAGCAGTTCATAGGCAATCCAACCGCCAATCAAAAACCCGATGCCAATCGAGATCGCCTGCCACTGGGAGAGATCTGCAACACGCTTGTCGATCAAATAGGAGTCGGCGCCCAGGTAGTAAATAATCCCCAGCAACATCATGCCGGTGAGCCAGGTGGTATAGGCCTCCCACTTAAACCAGTGCAGGGTGGTCGGCATCTGCTCCGGCGACAGTTGGTACTTGGCAATTTCGTAGATGCCGCCACCGTGGATGGCCCACAGATCGCCCTTGATACCCTTGTCCTTTTTCCACTCGGGCGGGTTTTGCAGGCTGTTGTCCAGCCACACGAAATAAAAGGAGGCACCGATCCAGGCGATACCGGTGATTAAATGTAACCAGCGAAAAATCAGGCTGGCCCAGTCGATGATGTAACTTTCCATTATTATTTCCCTATTCTTGTTTCTGTTACCGACTATGTACTTTGCTGCCCGCGGCGTAGGTCGCCTGTACCGCGCGGTCATCCCCCAACATGCTAAACACGAACAATTCCTCAAACAGGTCCTTGCAATTCTGCATGCGAAAATCCATCAGCGGCGTACAGGCTTTGTCCAGCACGGCAAAATCCGCTTCCTTGCCCGGCTCAAAATTACCGATCACATCGGCCAGATCGAGGCTGTCAGCCGCGCCCAGCGTGGCCAGATAAAAACCCTTGAAAGGTGACAGCTTCTCGCCCCGCATCTGCAACACCTTGTAAGCTTCGTTTAGCGTTTGCAAAATGGAGAAACTGGTTCCCCCGCCCACGTCCGTGCCCAGGCCGACCCGGATGTTCTGCTTCACCGCACGCGACAGGTGGAACAGGCCGCTGCCCAGGAACAAGTTGGAGGTGGGACAAAAAGCAATGTTCGACTCGGTCTCGGCCAGGCGATCCCACTCTGCATCCTCCAGATGAATACAGTGGGCAAACACACTGCGCCTGCCCAGCAAGCCGGCCTGGTCGTAGGTGTCCAGATAACTACTGCAATCGGGGAATAACTCCTTGACCCACTCCACTTCGTCGAGATTTTCCGACATGTGGGTGTGCATGTACACGCCGGGATACTCCGCCATTAACTGCCCCGCCTTGCGCAGCTGTTCGGGGCTGGACGTCGGCGAGAACCGCGGCGTCACCGCGTAGCGGGCGCGACCTCGATTGTGCCACTTCTCGATCAACTCGCGACTGTCCTGATAGCCGGACTCCGGCGTGTCGGTCAGGTAGTCCGGCGCATTTCTGTCCATCAACACCTTGCCGGCAATCATGCGCAAATTACGCTGTTCACAGGCTTCGAAAAAAGACTCCACCGACGCCTTGTGAACCGTGCCAAATACCAGAGCGGTGGTGGTACCCGCCCGCAGCAATTCATCCAGAAAACGGTCGGCGATGTTGCGCGCGTACTCGGGGTCGGAAAATTTTGACTCCACGGGGAAGGCGTAGGTTTCCAGCCACTCCAGTAATTTTTCACCGTAGGCGGCGATCATCTCGGTCTGTGGGTAGTGAATATGCGTGTCGATAAAGCCGGGCACAATCAGGCTATTGTCATAGCTGACCACTTCGACCTGGTCGGCAAGTTCCGGCAAAAGGGCCTCGGCCTCTCCCACCGCCGCCACCTTACCGTCCGTCACCACCAGCAGCCCGTCGGCGAAATACTGGTAACTGGCCTCTAGCCCAACGGCGTCGGGATCGGCGAGAAAATGCAGAATGCTGGCGCGGTATGCGGTTGTCATGCTGTTAACTGCCCTAGTGATTCACAGTGATCGTCAAGTTTTCGGGTATGTTTACTTCATCGCAATTGGCGCCTTCGCCGCCGCGATCCACCACCAGAAAATCATTGCCCACGTTCAGTCCCAGGCAGTAGTGATGCCAGGTGCCCTTGTGGTAATTGACACCCTGGTGAGCCTGGGCGATGAAGGCACGCAGTGCCGTGGGTTCGAACTCACCCGCGGGCGCCACCACTACCAGATAGGGGTTGCCGGTCAACACCATGAATGCCTGGCTACCCAGCGGGTGGCGCTCCATCACTTTAACCTGCACTGGCAGGGTTGCGGCCTTGGTGCGGAACAGGCTGATAATGGCCTTGCCGCCATCGTCCCCAACATCCACCTTGGCCAAATCGTGATGCCGCTCGGTCAAACCGTAGTTGATGGGGATGATGTTGTTGTCGGCACTGATCTCGATGACGTCACCGAAGGGGGCAAATGCCTCTGGGCTCAGCGGCTCCAATTTGAGATTGATATTGTTCATCAGCTTCCCCTGTAGGTTGAATAGCCAAAGGGCGAGAGCAGCAACGGGATATGGTAGTGCTGTCCGTCGCCGCCGATGGTGAAGACCACGTCGACCCAAGGGTAGAAAACCGGGTCACCGGTGGCGCTGAAATATGCCGCGGTATCAAAGTGCATGCGATAAGTGCCGGCATCCAACACACTCTCGGCGTCGCACAGGTCGGGGATTCGACCATCTTCATTGGTGCGGCCGCTGCCGACCTGCACCCAGTCATCAGCCACTTGTTGATACAGGGCTATGGGTACCTGACGGGCCGGACTGCCCGTGGCAATATCGAGAATATGGGTTGTAATTTGGCTCATTGTTCTGCTTCCGTAGTTGTGGGTTTACCGACCGGGCGTGTGTTGGTCTGCATCCAGTAATTGATTTAGGCGCAGTTGAAATATTTTGCGCTGTTCCTCTGCGGCATTGCGCAATTCTGTGTCACGGTCATTGGGCAGGCGCTGTTGTAACAAGTCACTCATCTCCTGGGCCGACTTGCCCGTGGCGCACACGATGAAGATAAAGCCGAACTTCTTATCGTAGGCCCCATTCCCCGCCGCCAGTTTTTCTATCACCCCATCGGTCGCCGTGTCGACACCCGACTGCTCCCGGGCTGCCAACTCCTTGGTATTCGCGTATTTGGCTTTCAGGGAACTGACATCGCCAATCTTGGGGTGGCCGTCGAAAGCCTGCAAGTAGTCCGCCTCCGCCAGATCGCGCCAGGCTGCATCGGCATAATCGCGCAGCGCCTGCCCAGAGGCGTAGGGTCGCCGCTCTATCATGCGCTGTATCCAGACCTCGCTGGTACAGCACTGCAGTAACATATGTTGCGCGGCCGCAGCCTCTGCACTGTTTAATTTTTCTACACTCATTTTTTCACTCTTTTTATAACGGCTGGCTTGTGGTGCTTAGTCCACCCCTGCTCAATCCCAGTCGGGAAAGCCAAACACCCGCAGGCGACTCACGCCCCCATCGGGATAGATATGCATGCGTACGTGGGTGAACTTGTCATCCGCGGCCACTTCTATCTGCTCAATAAACAGGTGCTCCTGATCGGCGTACAGGGACGTGCGCGGCACCACCGTGCTCCACTCAATATCATCCGCGGTCAGATCGGTGGCGTCGGTGAAGGTAGCTTCCAGCATAAAGCTGTCGGGGAAATTGCCCTTGAAATGCGCCGTGTCCAACAACACTTTGCGGATGCTGCCCGCTACCCCCAGTTTCACAATGCACCAGTCATTGCCATTATCGCGGCGACGCTTGGTCTCCCAACCGTCGCCCATATTGATACCACGAGCCGGCATCAGCAGGTTGCTGGGCGAACTGTAAAAGCGGTCGCTGCAGTCCAGGCCGCGCCCGCCATTCATCACACTGGCCAGGTCCAACAGTTCGCCCGGCACAAAGTTATTGCGATTGACCTGGGCTTCACCGTAGACGCGCAAACGGGCAACACCACCGTCGGGTAACATGTTCAGGCGCAAATGGGTCCACACGGAGTCGCTGTCGATGTCGAACAGGTTTTCGCTGTGCGCCGCGGTCGCAGACTTGGGCAGTATTTCCACCCACTGGGTGTTCTCGTCCACGTCGCCGCTGACTACTGCGGCTTCCAGGGAAGCGTATTCCGGGGCATTGCCTCGGAAATGGCTGGTATTGATATCCACGCCAACTATCCGGCCGGGCACACCCAGGCGCAAGATACACCAATCGAAGTCCGCCGCACCGTCCGCTCTATAGGCGCGACCAAAGCTGCGCCGCGACTCCCAACCATCCATCCACTGGCCGGTGGAAACGAAATGGCCCTGCTTGAATACCGGCGCGGCATCCAACACCAGGTTGGCGCATTCGGCGAACCACTCATCGGAGCAACTGAGTGCTTTGCCACCGACTTTTTCATTCATCAAATCGATATAATCTCTCGAAAAGCGGTTTTCTGTGTCACTGTTTTGCATGGAATTTATTGTCCTTTCTATGATAATTTCAGCTGTCTTTGTGCTGCCGCAACAGGGGCTCACCGATGGGCGCCTGTAGTATCTCGCCGCGCGCAAATACCTCCTGACCGCGTACAAAAGTACGCTCAACCACACCGCTCACCCGGCGTCCTTCATAGGGGGTTACCTTGTGGCGGTACTTGATCATATCGGCGCTGATGACATACTCTGCATTCTCGTCAAAAACACAAAAGTCCGCGTCATAGCCGACTGCGATACGCCCCTTGCGCCCACCCAGGCCGGCAAACTGTGCCGGGCGCGTGGCCATCCAGTCGACAACCTGCTCCAGTGCATAACCGCGCTCACGGGCTTCGCTCCAGATCAGCGATAAGCCGAACTGCAGGGACGAGATACCACCCCAGGCATGCTCGATATCACCGCTGTCGATGTGCTTCAATTGCGGCGTACAGGGCGAGTGGTCGGAGACCACAAACTCGATAGTACCGTCGGCCAGGCCCTGCCACAGACGCTGGCGGTTTTCGTCCTCGCGAATCGGCGGGCAGCACTTGAACAGGGTCTTGCCGTCGGGGATAGCCTCGGCAAACAGGGTCAGGTAGTGCGGGCAGGTCTCGGCACTGATCTGCAGGCCACTGTCTTGGGCCGCGCGCAACGCCCCCAGGGCATCGGCTGAAGACAGGTGCACCACATGCAGGCGCGCCTGCACGCCCTCAGCCGCCGCCTCTCTGGCCAATTTGATTAACATCTCTATGGCCTCGTCTTCCCAGCGCCGCGGGCGCGAGGCGAGAAAGCTCTGGTAGTGCTTACCGATGGCCGGTGGCGCACAGTTTTCGGTGTCGAGTTCGGCGTGAATCAGATAGGGCACACCATGCTTGGCCAGGGTGCGAATCGCCACTTTCAAGTGCGCCTCTTCTACCTGGGGAAAGTCATCGATACCCGAGTGAATGGTAAAGGACTTCACCCCCAGCACGCCGGCCGCAATGAGTTCGTCCAGCTGCTCCAGGCTCTCGGGAACAACGCCGCCCCAGAAGCCACAATCTACCCACAACTTGCCCTGTAGGGCCTCCATCTTCTGGCGCAGCGCGTCGGCTGTGGTGGTGACTGGCGTGCAGTTCAGCGGCATATCCACAACCGTGGTGATACCACCGGCGGCGGCGGCCTGGGTGGCGGTATTGAAACCCTCCCACTCGGTGCGCCCCGGCTCATTAATATGCACATGGGTGTCCACCAGGCCGGGAATCAGCGAGCCGGACGCTATGGTTTCAAGCTGATCGTTCGCCAGCTCAGCGTCGTAGGCTAGCAGCTCGGCAATCTTGCCATCGACAATTCGCACAGTCGCCGGCCGGAACTTGCCCTCTATCAACACGCGCTGGCAACGCAGCGCCCGGCTTGGGTTCTCACTCACGACTGACTCTCCAATTCGGCGGCTATACCCGTTTTTAATTCGCGCCAGCCGATGCCGCGCTGGGTGGGGCGCGGTGCTTGGCCCGATTGATACTCGGCGATAATCTCAGCGGCGATAGACGTGGCAACCTCCATGGGTAGCTTCCCGGGCACGGCTGCCAGGCCCACCGGGCAACGCACCTGCTTATATTGCTGCGGCGTGTAATCGCGATGCTCGAAGCGCATGCAAAAGCGGCGCCACTTGGTGTCGGAGCCGATTAAGCCGATGTAGCGCGCATCGTCGCGCTTGATGACGGCCTCGGTGATGGCAAAATCCAGGGGGTGGTTGTGGGTCATGATGATGTAGTAGCTGCCCGCAGGCATATCGGCCACCTCATCGGCGGGTGAGTCGCTGATTACCCGGGTGCAGTTTACCGGTAATTGCTGCGGAAATTCGTGCTCGCGGCTGTCCACCCACTGTACCCGGCAGGGCAACTGGCCGAGAATCACAGCCAGGGATTTACCCACATGGCCGGCGCCGAACAGCATGATGTTGACCTGGGTGCCGGGAAAACTCTCGAACAATACGCTGGTACTGCCGCCGCAACACTGACCCAGGCGCGCACCCAGCGGAAATTGTTCGATGCGCTGCGCGGCCTCGCCCGACGCCAACATCTCGCGCGCGATCTCTATGGCCTTGAACTCTAGATGACCGCCACCGATGGTGCACTCACTGCCGCCGCTGCTCACCAGCATCTTGGTGCCACTTTCGCGCGGCGTGGAGCCACGCGAGCCCAACAGGGTAAGCAACACATAGGGCTGGCCACTGCGCTCCAGCGCCGTTACGGCCTCTGTCCAGTGCTTCACGAGGCCTCTCCCGCCGTGATACGTTGTATCGCCTGCAGCATTTTCTCCGGTGTCGCCGGCGGATCCAGGCGCGGACTCACCGTGTAGTCCGACAAACTGGACACGGCGTCGCGCAGCGCACTCCACACAGAGATGCCCAACATCAGGGGGGGCTCCCCCACTGCTTTGGAGTGATAAATGGTGGCCTCTACATTGGGGCTGTCCGGCAACAGTTCTACGTTGAATAGTGGCGGCGTATCGCCGATGGTCGGAATTTTGTAACTGGCGGGGTTAATGGTCTGCAAACGCCCGTCTTCCCCCCACACCAGTTCCTCGGTGGTCAACCAACCCATGCCCTGGATATAAGCCCCTTCGATCTGGCCTATATCAAGCGCAGGATTTAGCGACTGACCCACGTCCTGGCAAATGTCCGCGCGCAAGACTTTGTACTCACCGGTGAGCGTGTCCACCAATACTTCGGAAACGGCGGCCCCGTTGGCAAAGTAGAAGAAGGGACGACCCTGGGCTTTTTCTCTATCGTAGTAAATTTTGGGCGTGCGGTAATAGCCCGTGGCCGAGAGTGAAATACGGTTCATGTAGGCCAGCTGCACAAACTCGGCAAAGCTGCACACATGGTCGCCGGCAATTACCTGGTTGTTGTGCAAACGCACCTCTTCTTCGGCTACCGAATAATGCTGCGCCGCAAAGGCCACCAGCCGCGATTTAATTTTTTGCGCCGCATCTCTAGCCGCCATGCCATTCAGATCAGAACCGGATGAGGCCGCCGTGGGTGAGGTGTTGGGCACCTTGTCGGTGCGGGTGGAGGTACACAATATACGATCGATATCGACTTGCAATTCGTGGGCCACTACCTGCGCTACCTTGGTGTATAGGCCCTGGCCCATTTCAGTACCACCGTGGTTGAGCTGGATACTGCCGTCGGTGTACACGTGCAACAGCGCACCGGCCTGATTCAAATGCTGTACCGTAAAAGAGATGCCGAACTTGACCGGGGTCAGTGCGATACCTTTCTTCAGTATCTTGCTGCTTTGGTTAAACGCGATAATTTCCGCGCGCCGCGCCTGATAGTCAGAGCGCTGTTCCAGGCGATCGACCAGGCCGGGAATAATATGTTGCTCAATTTTCTGGCCGTAATGGGTGGTATCTCGCCCCCCTTCCTCGCCGTAGAAATTGGCCTTGCGTACCGCCAGCGGATCGCGACCCACTGCCCGGGCGATATCGTCGATGATGCCCTCTATGGCCACCATGCCCTGGGGGCCGCCGAAGCCACGAAACGCGGTATTGGAGACCGTGTGGGTTTTGACCCGGTGCCCGACAATGCGGGCGGCGGGCAGGAAGTAGGCGTTGTCCGAGTGAAACATGGCGCGATCCACGATGGCGTCCGACAAATCCGGGGACATACCACAACCAGCGGACAACTCCAGGTCCAGCGCCTCGATGACGCCACGATCGTCAAAACCGACCTGATAACGACCCAGGAAGTGATGGCGCTTGCCGGTTGCCGCCATATCGTCGGCTCGGGCCAGTCGAATTCTCACCGGACGCGCGGTTTTTCTGGCCAGCAGCGAGGCCAGACAGGCCCATTGGTTGGCGTGTGTTTCCTTGCCGCCAAAGCCACCGCCCATGCGGCGCATGTCGACGGTGACCAAATTCATGGGAATAGCCAGTACCTCGGCAATCAGTTTCTGCACTTCACTGGGGTTTTGATTCGAGGTGTACAGCAAAATACCGCCGTCCTCCGCGGGTATCGCCAGAGAGGCCTGACCCTCCAGGTACATATGCTCCTGACCGCCAATGTGAAATTCACCGCTCAGTCGATTGGCAGCATCGCGCAGGGCCTGGGCTACATTACCGCGCTTTTGGATATGCGTGGGGCGTACAAAGCTCTGCTTGGCGAGTCCGGCTTCTATGGTGATATCCGCCTCCAGCGCCTCGTATTCCACCTCCGCCAGGCACACCGCCTTGCGGGCCAGGTCATAGGAGGTGGCCGCTACCGCAAACAAGGGCTGACCCCAGAATTCGACCTTGCCATCCGCCAGTAGCGGATCGCCGGGGAACACCGGGCCGATGTCGGTATGCCCGGGCACGTCGTCCAGGGTCAGCACGGCAACGACCCCTTTGGCGGCGGCTACCTTGGTCAAATCCAGGCGCTTGATGGTGGCGTGGGCGATGGTGCTCAACCCCACATAGGCGTGCAGGACATTTTGCGGTGCCGGCTGATCGTCGGTGTAGATGGCCTCACCGCTGACATGTTTGTCGGCGCTCTCGTGTTTCAAGGCGGCACCGGCACCGCCGCGAATCTTCGTAGCGGCCGTCGCGCCCGCTTCAACGTTGGGTAAATTACGCATAGTGAGTCACCCTCACCTGCTGCGCCGGCGACTCCAGTTCCAGATACAGCCGTTTCAGCATGTTCTGTGACACCGTCATGCGGTAGTCTGCGGAGGCACGAAAATCGGAGATGGGCTGGAAGTCGCTGGCCAGTGCCGTCATCGCGGCGGCAATAGTCTGCTCACTCCAGGGCTGGCCGATCAGGGCCGCCTCGCAGCGACTGGCACGAGCCGGGATGGCCGCCATGCCGCCGAATGCAATACACGCATCCACCACCAGACCGTCTTCCAGCTTGATAGAAAAAGCACCACAGGTGGCCGAAATGTCGTCCTCCAGGCGCTTGCTAATCTTGTAGGCACGAAATTCATAACCGGCCGCGGGTTTGGGCAGGATGATGCTCTCGATAAATTCCGAGGGCTGTTGAGCCGTGACTTTATAGCCAAGGAAGTAGTCCTGCACCGGGATTACCCGGCTAGTATCGCCGCAGCGCAAGCGCAGCTGCGCCCCCAGGGCAATCAGAACCGGCGGCATATCGCCTATGGGTGAGGCGTTGCCGACATTCCCCCCCAGCGTACCCTGATTGCGGATTTGCAGAGAGCCCAAGCGCTCTACCAGCTCCGCCAGGTCGGGATAGTAGCGCACCAAACTCTCTACGCAAGCGCTGTAGGAAACTGCCGCGCCAATCTCCAGTGCGCTGTCAGTTTCCACCACCTGCAACAACTCTACCACCGCGCCGGTGTAGATCAGCGTGTCGACTTCACGCAAAAACTGGGTAAATTCCAGGCACAAATCGGTACCACCGGCAATTAACTTCGCCTCGGGGTATTCCAGCATCAAGTTCGCCAGGGCCGACACACTGGTGGGGGCAAAATAGCGTTTCCCCAGTTGCTGTAGGGCAATCTCGCTATCAGCGGCGGCGATAGCCTGCAGCGCGCTTAGGGTTGTCGCCTCGGACTCGGTGAATTGGTCGTCCAGGGGCGGCTCATACATTTGTACCGCGGCGTCAATAATCGGTTTGTAGCCGGTGCAGCGACACAGGTTGCCACCCAGGGCCTCAATAATACCGTGCCGATCCGGTTGCGCGTGATTTTTGCGATAGGCAAACATGGACATGATAAAGCCCGGGGTACAGAAACCGCACTGCGAGCCGTGGCAATCCACCATCGCCTGCTGCACCGGATGCAAGTCGCCGTTGTGGCGCAAATGCTCAACCGTAAGCAGTTGATGGCCGTGTAAGGTGGCCACCGGCGTAATACAGGCATTGACCGACTTGTACTGCATTTTTCCATCCACTGCCGCAGCAATTACCACGGTACAGGCGCCGCAATCGCCGGAGGCACAGCCCTCCTTGGTGCCTTTGCAATGCAGCTCTTCGCGCAG
>SMVA01343377.1_pt1 | contig 14115 bp, 15 predicted proteins | sample 2456451 | NCBI WGS metagenome assembly SMVA01 (sample SAMN11095933, study PRJNA526329) | marine sediment metagenome | biome: Marine sediment; feature: Surficial sediment; material: Deep marine sediment; isolation source: Hadal surficial sediment | place: Pacific Ocean | collected 2014-05 | depth...
AGATATTTCTGCAGTACTTCCACATAACTTGCGAAACCGGCAAAACGTGCTGGGGAACAACCCAGGTGCGCAAGTGCGGAGTCCCCCCGACCAATACCAAGAACCATGCGGCCGCCTGATACCGTTTGCACAGCCATTGCAGCGGAGGCCGTTACCGCGGGATGGCGCGTGACCGAATTCGTAACCCCCGTACCGAGCCCAATTCGGTCGGTCCCGGTCGCAGCCAGGGTCAACGCCACGTAGGAATCGCCAGCAAGGTTCTGCGAATCGACTACCAGTAAGCCGTGCCAACCGCTCGCCTCCGCTCGTTTCGCCGCATTGAGCGCGTGTTGTGGGTTCGAGTGGGTCAGCGTCCAAAGTTCCATTCGATAGTCCCGGTGACAGTTGAACCTGGAATCTTCCACTAAATGCGCACCAAGAAATACCCCGGGCCAGAAAGTCCGGGGTCCATTCGCCACCGAATGATGACAGGAGGGAGCCTGGCCCAAGCGGGGTCGCCGTGGCGAATGAGCTGAAGGCTCGATAACATGCAAAGGCTTCTCGATATCGCCGGACCTCTATGCTTACGAACTCGCCGCTGAACGAACACCGAATGCAGTTTCATAAACTTTTCAAAGAAGGTATTCGCACTGGTTCGATCACCGGTTCTCAGCACTTCAAAACCAATGTGGTTAAGCTCAAACAACTGGGGCTGACCACAAGCCTGGAAACCGGTTGTCCAATATCGCAGCGGGGCGAAGGTCTCTTAAGGCGCCCATGATGATCCGCGCATTACTCCTCGATCTAGGTAACGTAGTGCTGGAAATCGATTTCCGACGCGTGTTCGACTACTGGGCGACTCATGCGAATGTCGAGGTCGGCCGATTGTACGATCGCTGGTCACTGGACAATCCATACAAGCGCCACGAGGTGGGTGAGATCGATTTTGCGACCTACCTCCACCACCTCGAACGAAAGCTCGAGATCGAGCTGACCGTGGAACACTGGTTAAAGGGTTGGAACGCGTTGTTCGTTGCCACCTATCCCGAGGTGCATACCCGTCTGCCACGAGTTGCCGACTCATTGCCCGTATTTGCATTTACCAACACCAATCCAACCCATCAACAGTACTGGAGCCAACAGTTCCCTGAAGCGCTGGCCCGTTTCCGAAAAATTTACGTCTCGTCTGAGATTGGTCTACGTAAGCCCGACGTTGAAGCGTACGAGTATGTGGCGCGTGACATGGGTTTTCGTCCCGATGAAATCCTGTTTGTCGACGATAGCCGCGACAACGTTGACGGCGCCCGGGCAGCCGGGATGACCACCACATGGGTCGAATCCGAGGCAGATGTCGTCAACGTTCTCGAGAGAATACTCGACCCCACCAACCTCGAGCGCTGGTAAACATCGAACAACAAAGCTATCCGTTGATCGAGTGACCGATCTCCGCGTAGGTATCGAGCAACGGCATCACGGTATCCGCGTCGGCGGAAGGTAAGGCGAAGATCACTCGATTGAAGCCCATCTCAATCAGCTCTTCAACCCGACCTCGATCAGGGCCAAGTCCAAATATGCTGAAGTCGGGCTGCCCTTCCCTGCCGGCGGCGGCCCATGCCTCACGGGTGGCGGCGATGCCGGCTGGGTAGTCAATCCCACCCTGGGCGGCCGCGCGAGTCGCATCCTGGTGAATGGGAAACCAGCCATCACCGTATTCGGCAATTCGATCGTAAGTCCACTTCGAAGAGGCTCCCAGCAGGATCTTGGGGCCGCCCGCCTGCACCGGCTTCGGATAAGCCCACAAGCGATCAAAATCCACATGCTCGCCGTGGAATTCAGCCTCCTCCTCAGACCATATCGCACGCATAGCCAGTACCCGCTCGCGCAGAACCCGCCACCGTTTCGTGAAGTCCACTCCGTGATTAGCCATCTCTTCGACGTTCCAACCCGCCCCGACACCCAACAGAACCCGGCCACCGGAAAGAAAGTCCAACGAGGCGACCTGTTTGGCCATCAATATCGGATCCCGCTCGGTAACCAGGGTGATGCCGGTGCCGAGTTTCAGATTGCGGGTGACCGTCGCAGCACCCGCAAGCGCAACGAACGGATCGAGACTGTGCCAATATTGACGGGGCAACTCCGCACCACCCGGCCATGGCGTTTCCCGGCTTGCTGGAATATGAGTGTGCTCGGGTAAAAACAACGACTCGAATCCGCGAGCCTCTACGGCTTTGGCCAAAACATCCGTGGCCACGGCATAGTCTGCCGGGAATATTAATACGCCGAAGTCAGTCATGAGAATCCGCACCCCTGTGAGAAATGGGGCACGACTATACCGCCTTCACCCACGCCACATTCATACGAGCTGTCCTTAGGAAGGTACGGCCGTCGTCGCGAATCGGAAAGGAAATCTTAGAGAGTTAAGTTACGCAGCTGATCGCGATGATGATCTACTTTCGCAACATATCGACGTGCAGCTTTATCGCGGTTACTGTGGATGCCCACATTGTAGGCTTGCAAAGCGCAATTCACGTTGCCGCAGCGCTCCTGTAGGTGTGATAGCACTTGCGCGCCGCAGTAGATGTTTTCCGCGGGATCAGAAAGATCGGAGCTACCGCAAAAACCACCCCAATAATCCGGGCGAATCTGTGCCGGTCCAACCGCGCCAACATTGGAACGCACCGTTTTGCGAAACGAGCTTTCTGTCAACACCAGGCTCGCGATGAGTTCGGGCTCCAAGTTCTGACGTTCTGAAGCTTCAAGTATCCAACCGGCGAATTCTGTGGCGGTGCTACGCCGAACACCAAATGCCTGACTGACCTTCGAGCCGAAGGCGGCAACTTCCAGGTCCCAGGGAACTTTGGTTTCTTCTGCGGCCGGGATGGCAAAAGCGATCACCCGATAACCCTGATGAACGCCAACGTTGACCATAGCGAGAGTCACCACGAGTGCCGACAGAATCGCCAACCCCTGCAGTTTGAACACCAGGGGAACGTGCTGCAGACGACTCCGGAGCCCGTTACAACCGGCCCGCACTGCGGTCATTCGCAACCTGATGTGATCTTTTGACTCACCCATCACAAATACTCTTCCTTCCCTGAAATCAAGGAATGCCATCTCCCTTTCTGGCCGATTACGCTCGGCCCCATTCCCCAACTGATGGCGTAGTCTACGTGCGTTGCATCACACAGTGAACCTAATCTTGGTCACACTCTGGTGGAATTCAACCGAGCGATGAAAATAGACGGTGTTGTTAGCGCGCACTAACACCAGAGGCTAACCCCTGCGGGAATCAGTCAGCCCCGGGGCACGGATTCATCGTTTTCTTATGCGAAAATAGTCTAAAAAAGATCTCTTACATCTCCGAACCGTCTGAGCAGGCATCAAATCCGCCAGAGCAATCTCGATTGGCGATCATGGAAAATCCTTACCTAGGCTGCAGTCAACTCGTTGATGATATTTATCCGATCTTCCTTTGGAATGTGGGCGTAAGCCGCAGAGGTGCGGTCAATAATATCCCCGTAACGGCTCTTGATCTGGCCCGCAATGGTGCCGGGCTCACCAATGACCGCAAACGCTTCGAGCATGTCTTCCGTGATGAGATTCCCCATCTCTTGCCAACGGCCCTGCTTTGACATGGCATTGAGTTCCCCCTGCAGTTCACCAGCGCCAATGCTATCCAAAACCGGCTTGTAGGCGGGTGTGGATCCATAAAAAGCTATCTGCCGACAAGTTGCCACTCTGGCTGTAGCCAGCTCTTCTTCGTTTTGCCCGGTGACCACAAAAACCGGATAGCTGATCTCAAAATCCTCGCGACGTTTTCCGGCTTTCTCGAAACCTCGCTCGAGCGCCGGCAAAGTCGTTTCGCGTAGATACTTCTCAGTGGTGAACGCATGGCAAATAACACCGTCCGCCACCTCGCCTGCAACCTCGGTCATCAGCGGGCCAACAGCCGCCAGGAAAACCCTCGGCGCGCCGTAGTCGTTGTCCGTTGGCGCAAAAAACGGGGTCATCAGCGTATGGGTATAAAACTTGCCGGTGAATTCGAGCGGCGCACCTTCGTGCCAGTTCGCCCAGATCGCCCGCATCGCAAGTATGAACTCTCTCATACGAGCCGCAGGATGTGACCACGGCATGCTGAATCGTTTGGTGATATGAGCTCTGATCTGAGAACCCAGGCCAAGTACAAAACGCCCCCGGGAAGCCGCGTTCAGATCATGGCCGATATTCGCCATAGTCATCGGCGAGCGGCTGAACGCTACCGCGATACTGGTCATTAGATCCACTTGCCTGGTGTTCTGCGCCGCAACCAGCAATGGTAAAAAAGGATCGTGAGAAGTTTCCGCGCTCAGGATGCCCGAGTACCCCATCTCCTCCAATTCCTGGGCTTGCGCGCCCACCGTGAGGAGCTCCCAGCCCACGCCACCATCAACTTTCATTCGTCGCTCCCTTTCATAAAATCCGATGCCTGATCGGCGTTTTCGGTGCCAGCCCCACCTGTGTTCACGGTACCCGTCTTAGTATGTGCGGGTATCCGGACCACCGATTGTTCCACTGTCCGCGCGGTGAAGCAATCCGGAAATGGGGCCGTTTCCGCCGATAAAATGGCTGGTCTGAATTTCTCCAGAACTAAACTGCAGGCGGTAAAAGAGATCATTGGGATGGCGCACACAAGTGCATTCGTTCGGCGCGAGCCCCAGAAAATGGCTGATTATCACTCGGGACATCACTCCGTGGGTCACGAGGCCGATCTCTTCGACCTCCGAATCAGGCAGTGTGTCCAGTAACACCTTCACTCGTTGCAGCATGTCTTCGTGATTCTCGCCACCCGGCGGACGATGATGGTAGCCGTCTTCCGTGCGCGCTTTCCACGCCTGTGGATAATCCGTTTCGATTTCTGTCAGCGTTCGGCCGGTCCAATCACCACAGTCTCGTTCCAACAAGGAATCGTCAAAGCGCAGCGGTGCGCGTACATACGAGTTGAGAATGTACACTGTCTCTCTCGTGCGCCCCGAAGGAGAAACGATGAGCTGGCCGATTCTTCCGTTAGCCTTGAGCGCCTTGCCGTGGGCATCAACCTGCGCCCGCCCGAGTTCTAAGCGGCGAATCCATGTGACCCTGCATTCGACGCTCGACATTCCAGGTAGTCTGCCCATGCCGAATCAGATAGAGAGTCTTCACGTCAGTGCCCGCTCGCGCACGCGATGTTTTGGCATTTCAGTGCCGCTAGTCCTTGCCCGCAATTGTATCTGCATCCTTGTCAGCCGTTCGGTAATCCCCGTAGGCCGCATCACGCTTGGAGAGCGCCTGAGTTAACCCTTTGCGAATCTCACTAAGGTGCTCCCGGGTGGTCTGGGTGAAGGTTGCCAACTGCTGCATCTCAGTGCCCGCCCGAATACCCGCGCGAATGCCCATGGCATCCATCTGTCGATGTACCGCGCGTTTGTTGATCTGTTGCAAATCCGACGGCGTTCTTGCGACCTTCTCGGCAATCCGCAACACATTCTCCTCGAGTTCGACCGCTGGGAATGCGCGATTGGCGAATCCGCACTCAACCGCCTCGACTCCCGACATGTGATCGCCGGTGAGCATGAGTTCCATTGCCCGTCTCAGACCTACAATCCAGGGATAAAATTGATTATCAGGCGGGCTGATGGAACGCACCACCGGGTAGCCGATCTTGGCGTCTTGGGCGACGTAAACCAGATCACATGCCGTAGCCAACTCAGTAGCACCCGCAAGACAGTAGCCATGCACCTGGGCAATCACCGGCTTCGCCAGGTCCCACATGCGAAAGAATCCATCCACCACATGGCGCGGCCAATTCGCTAACCCACCGGCAGTGTAAAACGGCTGATCATCCGCTACGTTGGATTGCAGATCGTAACCGGAGGAAAAACATACCCCGGCGCCCCGGATGATGGTGACTCGCACCGAGTCATCTTTATCGGATGATTCCAGCGCGTGAAACATTTCCGATCGCAACTCGTTGGACAACGGATTGCGTTTCTCAGGGCGATTCAAAGTTATCCGCCGCACAGCGGGCAACGGTTCATCGACAATAATTTTCTGATATTCCATCACGGTTCCTAACAAGTGGACTTTTGCAGAAATTCTCTTCTTCGGAAAAACGCAGTACAGGAACTAACTAAAACTGAACTCATCCGCCGTAAACGCGGCAAACGTTCGTTGCACATCTTCAGGACTTGCAGCCATCGGAGCAACGATGTGGGTGTGTATACCACCCCGCGCGTCTTCTCTGATGCGGGCCCGGATTTCGTCTTCGGTTCCGATGATGGCAATCTCGTCGATCAGCGCATCCGTCAGTGCACCCCCGGTTTTCGCCCGGTCCTTTTCGGCCCAGCCTTCGGATATGGTGTTGGCAGCATCTTCGTAGCCAGACCAGGCGAGGAAGTTGTTGTAAACGGGCGTTGCGTAATACGGCGCAAATGCCGCGCGAAAAAGTTGCCGGCCCGCTTCTTTGTCGTCCGTGGCAAGCACCATGGCCCGGTTGACGATCTCCACATCTTCCCAGTTCTTGCCAGCGCGCTCAGCACCGATTTTCACATGCTCCATCATCTTCGGCAGAGCGCTTTTAGGCCACAGGTTGAATATGACACCATCCCCGATCTCCGCCGCCATCTCGATCATCTTCGGCTGTAGCGCGGCAAGGTACAACGGGGGTGGATTCTCGAGCGGCGCTTGTCGATAACCCCGGCTTTTGAGGGTGGTGAGGTCAAAATCCGATTTCTCTCCTTTCAGCATCGAACGGACCATGAGTGCGGTGTCTTTTACCCTGGTCATTGGCTTGTCCAGGGCTATGCCGTTCCAGGCGCCCATGATCGTTTGACTCGAAGAACCCAAACCCATGATGAAACGCCCTGGAAGCAACTGCTCCAACACGTTGGCGGTCGCTGCAAGCACTGCGGGAGTTCGGGTATAAACCGGTGTGACCGCAACACCGATGCGAATGCTGTTGGTGTGATGGGCGACTGCCGCCACCTGAGTCAGGCTGTCCGGGGCACCTGAGTCGCTGAACCACGCGTCCGGATAACCATTGTCTTCGGCCCACTTCAGCCGTTTGATCGTCTGCTCGATAGACGGTCCCGCCGGTAGTGTCACCGCCATACGTTTCGCAACAGCCATTGTTATCTCCCCTTCAAGTGTTGAGTGCTGGCAAAGATTGGAAGCCTCGCATTTTGCGACCACGAAGATCAAGCCGTATGCTAGGTGTCTATCAGGGAAAGGGTACTCAGATGAGTGACGTTCAACTCACACCCGTGCGTCAAGCACACCGATTCGATGAGATCGCGTTGGCTAAATACCTTGATGCAAATGTAGAAGGGTATCGAGGTCCGGCAACCATTCGCCAGTTTGAAGGTGGTCAGTCGAACCCGACATTTCAGCTAGAGGCGGCATCGGGGCGTTACGTCGTACGCAAGCAGCCTCCCGGAGAGCTTCTGCCTTCTGCTCATCAGGTGGACAGAGAATACCGGGTGATGAAGGGTCTTGCCGACACGGACGTACCGGTGCCGAAGATGTACAGCCTGTGTGAAGACCCGGAAATCATCGGTACCAAGTTCTACGTGATGGAGATGGTCGAAGGAAGGCTATTTACCGAAACGCTCCTGCCTGGCCTGACGCCGGAAGAACGCGGGGCAATTTACAGCCAACTCGCACAGGTGCTCGCAACCCTGCACAAGGTAGACCCTGACACTGTGGGTCTCGGAGAGTTCGGCCCACCAGGCAACTACTACGAACGGCAGATCAACCGGTGGACCAAACAATATCTCGCCTCGCAAACCGAAAACATCGAAGCGATGACCCAGCTGATGGAATGGCTGCCAAAAAACATTCCTGAGCAGGTCGAAACGGTCATCGTTCACGGCGACTACCGACTCGGGAATACCCTCATTCATCCTACCGAGCCAAAACTCGTCGCTCTGCTCGATTGGGAGTTGTCCACATTGGGCGACGCTCTGGCCGATGTCGGTTATGTCTGTCAGGACTACCATGGCGATTCCTACACCGACGCGGGTTTAGCCGGCGCCGATCTCGAAAAACTCGGCATCCCCACAGAGGATGAATTTCTCGCCGAATATTGTCGCCACGCGGGGCTCGAGCGCATCGACAACTGGCTGTTTTACGTCATCTACAACATGTTCCGTTCTGCCGGCATCATCCAGGGGGTATACAAGCGTGGCCTCGATGGAAACGCGAGCTCTGATAAAGCTCTGGAATACAAGGAGGCGGCACGGATGCGCTCGGAGCGAGCGTGGTCTCTCGTTGAGCAACTCTAGTCTACGGCTCGATGCGAGGCGAAATCGGAGCAGCTCGTTTCCAACCTTCTCCGATTTTTTTACCTGCTAAGCCCGCTTAGAGAACGGTCTCGGCAACTAACGCCAGTGCGTCAGGTTGCTGGCCGCCGATCAGCATGGTCGAGACATGCCCTTTGCTTGCGGCGTCGGTCCAGCGTTGGAGACGATCCTTGATACGATCAGCGGGACCGACCAGATGGCAGGCGTCGATGAGTTCCGCAGGGACTGCAGCCATCGCTTCGTCTTTCTTGCCTGCGAGAAACAGATCTTGAATTTTTATCGCCGCCTCCTCGAAACCGAGCCGCTTAGCGTAACTGTTGTAAAAATTCTTGTCCCTCGAACCCATACCACCAATGTAGAGCGCCATGGCGCCGCGAATCGGCATCATGCACTGCTCCACGTCATCCCCCATGATCAACGTCACGAAAGGTGCAATATCGAACTGGGTCAGATCCTTGTCGACCCCGTTTGCACGGGCCGCGGCAAAGCCTTTTTGAATAGGTTCATCGAATACGTGGTATTGCTCCGGATCCATCCAGACAGGGAAAAAACCATCTGCCACTTCGGCAGCGGCGGCGACCCCGGCCGGGGTGATCGAGGCGGCGTAGATGGGAATGTCTTCCTCACAATGCAGAATGCTCTTGAGCGGCTTGCCTAACCCGGTTGCGCCTTCACCCGTATATGGCAGTTGATACACTTTGCCTTCGAAGGTGGTTTTCTCTTTCCGGGCAAAAATCAGCTTCATGATCTGAATGTACTCTTTGAGGCGCGTCACCGGTCGCCCGTAGGGAACTCCGTGCCAGCCTTCGACCACCTGTGGTCCTGACGCCCCCAAACCACAGATGAACCGTCCACCCGACAACCCGGCCAGGCTCATCGCCGTCATGGCAGCCATGGCCGGGGTGCGTGCGGGCATCTGCATGATCGCGGTGCCGACCTTGATCGTCTCGGTTTGCGCGAGGATCCAGGTTGCAGGCGTTACGGCGTCGGAACCATAGGCCTCGGCAGTCCAGATAGATTGATAGCCCAGGTTCTCCGCATGTTTGATGGCATCGATATCGATGCTCATTTTACTTCCGGAATAACCCCCAATAAGTCCTAATTTCATGGTTCCCCCAAGCGGCTGCTTACTTAAGCCAACGTTGCAAAATCTACTGTACTCGGAAAAATAGCAAATCGCTCGCGCCGCGTCGATTACGGGTTTGCCTGGGAGTAAGTGTTGAATCCTCAGGTTGTTGAGGCAAAATGGAGCAACCACTGCATCTGCATACTGGCGCCACAAATGAAAAAAACGACCTGCAAACTCGCTGCCATCACCATCGGCCACCCCGATGGGGACGTTATCGGACGGCAAACCGTATCGAGCGCGGAGGTGGCACTCGATGGATTGGTGGGCGACAAACATCGGGGTCATACCCGCGGGGTGTGGGAAGGCGACAAAGATCCGGAGGGGACGATCAGAAGAAACGAGCGCCAATGGTCGGGAATCTCCACGGAGGAGCTCGACGGCATAACTCGGGAACTGGATCTGCCCGAACCCCTTAGTGCGGGCGACGTGAGCGTAAATGTCTGCGTTTCAGGTATCGAAGGTTTTTCTCAATTGCCAGCGGGTTCACGGCTCGTTTTTCCGTCGGGCGCGGTGTTAGCCATAGAAGAATACAATCCGCCATGTCTCGGAATGTCGGAAAAAATCAGCCGATTGTCCCCCACCCGGTCAGGCGAGACCCTCGCAAGAGGCGCATTTTCCAAGGCATCCAGGGGGCGCAGGGGTATCGTCGGAGTAGTGGACGTGGCGGGTAAGATCAATGTCGGGGATGACATCGTGGTCGAGATTTTCGAAGTAGGGAATTACGCCCTTCCCTTCGAAGCAAAGCCTGACACAGCACTAAACGCCAAAACGTGATTTGAGATATTCAATGATGTCCAGTGATTCGTAGAGCCACCGCACCTCACAACCGCGCTGAATACGCAGACAGGGTACGGAATTTTTGCCACCGCCCTCGAAGAGCTCGCGGCTCGCATCCACATCCAACAGTGTATCCTTGAACTCCAGGTCGATACCGGTGGCCTCGAGAAAACACCGCACCCGGTAGCAGAAAGGACAGCTCTCGTATTGAAACAGCTGGTAGGTTTCGACCATATTCGTGATGAGCTTAGCAACCATCGAACAAGCGGGCTTCACAGTATCGATCGAGACGACACGGCAACGCAACGGTAGTATTCGATAGCCTTAAGTCAGGAGGGGCAAATGAAAAGAACGAGTGCCGACACCAAAGTCACACGTGTACGAACGACCATCTTCTCCTTCGCTGTCATCGCCGCCATCTTGATCATCGGCTACGGCACCTTGTACAGCACCGGCATCACCGAAGGCGAATACGTCGAGGGAGATCACTACAAGTTAATCGATAATCCACCACGCCGGCGACCAGGCGAAGCCATCAAAGTCACCGAGTTCTTCTCCTACGGTTGCATTCACTGCCGGAATTTCGATCCGCTGCTCGAGAACTGGCAGAAAACCATGCCGGAAGGCGTCACCTTCTCGCGCAGTCCGATTGCGTTTTCACAACCCATCTGGTCGCTGCTCGGCCAGACCTACCTTACCCTGGTGGCGACCGGGGCACTCGAAGAGAATCACAGTCGAATCTTCAGAGCCATTCACGACAACGGTCGACAATTCCTGAGCGCAGACATGATGGCGGATTTTGTCGATGGGCACGGTATCGACAAAAGCAATTTTCTTCGGAACTTCAACTCGCCTCAGGTTCGCCGAGCCTTGCAGCAGGCATTAGAGGATGAGCGGCGGTTGGTCATCCCCTCGGTACCGACCTTGATGGTGTCCGACCGTTACCTGATCAACATGGACAGCAGGAAAACGGCGCTGGATATCGTCGATTTTCTCATCATCAGGGAGATGGCCGTAAGAAACCCCACCACAGCCGAAACTGCACAGACAGAGTCCTAACCCCAACTAATCATATTTCAGTTTAATATTTCAAAAATCATACCGCGCGGTAACGCCGAAGCTGCGCGGTTCACCCAGTTGCAGATACGATTCCTTGACCCACCCGTTCAGCGGATTATTTGCAAAATAGAACCCCCGAACGTGGTAGTCCTCATCCAGCAAGTTTCTGCCCCAAACGGATATGGCCAACCGCTCCCCGTCGTAACCAGCAGTCAAGTGGACAAGGTGATAAGCGTCCGATTCGATATTGTGGCTGTTCGAGAAAAAGTACTCGTCTTTCCCTTCCAGCTGTACGTTCACAAAGTAGTTGGGATTGAACTCGTAGTTTGCGGATACGAAAAACTGATAAGCCGGCGCATGGGCTTGCTCTCTGCCGTCCTGTTCGAGCGGCAACCCGGTATCGATGTCCTGAACCGTCAATCGGCCGAGCTCGGTATCGAGGATGCCTAGCCCCGCGGCGAAGCGGAGTTGTTCACTTGCTTGCAAGCTGGCTTCGATCTCGACACCCCGGTTTTCGCCGTCATCCACGTTGTCCACGTAGGATTTCCAATCTGCTGGCGGAAAGAGCACCCAGGCTTTGGCCTGCATATCCTCCCGCTCCATCAAGAAAGCAGAAGCGCTGAATGCGAGCGCATTATCGAAGAAGCTGCCGCGAAAGCCGATTTCGTAGTTGGTGAGTGTTTCCGTATCGAACGATAACCGCTGTGTAAGAAAATCGGCGATTGCCGGATCTATTGTGGGGTCGTTCACTGCTGCCGCTACCGCTTGACCGTTGACGCCACCAGTTTTGTAGCCGCGACTGATTGATCCATATACGAGTGAGTTGTCGCTCGTCCGGTATTCCAGGCTCGCCCGTCCACCCCACAAACCATCATTGGGATCAGCGCTCACATTGGCGCTGTCGGCGTAAGAATCCTCGTATTTTTCGAATCTGGCTCCAATGGAAACGAAGAGACGATCGACAACCATCCAGTCGAACTGGCCGTAAATCGCCCGCCGCTGCGTTTCGAACTTGCTATTGAATGTGGATGGATAAACGCCCGAAAAGTCCTCCCAGTGATCGGAGTAATCCAACTTAACATCCCGTTCATAGAGATAGGCACCAACCACCCAAACCGCGTTGCTCGCCCCCTGCTTTGAGGTCAACCGCACATCCAAGCCGCGGCTGTCGCGCTCGCGCGCATTGTTTTCGCCACCTCGCACACCGCTGAGAGCAAGGTTGGACCAATCCCAATCGAAACCGTATTCGAGATCGCTACGTTCGAGAAAAGCACTGACTTCCAACCGGAAATTGTCAAAGCTGTCGCTAACAATATTCACCGACAACGCATCAGACTCCTGACGATCGTGTCCAGGCTCGTCTGAACCCGTATGCCGGTTGTTTTCGAGAGAGAATGCGTCGTAACCATTGTCGGCATCGATATGTAACGCGGTCAGACCAATGCGCACGTCCTCGGACACATCCCACTGTAACTTTGCGCGAACCGTGAGCTCATCGAAGTTGTTGACATCGTCTTTCCTTAGAAACTCATTATCTATGTAGCCGTCTCCTTGAAACGTGTGTATCGAAAGCCTCCCCAGCAGACCCTCTTTTAACGGGCCACTCAACACAACGCCCGTCTGCCACATACCATAGTTGCCAGCGCCGGCAACCACACTGCCTTCAAACTTTTCCGTTGGATCGTTGGATTTCACGAATACCAATCCAGCCATGGCGTTTGAACCGAATGCTGTACCTTGAGGGCCACGAAGCACCTCTAGCTGCTGTACGTCGAACATCGTTCCAATCAGCCCAATTCCGCTGAAATCGATTCCATCGACAACCAAGCCAACGGACGCGTCAAGCGGGTCCTTGAACTGACTCCGCTCACCTACTCCTCTTATCTGCAAAAAACGCCCACGGGAAGCTCCGTAGGCATAGTTGACGTTGGGAATCATGTTCAACAGTTGCGCGAAATGCTGAACATTGCGCTTGCTAATGGTTTCTTCCGACACCACGCTGATGCTGGAAGGAACCAGACGCAGCTCGTCCCCGTGAAAAGAGGCGGTAACGAGAATCTCTTCGATTACGTACTCTGGTTGTAAAGAGGCTGCTTGGGCCAAGGACGTAAACACAACAAGGAACGCCATCGAGGCCGGGAAAAAGTGTCTGGTCATAATCCACCTCTCGAATTTGAACACTGCGACTTCGAGGGGTGGGAGCTGGAAAAAGGTCAGCCTATTCCTACGCCGGTACTAGCCGGATCAGGTTCAAAGGGTCCACCGCAAAACCGGTGTCTCAGGACTAACCACCCCTTAGGTCAGCGGTGATGCTACTGCACCTCCTTGGGAGCAGCAACACTTTCGTAAGAAGTTCGTACGAAATGCCGACACCTCCTCCGCTTCATCTTCGTTCAGGGACACAACGCGACAATGACTGACTCCATCACAAACAATCGAATATGTGTCCGAGTATCAGGAACTTATCCAGGTCATCGCTCTCACCGCGGGCGTCGCATGGGCCAGTGGAATCAACCTCTACGCGACACTTACCCTGTTGGGGCTAGCCAGTACGACCGGCTACGTGGATCTACCCCGGCATTGGAAATCGTCCAGGACCCGCTGATCATCCTGGCTGCCGCGTTCATGTACTGCGTAGAATTCATGACGGACAAAATACCCGGAGTGGACACCGGCTGGGACGTTGTGCACACGTTCATTCGCATCCCGGCAGGCGCCCTGCTTGCTTTCGCAGCCCTCGGGGATGTAGCCGCCGCGACGGCCGTTGCGGCAGGTATCCTGGGCGGTGGCATCAGCGCCGCGACCCACGCTACCAAATCCGCGACACGCGTATTGATCAACACTTCGCCCGAACCT
>SMVA01008672.1_pt1 | contig 14110 bp, 10 predicted proteins | sample 2456451 | NCBI WGS metagenome assembly SMVA01 (sample SAMN11095933, study PRJNA526329) | marine sediment metagenome | biome: Marine sediment; feature: Surficial sediment; material: Deep marine sediment; isolation source: Hadal surficial sediment | place: Pacific Ocean | collected 2014-05 | depth...
CACAACGCACTCAAATTACCGAACCGTTCCATCTGTTCGGACGGGCGATCGTGCCCGAAGATGCCGCTCGTTGACCAACGTGCAACGAGAGGTACGAACGTGCAAGACAAGACACCGTTGACTGGATTCGGCAGACCGCCCAAGCACCGCTTGCTAACCGAAAAGCAGGCAGCGCCGCACATCGGCATGTCGCGCTCGTTTCTGCGCCAATCCCGTATGAACGGCAAGCGGCAGAATCGGACCGCAGGGCCGCCGTTTCTCAAGATCGGTCGCAAAGTGCTGTATTTGGCCGACGATCTGGATGTCTGGTTATTGGAGCACCGTCGTGAGGGTTGACCTCATCAAATCATATGCAATGGCGTTTTGTGGGTGCAATAAGCCCACACAATTCGCAACACACCGATCCACACACCGGCCGACACAAACAACACACACACCGGAATTACTGGGATTGACACGTTATGGACAGTGAAACACGTAAGTGGGAACGCTTGTATAGGCTTATGGCGCAGGATGACTGGGAACAAACTGTCTACGTCTACCGGGTGGACCGCTTGGGCAGAACGATAACGCCGTACATCGCCAAGTGGGGCATGCACGCTGGCTTGCTGGACAGTCTCCGAGACGAATTCGGCACTGGTGAATACCACCTCATGATCCGCCAGGGCAAGACCATGATCTTCACCGGAACCATTGGCGTCGAGTGTTCACTCCAGCGGTAATGCACACGGCGCGGGCCGTGCGATCGGGACAATCCGACCGGTAAGCAGTAGCCTGGGCGATGTTGTCAGCGGTGCTGGGCACGGAGCGGCTGCGCAAGTTTGCTCAAAGGGCAGACTCAGCATGGGGTCACGCTCGTGGCGTTTGTGACGGTCTCAGTCGGCCACCTGAGCGCGCTTTTTGTCCACCCGGGCGACCATGGTCGCGAATTTTCTTAGAACCACATCCTCTTGACTTGAACACGCGGCAAATACCCGGCATCAGATATCGACTGAGGCCGATGTAATGGAAGATCAAGCGCTCACGTCGTAAGAGCGCTGCCTGGGATCGGCAGTAATGCGGCGGAAACGACCTGGTTCGTAGTCGGATCACTGAACCGTAACTTGTTGTTATTAAAGAAGGTCCGTTGGGACGTCCGTTGCACTAATGTCGCCACAATCCGGACCGTTGCAGGACCCATTCACGCAGATTTCACGCGCGATAACGCCACCACCTTTTCCGTGGGAAGTCCATAGGAAACCAAGGCGGACCTTACCGGCGTTCCGAGGCCCGAGTTTCGATGAGCACGCTTTCGGCGTACAACAACCGCCCCGTGCTCGCATTGTAGAACTGTACTACGACTTGCGGCTGCTCGAAGGCGACCCAACGTGGCCTTCCTTTCGTATCAGGACTATTGAACACATTATTCATTTGCACGATGACATAGGTTGGCGTGCGACGATTTTTCCTCGGTGTATCCGCGACGTAGTGAGTCGACCATCTGATTGTCGTGTCGAGGCCTGCGCTCGAATATGCGCCGTTCGACGGTACACCAGTGCCATCAAGCTGTCCGGTCGCTCGATTGAGCGAGCCAATTGGGCCAACGGAAAACTCCCATATGTGCTTGCTAATCTGAATTGAGAACGCATTATGCAAATCGCCAGTAAGCAAGATCACGGTCTTGCCGCTCGATTCGAACGCCTTGAGCAACTCACCGCGTTCACGCGTGTAGCCAGTCCACGATTGATCGTCAATACCGTTCGGTCCTTCGGACAAATGCGGTATAACAAAGCTCACCGACGAAAGTACAAAGACGACGTCCGCATCGCTTTCTTTCAAGCGTCGCAGCAGCCAGTCCTTTTGGCTTTCTCCGAGCATCGTTGGTTCGTCGGAAATCAACTGCGATCGTCTCCGGCTGCGCGTGTCCAGTCCGATGAACTCTGCATTCGCGAACTGTTGGCTAAAAAAATAATTCAAGCCACCGATCGAGTACGACGAGTCGCTATCGTGCGCCGGTGCGGGCTTTAACTCCAGCAGGTGGTCGTCGACTACCCGCTCGATCGCGTATACCGACGCATTAGGATCTCTCGGTCCTGCTTCCTCTATGGCCGCGCTGATTTCCGAACGATTCTCCGCATCGCTATTACGGTAACCAGCATCTGGCCCGCCCCAATGCACGTGAAGTGACCGGCCTTCGTGAAGGGTAAGCTTCGTAAAGTCCGCTGCAGGGTCAGTCAACAACGCACTGCCCGCCTCAAGCTGGGTACGCCCAAAATGAATCTTGTTTATGTCGGTCGTCGGATTGCTCCAGCCAAGATAATCCCGCCACGCGCGAAGCGCGGGGTCTCGAAACAGCGCGTTCCGGGCCGTGTGACCGGGAACCGTGGCGTCTTGGAAATTGTTAAGCACCTCATGGTCATCGAAGATGAAGATCGACGGAACCGTCGCATGCCAGTGTCTAAGGTCACGATCATTGTCGTAGTACGTCTTATAGTTCTGCCAGGCACCCGCAAGGCTCGGTACGATTTGAAGGAGCGGCGGCATGGCTGTACCCGGCGGTGCCGATTCGTTCAGCCACCTCGAAGGCTTAAACCGCCGGTCCTGTTCGTAAATCCAGTCGCCGAGGACGAGATGGAAGTCTACTTTGTCGCCGGCATCTCTGAATAAGGTCGCGTGCTGCGTCGCCCCCTGTGACATTGTCGGCGACTGCTTTGCGCAGGCCACCGCGGAAAACGCGAAATTGAATAGCCCATCGGGATTTAATTGACCGAGTTTCTGTTCGGCCGCCGGCAGACTGCGGAAGTGAAAAATGTCGGAGTCGACGCCGTTCGCCGTATCAACGGCCACTTGATAATAATAGACGGTTTCGGGGCGAAGGCTTTCGAGCTCCACCCAAGCTGTGTTGTCGTGCTCGAGGAGCGTGGCAACCGTTGCCGATCGCAAGTCTAGCGCTCGCTTATTTGTGCCGTATCGAACGTGAAAGGCAGCCGGTTGTGTGGTTCGTGCCCAGACTCCAACGGTATCGGCACCGAGTCTTCCCAATACCGGGCCGTGTGAGACGTACACGGCAACTTTGGGCGCAAGCTCGGCTGCGCTCGCAGTTGCCATCAGCAAAACGAGCGGCATAAACCAGCCCGTTAACCGGCGACAGCTGCCTACTGACGAGATTCGACTTCCAGACTCCGGAGTAATTCTCTCGGTTTCTGATTCCATGCGATAAGCGCCAGGAGCGATGATGCGACGTCAGAAAGCATATGTCATACCTACGAGTGCGGTCCACGAATAGATCTCATCTGCGACTAGCCGGCTCGATATATCCTGATATTCCCGACGAGACTCATCGTTAATGTTTTGCACCTCACCGAAGATCGACAGGCTATCGGTCGCATAGAAAGTCAGCTTTAGATCGACTTGCGTGTGATCATCCCAATATACATCCTCCGTCACGTCGCCGCCGATTCCCGCCAGATACTCATCCCGATAGTTCGCCGCCAACCGAGCTTCGAATCGCCGAGTGGAATAGTACAGAGTCACGTTCGCTAACGTGTCAGCCTGACCGAAAAACGAAAGGTCGTCGGACTCACGTCCGAATACCTTAACTTCGGAATCGATAAAGGTGAGATTCACCGAGGCGCCGAAGCCATTCGCGAACTGCTGCTGCCAGCTCAGTTCCAGGCCCAGTAAACTACCGCTGTCCGCGTTTTCGGGCTGGGAAAGCACAAGAAGAGGGACTCCACGGAACGTGACGTTGGAGGTGCGGCGCGTATAGATCGGATTATCGATGTCTTTATAGAAGACACCGACCGACACAATCCCGGATGGTTCGAGGTAGTATTCATAGGAGAAATCGAATCCCATCGACTGGAACGGTTCCAGCTTGGAGTTTCCTGCCGAGCCTGCCATATCTTCGACTTCGAACACTGGGACGACATCTTCGAAATCGGGTCTGCCGATTGTATTGGTCCAGGCAGCACGAATGTTGACGTTGTCTCTCGGTCGGAAGGTTACGTGAATACTGGGCATATAATCTGTGTAATTGTTTCGATCCTGCACCTCTTCGCCGGGATTCAACTCATCAAAATCAGGATCGTCGAAGTCGATCAGGGTCGCATTATATATGGCGTCGGTATATTCGACCCGCACGCCGGCAAGGACGGTCGTGCTGCCGAAATCGACACTGATCATGCCGTAACCAGCATACAAGTCTTCTACAATGTTGTAATCGGAAGCAATTGAATTCTCCGCCGAGCCGTCGGCGTTGAATTCAAACATCTCTGGATTCGATTGAAAAAGGGCCTCGTGCCCAGCGAAATCCAGCACCGGTCCGAAGTCATATCGCCCCTCAAAAAAGCCGCTCGGACCAGAAGAGAACAGTCCTGTGTCGGCGAGCGTAAAATCAACGGCGTCATCATAATTCGTGTTTTCTCTGTCGCGAAACTTGTCCCGCTCGGCGTATTTGAGTCCAAACTTCAAGTAGCCGGATCGAGCCCCAAAGTTACGATCGATTCTGAGATCGGTCTTGATTGAGTTGATATCCTCTTCGATGGCGTCGCTGCGACGTCGCACCCGACGAAAATCATAGTTAGCCGGATCGTTGAGCGCCGCACCGGCGTCGAATTCCGCGAAAAGACCCGAGACGTCGACCGTATTAGGAAACGCATTTCCGCCCGAGCGATACTCCCAGTCTATGCGCAATGGGGTAATCTCTTCAGCGTGCGAAAACGTGTAGCTTGCGCCCCAGGTAACGTTATCGAAATCAAATTCGCCGCCGATGGAAATATTGTTCAGTTGCTGCGTCTGATTGTTTTGCCGGTATTCCCGTGAGGTACGACCTCCGGAGTTTTGCACGACCGTGCTCGATATTGGGGTTTGCGTTCCTCTTGCCGCATCGAAATCCCGTTGGTGGCGCGCTTCCTTATCGGTGAACTCGTTAAATATGCTGCGCAAATACCACAGCGTGGCGTCGTTCGGCCGATATTCGAGATTCGCGTTAATGCCTATACGCTCACGCTCAATATCGTAGATAAAAATCTTTTCTCTCTCCGGTGCAAAGTCCCCCGGCGCAAACTCGACCCAGTCCAGGTTTTCGACCAGTTCCGTATCGTACCGCTTGATGTAATAGCTAGCGGCAAGGACCAGACCCCACTCATCGCTGGCCCCCAGCGTTGATCCCCAGGTCGCACTGACGCCGTATGGGTTGCGGCCACTCTTTTCGTTGTAACCTACACGGGCACTGATAATCCCAAACGCCTCCGGAGAATCGAAGGCGCTGCGCGTGACAATGTTGATGTTGCCGCCGATTGCGTTGCCATCGAGGTCCGGTGTTATTGCCTTGACGACTTCGACCATCGATACGAGGTCCGATGGAATGACGTCCAGCGCCACCCGCCGTCCTGATCCTTCCGGCGAACCAACGACATTGCCGTCAATCGTTACGTTATTGAGGTCGGAATCAATCCCGCGAATTACTGTATACCGGCCTTCACCCTGATCAATTTCCACCGACAGGCCCGGCAATCGCTGAATGGCCTCAGCCACGTTGAAATCAGGTAGCTTGCCGACCGTATCGGCCGACACCGCATCGAGAATGCTCGCCGCCGTACGTTTGCGTTGCAGCGCCAGCAGTTGGGATACACGAGTACCTATGACGACGATTTCGGCGAGATACGTTGAAGTCAGAGTAATGTCCAGGGCGACCTCGCCCGTCTGGGGTACGGTGACGCTTACCGACTGTGTTTCATATCCGCCAAAGGCTGCCTCGACCGTGTACTCGCCCGCAGGCAGTCCTCTAAAGCTGTATCGTCCCCAACGATCGGTGACTGCACGTCGGTTACCCTGATCGGTAGTGATGGTTGCTCCGTCCACAAATCGCTGCAAGGCGGGATCGTTAACCACGCCGACAATGTCGCCGGCGTAACTCACTCGGGTCACCAACACACATAGACTCGCGACGACTGCGAGGTTCAGCACTGTCATTGAAACGACGGAATGGCCGCGTCTAATTTCTTTCCGAGTTTTCATATGTCGATCCCCCTGTCAATGGACTTCAAAAATTTCGAATAGCAAACGAAACCGAGCAACTTGACGCAGCGAATGACCGATCGTGTATGGATGACGGGTTTTGCCGAGACCTCGGCAAGCGCTTGAAGGCCGACCACGGGGTAATGAGATAATAAAACCCTTGCGACCTTGCTATCCGTCTTAGTCATCGACGGCCATGTCGCCATAGTGAAATTTGCGGTTATTATTCGTATTGCCATCACTGCCTTACGCCCAATTCAGGATAAGACTTGACGCCCGGCTCCCGGACTCCTGCGAGCTTTGCAAATAGCACAAACCATGTCTATCATAGCTCTCTCATAGCCTTTAATACAGGCCTTTCACCGAGATGACACCGCTCATGGCCATTTCCCACTAGAGCTTGAGCGTCTCCGTGATTCTCGTCTTGTCACTGGTTGCGATGATCGTCTTCATCGTCGCCTCGACCACCATCGGCAAGCTTCACCCGTTTGTCGCACTGCTGTTGGCCGCGTTCGGCTACGGCGTATTCACGGGCATGCCGGTCGACGAACTGCTGGTTTCGATCAATGCGGGATTCGGCGATACAATTGCTTATATCGGCATCGTCATTGTTGCCGGTTCCATCATCGGTACTTTCCTAAAGCGCTCCGGAGCCGCGGCACATTTGGCGGCGTCAGTCCTGCGCCTGGCCGGTCCCAAGCACATTCCATTGACGATGGGATTGGTAGGCTACGTAGTCTCAATGCCGGTGTTTTGTGACGCCGCCTATGTATTGCTATCCCCCATTAACCGGGCGCTGTCGATTCGAGCCGGGGTATCGGCTGCAGGCGGTGCCGTTGCCTTGAGTCTCGGGCTGTACGCAACTCACACCATGGTGCCTCCAACACCAGGTCCCGTCGCCGCCGCGGGTATTCTGGATGCTGATTTGGGACTCGTGATCGTCTGGGGCATGGTCGTGAGTATGATCGCGCTTGGCGCAGGGTTGCTGTTTGCGGTTCGTTACGCCGCCCAATTCGAGCTCGCGGCTGCACCCAATGCAACCGTAGAGACGGCACCTGCAGTTTCTTCCGAAGGTCATTCAACACTTGGCGCTCTCTTGCCGATATTTGTGCCGATTCTGTTGATCGTCGGCAGATCCGTCGCACAACTGCCAACCTCGCCTCTCGGCACAGGCGTTGCTGTGAACCTTTTTAATGTCACCGGTCAGCCGGCGGTCGCGCTATCGATCGGTGCTTTGCTTGCTCTGTTCCTTCCGAAGTCGTTCGAACGCTCGATGCTTTCGGAGCGCGGTTGGTTTGGTGAAGCAATTCTCAATTCCGCGTTGATCATTCTAATTACTGGCGCAGGCGGCGCATTCGGCAGAGTCCTGCAAGCATCGGGCATCGCGGATGTTGTCGGCAGCGGCGCAAGTCAGATCGAGATGGGGCTGATACTGCCGTTTATTCTGGCAGCGGTGATCAAGACGGCCCAGGGTTCATCAACGGTCGCCATCGTAACGACAGCCGGTATCGTTGCGCCGTTGCTAGCATCGCTCGGGCTTGATTCGGAAACGGCCAAAGCCCTGGTCGTGGTCGCGATAGGTGCCGGTTCAATGGTGGTATCGCACGCCAACGACAGTTACTTCTGGGTGGTCACCCAGTTCTCTGGCATGAGCGTGAAACAAGGCTATCAATTGCACTCGGTTGGTACGATCATTCAGGGTGCAACCGCAGCGATTGTGATCGTTGTGCTTGGAGCGTTCCTCATTTGATCCCGCAGAAAAGAGGAATCGATAAAACCGTTCATCAGCCAATCTTACTGCGCTCCGCGGCGCGTGGCCTCGAAGTCTGCCATCACCCTGGATGTGACCTCCGGGAAGTCGGATAGTATCCCGTTTACACCGGAACGGATGAGTTCTTCGAGCACTTCTCGAGGAGCGTCGCCCGCCGTGGTCCAAACGGGTTTTCCCAGTTCGTGGACCTTCCGGACGATTTCCTCATCTGCCCGGATCCATTCGGGCCACAGGCGGATGATATCGATTCCGCCAGCGACAAAATCGTCAATGTCCTCCGGCCTGCGAATGAAGCCCAGGGTCCGGATATTGGGGTTGAGTCGGCGGAACTGTCTCAGATCGCCCAGAGTTCTCACTCCGACAATGACGTCCAATACTGCGCCGTGACTCTCGGTCAATCGGACCACTTTCCCCTTGTCTAACACCGGGCTGATCTTGATGTCGAGAAGCAACTTCACACCGGTGTCCGCGACGAGGTCAAGCACCTCTGCATAGCTTGGGATCGACTCCCCGCTACCAGCATTCAGCTGTTTCAGCTCTCCAAGTGTGTGGTCTGTTACCTTTCCCCTACCGTCTGTGGTGCGCTCGAGGGTCTCATCATGCAGGATGATGACCTCTCCATCCCGGGTGCCACGCAAATCGATTTCGATAACATCGACGCCATATGAAATGGCCCGTCGATAGGCTGCAAGCGTATTCTCCGCGTAGCCAGGTACGATTCCGCCCCGGTGAGCAATATTCACGACAGTCCACTCGGGCCACTGCGAGCCCGAGGCCGTCGCCAGAAGTATGAGGCAGACCGCTCCAAAACCCACAGCCCAACGCGACGATTCGTGCGAATACCACACCTTGCCTACTCGGCTGGTCTCTTGTTCCACGCCGCGAGCGCCAGCAACAACGACACAACAGACGTGGATATCCAGAAGTAAAATGCGTTATCAAATTGGTAGGTCACGACACCGTCAATCGTGATTTTGGAATTCTCTATCAGTACCCCGCTGATCCAGTCCTGTGCTGCGGCGCCGAGATAGGAAAACAAGCCGATTATCCCCTTGACGGCGCCCGCGGCGCCGATTGGCATAAGATCCACTGCGATAAGTCCCGCCAGAAAGACGACTAGTCCGCCGATGGCAAAACCAAAGCCAGCCAAAGCAATCGTATCGACCAACAGATACCCCGGTGGAGAGTAGTAAAAAAGGGACAAGGAGAAGACCAAGAGCAGCCCGTAAAGGAGAGTCGGGACGTTTCGACGAGCGCCAAAAAATCGATCCGAGATAACGCCGGAAAACACCGCGCCCAACAACCCGAAAATCGGGTAGGCCGCCATTGCCGATGCGGCATCAATCAGTTCGTAACCTTTGCCTTCCTGAAGATAGAAGATCGCCCAGCTATTCACTGCGTACCTACTCATATACATGCAAGCACTGGCAAGCCCCAGGACCCAGACAATGGGGCTCTTTAGGACCATGATCTGGAGCGAACGAACACTTTCTGTGCGAGGCTTCCCGGCAGAGTAGTCCTGCTTATAGTCCGCAGCGCTCGGCAAACCGTACGTCTGCGGACGATCGGAGAGATTGAGGTACATAATGAACGCGACGATCAGACAGGCAATGCCCGGCGCCCAGAACCCCCACCGCCAGCCAAACGCATTGACGACCAATGCCGTTCCGACAAATGTCAGCCCCTCCCCGATATTGTGAGCACCTGCCCAGATTCCATATCGCGTACCCCGCTCCTTGTTGCTGAACCACTGGCAAATAGACACGACACTGGGCGCGGAACCGATAGACTGAAACCAGCCGTTGAAAGCCCATAGCGCAGCGAAAAGATAAAAGTTGTTTACGTTTCCAAAGACGAGATTGGCGATTGCTGAAAATATTAGTGCGACAGACATGAATCGGCGAATGTTGGCCCTGTCCGCAAGAAAACCGTTAAAGAACTTTCCGAATGCGTATACAAAAAGCAGAAGCGCTCCGATGATGCCCATCTGTTCCACAGATAAGACACCCTCATCGAGCATCGGTTTTTTCGCTACGGACAGGCTCAGGCGACAGGTATAGAAGAATCCATAGCCAATAATCAACCACAGGAACAAACGCCAGCGGCGATTCTCGAAAATCCGACGTATCTGACCGACATCAGTTAACGGAACGCTGTTAGGGCCGGTTGCAAACCACCTTAGAATGTTTTTCATTCTGTACTTTGTGGTCGGGTATGGGTGATTGTCGGCATGCGGATCTTGAGGACTTTCCTTTCACCTTTGTGAATCGCCCATAGAATTGGCTGATCCACGGAGCGGTCCCACGCTATTCCCTGTCCTTCCATTGTCGGAACCCTTACCGTCGCTGCCCAGTGCAATACTGATCCTGCATCGGGGAGCTCCATTACATAGGTCTCGCCGTGATCATGGCCGGTGAGGTACAGGTACCCGTCAGCCCCCCAGGAACCGCCAGAATTGCTCATCGGCCGCATTCGATCAAGAATCTCCTTTGGCAGGGTCCACGATTCGATAACTACGAAGCGATCGTCAAACTTTACAACCTGTGTTCTATCCGTTATTCCATAAGGTTCGGATTGTCCGGTTTGAATTTTGTCGTAATTGGCGAACGCGCCCCACCAGTGACCCTCGCGCCAGTCAAGCCAGGTAAGTGACCCGCGTTGAACGCCGAAACTATGAGTATCAACATGCGTGAGTGTATCGGCGGCCCAAATCTCTATTGAGCTCGTCATAGGCCACTCGGGATAATTCGAATGCGACGCGTACAGCTTGCCGTCCAATGCAGTTAGACTGTCCATGTGTATCAGAGGATCGCCTTCGCCTTTGCCTTCCCACCTCGCGAGAATTTTGCCGGTCTTCTTGTCGTGTTTGGATATCGCATAGTTAGTCACTGCATAGACGTAACGATCATCGACGGCTACACCTTGTCTAGCATCTGGTGCGGAAAATTCACTAATCAGGTCTGCGTCAAAGACCGGCACTTCGGCCGCAGTGCTCGAACAGCCGGCAAGAAAGCCTACAAGTAGGAGTAGCTTCAACCGCCTGGCTCTGTGCACGAGCATAAATGATTCCTTTCAAGAAAAGAGGAGCCAAGACGACTCCCATACTCCACTAACATCTTACGCCAACAATCGGAGCGTTGCATTGACCCCTAAATTGAGAAAAACGCAGCGCTTGCCTACCCCAATGCTGAGGTAATCGTGCAGTTTTTTGATGCCATTGATGGGGATCTGTTGTACACAAAGTCTGTCGAGATCGCGAGCGAATAGTCGCTGCATGGTCTGAGTCACAGAAGATTCTTGCGGCAGGGAACTGCTACCAATATCTGAACAATTCCCGATTCAATGCTTGCTCGATGGCCGGGAAATCTCCAGTCAGATACAAGGTCAGGTTGTGTTGATTACGATGGGCTGTATCGTGCAGGTTCGCACTACTTTGAATGAGATGCAGGTGCCCGCCGGAATGACCCATTGCTATCTTATGTCCTAGCGTGACAGTACCTTCACGGTCATTTGGATAGCGTACGTTTACTCCAAGTGATTGCAGTCTTTTTTCTGCTGCGTGATTGTCGCGGTGTCGATCCAATAGGAACCGCACATCGCAGCCACGCCCGGCTAGCTGTCCCAGACGGCTAAACACAGGTTCACCGATATCATCCGGCAGCGCACGATAATAGGACAGCCACAAAGGGCCCTCACATCGAGACAATTTGCCCAGTAATTTTTCAACGGGATTTGCTTCACTTGGGTGAAACGTAAGAAACATCCTACCGCCTCTTTCGGTGGCCAGTGACAAAAATGAAGCAGTAGCAGTCCGACTTTCTCGAAGGCTTTCGGCATGGGCTTTATAGAAAGGAAAGAAAACACTGTCCGACTTTACGTCGAAAGACAGCACGGTATGGATGCGAGGAGACTCCGTATGGCGCTCACGCAAGTTGAACGAACCGATTATAGCCGTCGTGTTTCCGTTTGTGCGATGCAGAACCATGCTCTTATGGTGTACATGGCGGCGCTGAATAAAAAGTTGGGAACAAACAATAGAGCTTCGTGGCGGTAACAGGTCTTCGCAGCGAGGTTTGACGGCGTCACGATAGATACTCGATACCTTGACGCCACGACCTGCAGCCTCCACGATCGCTCGATTAAGCACCTTGTTTCTGAAATATTTCTGCAAGAGGATGATTTCATCGCCGCTTTCGGCTGAACGGATTAGCGACAGATACTCTTGGTGGATCGGGGTCGGTGCCTGGTTGCTTTGTCGATCTATATGGATGGCGATGTTGGTGGCCAGATCTTGAGCCTGAGACGTGCCGCCTATGACTAGCAAGATCACCAATGGTCGAAAAACAGTGCGTGCAAAGACCCTCAAGTTCTTGATCCTCTGGTAACGGCGATCCGAAGCGCATGCATTCCTATTCTGGACGGGATCCTCTGATACGACAACTGGACAGGCTGAATCAATACCGACTACTCTTGATCAGCCACCTCAAATAGGCAGGAGAACATGGACCGACGACGCTTTCTGAAGAAGTCACTGCAAGTATCGGGTGCAACGGCGTTGGCTGCATCTGGAATGAGTATTGCAACTCGATCACTGGCCGCGGAGCATGTAGCCGCCCGTCAACTCGGATTGCGCGTTACGGATGTTAAGACATTCGTCATGGATGCTGGCGGCGACGAAAATTACGTGTTCGTAAAGATCCTTACGAACGAGGGAATTACGGGTCTCGGGGAAGCCACGCTCCCGTCCAAGGCCATGACGATGAGCCACGCCATTCTGGAACACAAACGATACTTGCTTGGCAAAGATCCGACGGAGATTGAGCGCCACTGGCAGGCAATGTTTCGCGGACCTCGCTACCGCGGCGGGCCGATCTTGATGTCAGCGTTAAGTGCAATCGATATTGCACTTTGGGACATTTTTGGCAAGGCGGTCGGATTGCCGATCTGGCAACTGTTGGGTGGCAGGGCCCGTGACCAAGTACGCGTCTACCCGAAACCCGGTTGGGGCAACTCACCCCAGGAGATGGGACAAAAATGGCTTGCGGCCAAAGAGCAAGGTTGGACCGCCGGTAAAAGCGGGTTTTTCAAACCCGGGCCCGATAACGTTCTGCGGCAGGACAAGGCGCTGATTGATTCGATCGCACGCGTCCGCGCGATCCGGGAGGCTGTAGGAGACGATTTCGATATTTGCATCGACCTGCACGGCAAGCCGACGCCGCCTTTTGCTGTAGAGTTTTGTCGACAGGTTGAAGATTACCGGCCGTTCTTCGTTGAGGAGGCCGCGCAAGCAGAGGACCTTGGTGAACTGAGGCACCTGCGCGAACACACGACGGTACCGCTCGCGACGGGCGAACGTCTATTTACGAAATACCCGTTCGGAGTGATTTGTGCGGAGCACCTCGTCGACTATGTGCAACCCGATATTATTCATTGCGGTGGTATTTCTGAGATGCGAAAAATTGCAGCGATCGCGGACGCGTTCCGAATCGAAGTACTTCCACACAACCCGAACAGCCGCGTCTGCACTTTTGCTTCCTTGCACTTCTGCGGCGCAACGCCGAACGCGACATTACTTGAAATCAGTGGGTCGGAACGCCCTGTCTGGGATGAGCTGTTTTTCGGTACCGCCGTTGAATACCAGAACGGCTTCGCTCAGTTGCCAGATCGACCGGGGCTGGGTATCGACCTTGACGAGGCTGTGGCCGCAAGATCACCGTATGTCGAAAAGGACTGGCACGGGCCGCGCTTTGAAGACGGCGCGATCGCCGATCGGTAGCTCAGAAAACCAGTGTTCTTGGCACTGTGTGAGAATAGTGTGACACGGCCGTACATGGTCGTGATAGGTACTGCATTTGCAACAGACACCTTGCGCCCTACTGTTGGTTAGATCAAATACCTGCAAGTACGACATCCGTTTTCAGGAAACAGGGGCCGACTTGGTTACTAAGCAGGTGCTGTAATATTGCTGACAAGCAGACGCGTGATTTCTGCGCGGCGTAACCGACTTGGCTCGTCACCGAGTCGCTTCTTAGTCTGACGGGTACACGTGACGCGGTACTGCGGGACATATGCGGGACAGCGCAGAGTGCGGAACGAACTGTTCGCCCAACCGATTTGTTGCCAAAACACTGCGCAAATTGTATGAAATGCGCACAGCAAACACCGTTGTGACCAGCCACACTTGTTAGTACGCGCTTCTTGTGCAATTAATTCTCTCATTATTTCTACGCAATTAGAGCTACATTTCTAAAAGGAACAAGTGGTCTAAAGTGAATAATCAAGTCCTATACAAATATAGATCATACAATTGCAATTCCTTATCAATGCTGAAGAACAGAG
>SMVA01012468.1_pt1 | contig 14107 bp, 14 predicted proteins | sample 2456451 | NCBI WGS metagenome assembly SMVA01 (sample SAMN11095933, study PRJNA526329) | marine sediment metagenome | biome: Marine sediment; feature: Surficial sediment; material: Deep marine sediment; isolation source: Hadal surficial sediment | place: Pacific Ocean | collected 2014-05 | depth...
CAACTCGACAATGCCCACGATTACGTGCCCGACAGCCCGGAAATACAGGCTTTGCGGGCCATATTGTCGCGCCTGCGTCAACTCGATAAAGATTTGCGGCGGGAGCGCAATCGCCTGGAAAAGTGTGCCTTTATCGCCGCCAGCCAAGTGCTGGCAGCTTCTATTCGGCGTCAGATCCGTCAGCTCAGCCAGGAGCACCAGCTCGTTCAGGGCCAGATCGACCGCCTCATCGGCGAATGCCACCCGCTCAGGCATATCCAGGCGCTGCTCATGTCGATCAAAGGCGTCGGCAAAATCACCAGCCAATGGCTGTTGCCGCTGCTGTACCGGGAGCAATTTGCCTCGGCCAGGCAACTGGCTGCCTTCCTCGGACTGACGCCAGTACACCGGACCTCCGGAACCTCACTGAGAAAATCCGGCCGCTTAAGCGGCAGAGGGGATCGCTACCTGCGCTCGCGATTGTATATGCCCGCTGTCTGCGCCAGGCGCCACGACCCTGCCATGGCTGCTTTCTATGACCAACTGATCCGGCGCGGCAAGAAACCCAAGCAGGCGCTCACTGCCATCATGAGAAAACTGGTCCATGTCGCTTATGGCGTCGTCAAGAATGACCAGCCGTATCGCTGCCCAATACCGGCTTGACTCCATTCCGAAACATGGTATCTACTTCCATGCGGGCAGCTGGGCGATTTTTGCCATGCGCCGATAGACTCGCGACGGCATCAGGCGTTGCATCAGCAGGGCGGCTCGCGCCCGTCGGTCGGCGATGACATTGATCTCCGGCCGGCGTCGCGCGAGTTGGCGGACGATGATGCGTCCGGCATCGATGGCCGACATGTGACCCTCGATGGCACCTTCACCATACGGTTCGCCATCGCCTGTCAGCGCATTCTCATTGACGCGTGAATTGACGCCCGCCAGGATCAAGGTAGATACGTCGATGTTGTGTTCGGCTTCTTCCGCGCGCAGGCTGTCGCAGAACCCCTGGATGCCGTGTTTCGCGGCACAGTAGCCGGACAGATTCGGGAGGCCGTATTTTCCGGCGACGCTGGACGTCACGGCGATGTGTCCGCTGTGTTGCCTGCGCAGCATCGGCAGGACGGCCTGCACGTGAGCGATCACGGCGATCAGGTCGACTTCGATGATCTTGCGGTAGGTCTCGAGTGACGTGTCGGCCACTCGCGATCGTTGGCCGATTCCGGCGTTACACACCAGCAGGTCAAGTCGCCCGAAGCGTTGCTCGACCGTGCGAACATTGGTGTCGAACGTATCGTACCGGGTGACATCCATCGGCAGCACCAACGATTCGGTGTTGCCCAGTTTGGCGCGAACGCGCTCGAGTTCTACGATGCGTCGTGCAGACAGGATGAGCTTCGCGCCGGCCTCCGCGAAGGCTTCGGCCAGCCCTTCGCCGACGCCGGAAGAGGCGCCGGTAATCCACACGACCTTGTCACGATACGCCTGCATACTCATAGACGACTGTAGTTGGCCGCATCGACAGTCACGCGGTCATTGGTGGTCGGTCATAAGAGGGTACGGAGCCGACAAAAAACATCCGACCCGCGTCGGACCCCGAGGCGCAGTTTTGCACCAGCTGCCGGGTAATCCGATTCAGATTGCCCGGCGGCTGATTACGACTTACCAGCGACCGCCGCCGCCGCCGCCGCCGCGTTCGTTGCGCTCGCGGGCTTCATTGATCCGCAGCGCACGACCGTCCAGTTCCCGGCCGTTCAACTGCGAAATTGCCTTGTCCGCATCGCTGTCATCCATCTCGATGAAACCGAAACCGCGGGAGCGGCCTGTTTCGCGATCGCTAATGACGGCTGAAGAATGAACTTCCCCCACGGCGGCAAATAAGTCACGCAATGTGGCTTCGTCAGCACTCCAGGGCAGATTGCCCACATAGATCCTCTTCATTCAATATCTCCAGAACCCGATCAGTCGGGTAATTCCCCTGCGTGCAGTACCCGCGCCGTTGTTGTTAGCCTCTGCACACAAAATAACTGCCCGTTGAGCCGCATGCTGATCGCTGCGGACCATGAACGTCACGGTTGAAGCGGGGTGCGAGTAGATGTAACTCAAGAGGGCAGATGGCGGGTAGCAATATTCGGGACTTTTATACAGGGTACTGTGCCAAAAAGCTACTATTTACAGGGTCTTCCGAGTGAGCTTTCGTGACATTGCGCGAATACCGAGGTAATCGCGCCATGCGGCTTCGGTCGTATCGAGGTGCTCTACGCACTGGGCCACGATCCGCAGGAATTTCAGGTCTCCTGGAGGCATGGATCGGTCGGGATGCAGCGGCCCTTATCTGTTGCCGGAAATATCCCAGGCCAGTGGTTCCTCTTCCATCAGTGCTGCCTGCTCGCGCAGTGCGAGCACGTGATCATCCCAGTACCTGTGGCTGGCGAACCACGGGAAGGCTTGTTGGAATGCGGGGTCGCGCCAACGCTTTGCCAGCCACGCCGCGTAGTGCATGATTCGCAGCGTTCTCAACGCCTCGATCAGATATAGCTCGCGGGCATCGAACGGGCGGAATTCCGTGTAGCCTTCGAGCAGTTGTTCGAGTTGCGGCGTCTGTTCGGCGCGATCGCCGGACAGGAACATCCATAGATCCTGTACGGCCGGGCCCATACGCGTGTCGTCGAGATCGACGATGTGCACGCGCTCGCCGTCGACCAGGACATTGCTCGGGTGAAAGTCCGCATGCAGGCGCAGCTCTGCCGTGTCGCCTGCCCGTTCGTAACAGCTGCGCACTCCGTCGAGCAGGTGTTCGCAGGTCGACGTGTACGCCGGCTCGAGATCGGTCGGGATCAGGCCGTTGTCGAGCAGATAGTCGCGCGAGCGGACGCCGTAGGATTCGATATCGAGATGTGGGCGGTGTTCGAACGGCCGCATCTCCCCGCAGAGATGAATGCGCGCCACGAGGCGGCCGATCTGGCGAAGCAGGTCCATGTTGTCGAGTTCCGGCGTGCGCCCGCCACGAAAATCCGAGACCGAAAATCGAAACGAGTTTTGCGTATGCAGGGTCCGGCCGTCATGACGTTGCGGCGGCACGATCGGGATCTCCTGTTCGGCCAGCTCGATCGCAAATTCGTGCTCCTCGAGAATTGCCTCATCAGTCCAGCGCGCCGGGCGGTAGAATTTCGTGACGACCGGTGGAGCAGCGTCGATCCCGACCCGGTACACACGGTTCTCATAGCTGTTCAGCGCCAGCAGCCGGCCGTCGGACACATAGCCGAGACTGTCAACCGCGTCGAGGATATTGTCGGGCCGGAGGCCGAGATAGGCGAGGGTGTCGTCATCGGGGCTGGACATGGGAAATAGCTTATACTTTGCCGGCTTCGAGCGAGTGTTTTTTTGCAATGGGGTAGTTCGGGCGATGGCTGATCAGCAAGTAGAAATAGAAATCAAGATGGATTCGGAGGTGCTCTTCAAGGAAGAGTCCTTCACGGATCGTCGGGTGGGTTCGATTCAGCGCCTGACCCGCGTCGACGCGGACGGCAACCCGATCGCCGGTGGCGAGGTGTTATACATCGGCCATACCCAGCTGATGACCCGCGCCGGGGCACTGCCGCTGACCTTCGAGATTCCGGCTGACTCGCTGGCCGATGCCGCCGAAAAATTTGGCCAAGGGGCCAATACGGCGATGGAGGAGACCGTCCAGCGGCTCGAGGAAATGCAGCGCGAGCAGACGTCGTCCATCATCGTGCCGGGTGCCGGGGGTGCCGGTGGCGCTCCGGGTGGGTCGTTCCAACTCCCGTAGGCTAAGGAATCGCGGCTTTCAGCCACGATTCCTTAAAGTTCCTACCAGGGAACCACGGTGCCGTTGTAAATAATCAGCTTGCCGCGCATCGAGTCATCGAGCAGCCCGATGCGCTCGATGACGAGCCCCGCACTCTCCTCGGCGCTGATCGACGGGCCGGTCCAGCCGGAGTCGCGCATGAGTTGCGTATCGACACGGCCCGGAGAAATCATCGTGATGATGATGCCGGTCTTTTCCATGTCCTTCTGCATGACGCCCATCCCCATCAGGTGCGCGGCCTTGCTCATCTTGATGAAGTAGTGGCCACCGAACAGCGATCCGATGGTCTGCGTGCCCATTCCGCCGCCCAGGCTGATGATTTTCTTCTGCTCGCTGGCGATGACGTTGTCGAGGAAGGCCTGGCTGACGCGCAGCGAGCCGATCGCATTGATGTCGAACACCCGCTTTAGCTCTTCGTAGTCGAAACCGCCCAGCGTCTGTTTCTCGAGCGTGCCGTAGATGCCCGCGTTATTCAGCAACACGTCGATCGGCTGATCGGTATATTTGTCGGCCAGCGCCGCCACCTCGGCATCGCTCGTGACGTCGAGTTGCTCGATGACAACGCGAGGATATTGCGCCGCCACCGAACCCAGGTCGGCGGCGGTCGCCGGCGTACGACAACTGGCGATGACGTTCCAGCCGAGTGCCGCATATTGACGGGCGAACTCGAGGCCGAGGCCCCGGTTCGCGCCGGTGATCAGTATCGTCGGCTGGCTCTCGTCAAACAAGCCAGGGTCAAATGAGACAGGTTCCGTCTCGGCAATGGCGCCCGTCAGGCCGATGCACGCCAGCAAAGTCAGCAACACTGTCGCCGAAGCGACCCTTGGTATCTGCATTCCCATCCGGTTCTCCCGTGGCCCGGCCGCGGCCGTACCACACATTGCCTATTCTTTGCGGGCCCATTCTACGCGGCGCCATTGTTCCGCGTGCGCTCCTGCGCGCCCAGCCAAGAATACTCAGAGCCGAACCGAACATCCATACGCTGGCCGGCACCGGTATGCTCGGCACGCTGACCACGGTGGAGCCGGGCATGCCCGGCGAGCCGAAATTGCCGAGGGGTAACGTGGCCGTTGCCGCCATGAAATCCGAGCCGAGCGCAGGTCCGAACGTCAGTACGGGGCCGGTTGGGCCTAACGCGACCAGTTCGTGCGCGATGCCCGCACCGAACTGATCACCGTCGCTGTATGCAACCTTGTTGATCAGCGCATCGTCCGGCCGGTACAGGCCGATTTCGTCCGCGCCGTTCGTCAGGGTCATGGCGCTGCCGTAGACGTAGTCGGGAACGAGGCCGAGCGAGGTGCCGTCCGAGCTCGAGAAGACGGCGAACGAAAGCGGCGCGACGGTCAGCATCTCGACCGTGAAAGCGTTGCTGCCGTCGTCGCGGACGATCAGACCCGCAAGATCAATGGTGTCTGTCGTCGTGTTGAAGATCTCGAAGTATTCGCCGGCGGCATCGCTGATGCCGATCGGGTTCGCGAAGTACTCGGTGATCACGAGGCTGGCCGGCGCAACGCCGGCCACGTTGATCGTCGCCGCGGTTGCCGTCGTTGTCGTTGCGCCGGCGCCAAGCCAAAGCGCACAAAGTGTCAGATTCCATTTGCCCATTCTTCTGTCTCCCATTCCGTTTGTCTGGAACGCGGTATGTTCCACGTGGACGCGGCGCATGGGAAAGCGTGTTTCTGGTGTGTTTCTGTTATTTCAGCGCGCGTGCGCTCGACCACGCCAGTAGATCAGCGCGAGGAAACCGAAATAGGAGACGAGCATGGTCCAGAATTCATGGACCCCGAGAGACTCGACGAAATACCGCGAGATGTTCTCGAACAGGATGAATGCAACGGTGAACGCGACGACGGACAGTGCTGCGCCGACCTTCCATCCGATGGAGCGCGCTTGTCCATGTACGCACAGTGCGTAATAGATGAGCATGAACAGGAGCGTGTAACCGTTCAGCAGCCAGAAATGGAACGGCGCGAACTGGAAGTAGTGATTGACCCAGTAGAAGCTCGCGCCGAGAAACGTGATCAGCGCATATTTCCACTCGGGCAATTTCACACGCAACACGCATTGCCACATCAGTACGAGGAAGACGTAGATCATCCAGGTGCCGAAGACCAGTTCGTAAAACTGAACCCGGCCCTCCCATGCCGGATCAATCATGCCCGTCGGATCCGCTGCGTTACCAGGGCAGCACCTGGCCATCGGCATTCAGGAATATGCCGGTCTGTTCCGGTGTCAGGTTATCGATCAGCGTCACCATCTGGTCGACCGCATCCTCCGGGGTGCTCAACTGCAGCGCGCCGCTGCGGAGCAGTCTCACGACTTCCTTGAAGTCATCGGGCACCGGGTCATCCGGGCCGAGCTTCGCGAACCCGCGCGTGTCGACGAGCCCGGGATTGATAAGCGCGACGAGCACGCCCTGGTCTGCGAGCTGGAGTGCGACGTTCTTCATCAACAGGTGCAACGCGACTTTGCTGGCGCGGTACGCGTAGAAATCCGGCGGCGGATTGATCATCTGGATGGAGCCTGCAGCGCTGCCGAGTGTGATGATTTTCTTCTGCGCGCTGGCTGTGACGTGCGGCGTGAAGGCTTCGGTCATTTTCATCGTGCCGAGTATGTTGACCTCGATGATGCGTCGAAACAAATCGTAATCCAGTTGCCCGAAGGCCTGCTCGCTGCGATTGCCGAGTAGCGCTGCGTTGTTCAGCAGGACGTCGATGGTCATATATGAATAGCGCTCGGCCATTGCATCGACCGCGGCATGATCCGTGATGTCCAGTCGCTCGATGACGACGTTAGGATATTCGGCAGCGATGGCTTTCAAATCGTCGGCTTGTGCGGGATTGCGGCACGTGGCAATGACCCGCCAGCCAAGCGTCGCATAGTGACGCGCGAACGCGAGCCCGATGCCGCGGTTCGAGCCCGTGATCAGCACCGTCGGTGCGGCGCCTGGTTCCACGACACCCGGGTCTATGACGCCTCGTTCCACTACAGGGGCGGCTCCGCCGGATTCATGCGCGGCCGACCACTCCGGGCCGGCGCTGAGTATTCCGGAGACGAGCATGACCGTCAGGAAGAGTTTTCGGCGAATCACTGTCATACCTTTTCGTGTTGGGATATCTTCAAGCATACCAAAATCGGGGGGCGCAACCATGTATGACGAGAGCTGGGAAGGGTTCAGGGCTTTCTAGGAACTGGCGTTCGTCTGGATTATTCTGGCGCAGCGGAAATAATATTGATCCACAGGCGCCGGTGGCACCCGCGCTTTGACGTGTGACATACTCTGAATGGTATTGTGCTTCCGGCACGAACAAGAACAAGGGGACGAGCGCATGTTCATCAATTTCTGGTATCCCGCTGAAGAGAGCCACGAGGTCACGAATACGCCGCTGAAGGTAAAGATGCTCGGCATGTATTTCGTCCTGTGGCGGGACGAAGAGGGCAAGGCGCGATGCATCGCGAATACCTGCACGCATCGCGGCGGCTCGCTGGCCGACGGCAAGATTGTCGGTAACTGCGTGCAGTGCCCATATCATGGTTGGCTGTTCAATGGCGATGGTCACTGCGAGCGCATTCCGTCGCTCGGCCCGCTGTCGAAGATCCCCGAGCGTTCGCGCATCGATGCCTATCCGGTCGAGGAACGCTACGGCCTGGTCTTCGTTTTTCTCGGCGACCTGCCCGAGGATGAGCGCCCGACCATCATGCCGTGTCCCGAGTACGACCAGGAAGGCTGGCGGTCGCTGCGCACGCGCTACACATGGAAGTGTAACTATGTGCGCCTCGTCGAGAACCAGTCGGATCCGTCGCACGTCGAGTACGTGCATTCCGGATTTGGTTTCGCCGGCAGGGACGCGAACTACAGGGTCCCGAAGATCGACATCGATCAGACCGAATGGGGCGCCGGCGCGATGGTCAGGTTCTATTCGCCGGAGCTGCCGGACCAGGCTATGAAAGACATGCAGCGGGAGGGCGCCAGTGACGCGGGCTCCGGGTTCCATGCCATCTCATCGACATGGACGCACGTGAACTTCAACGAGACGGACCGCTTCTATATCTACCTGTACGCGGTGCCGCGCGATGAGCTTGAGCTGGAGGTCTTCCTGATCAGCCTGCGCAACTGTCGTCTCGACGAGAATCTCGACAAGAATTTCCTCGAGCGTATCGGCGTTGCCCTCGAGGAGGATCGCATCGTCATCGAGAAACTCGATCCCCCGATCGCGTCGGACCGCGAGGTGGGGGAGTTCATCGTGCCGGCTGACGATATCCTGATGCAGTACCGCGAGCGTCGCCGCGAATGGCAGTCACAGGGCTGGCGCATGGACCTCGACGAGATGCGTCGCAATCACGGCCGCATCGCCTACGCGATTCCGGGCCCGGGCCGACGCGAGATGTCGGACGGGTGGGCCGTTACCCCGGTACCGCTGCGGAGCGATTGACGCACGGCTGGTCAAACTGACGCCGGCACCGCAGAATACCGCCCATGTTATTAGCGGCCAGCATCGCATCGCTGCTGATCGGCCCGTTGCTCTTCCAGATGACCCGCGTGGGGTCGCGCACGCTCGGGTTCATCGAAGGCTTCGCGTTTATCACAATCTGCGGCTTGTTGTGCTTCGGTATCTTGCCCCCGGCGATAGCGGCGGGCGGCTACGGCGCGTGGGTGTTCGTGATGTGCGGCCTCGCGTTTCCGGTCGCGCTCGAGAAACTGTTTCACCAACTCGCACGCCAGGTACATCTGATCATCCTGATCCTCGGCATCGCAGGCCTGGCCGTGCACGCGGCGATCGACGGGGTCGTGCTGGCCGCCAGCGATGCGCACGCGGCAGAAGTCACCGATGCATTCTGGCGGTTAGGCCACCTGCACGAGGGCGAGTACCTGGCGCTGGCCGTCGTCCTGCACCGGTTCCCGCTCGGCCTCGCGGTCTGGTACCTGCTGGCGCCCGCGCTCGGGCGCCGCGCGGCAGTCGGGGTGCTCGGAATATTGATGGCCGGGACACTGCTTGGTTTCGTGTTTGGCGAGAGCATCGTCACGCATATGCCGGGCGCCTCGATCGCCTGGTTCCAGGCATTCGTCGCGGGGTCGATCTTGCACGTCGTGATCTACGAGCCAGGGCATCACAATCATGCGATCGATCGAGAGAGTGAGCGTCTCGAGAAATGGCCCGATCGAATCGGCATCGTGTGCGGACTGGTGCTGCTGTACGTCTATCTTTGACGGCCATCGGCCGGTGAGCCCGAGTGCGAAGGGCACGTGCTCAGAGGCGGCGCGTGCGTTTTCCCCGCTGCACGATGATCGGCCGCGCGGGTGGCGACAGGTGCTTCCAGATGGTATCCGGATCGCGCGAGAAGACCAGGTTCTCATGCGCGGGAATGACGTCCCAGCTGCCGCGCTCGATTTCCGCATCGAGCTGTCCGGGCAGCCAACCGGCGTGACCGGCGTACAGCCGGACGCGGTCGGCCGCATCTCCGCTGTTAACGATGGCGAGCAACAACTCCTGGCTGCCGCTCGCGTACACATCCGCGAACACATGCGCCGCGTCGCTCGGCCGCACGCCACTCTTGATGAGCATCATGACGCCATACGTCGCGACCGGACCGCCGACGTAGAGGCTGCCGTTGAAGCGGGCGATACCTTCGATGTCCGGCAACAACTCGGTCGCGTCGAAGTTCGTACGCTTGTTGATGATCAGGCCCATCGTTCCGTCCGCATCGTGCTGGATCAGCAGGATGACGGATCTGGAAAAGCCCGAGCCGACCAGATCCTGCGTGGCGACCAGGAACATGCCTCGCTCAGGTGCATCGTCGGCCTTTGCGGTCGGGATACTCGAGATCAGCGACACTGCGAACAACAGCGCGATCAGGCCTGGCACGGCACGCCGTAATTCGCTAATTGCTCCGAGCCTGCCGCAGCTTGTCACAGCGGTTATCATGCGTTTGAGTATATGCCTATCGATAGCCAAAAATCCGGCCCGTTGCAGGTTGTTGCACTCGATCTCGGCAGTACCCGATTCAAACTCGGCCGTGCTGATGTCGCCGGGTGTTTGATCGGCGTCGATGTTGTCCGGGCGCCGTCGCTGACCGGTGACGGATTGATTCGTGAAGGCGATCCCATGGCCGTGCTCGATGCCGCCGATGGCCTGCTCGACGGGCTCGACGAGTTGCCGCTCGGACTCGTCTGTCAGCGGTCCTCGTTCGTTATCTGGGATCGTCATTCGGGACAGGCGCTGACGCCGCTCGTGTCGTGGCAGGATCGTCGTGCGGCCGGCTGGTGTCTGGCGCATCCGGAGGGCGAGGACCCGTTGATTCGCCGTGCCGGGTTGCTGCTCTCGCCGCACTACGTGGGGCCGAAGCTCGCGGCCATGCAGGCCGATGATCCGGAACTCGCTGCGCGACTGCGCGACGGCAGTGCCGTGTTCGGCAATCTGGATGCGTGGCTCGCGTGGCACTGGACCGATGGCGGTGTCCACCGCACCGACTGCACGATGGCGGCTCGCACGGGGCTGGTCGACATCGCGAGCGGCGACTGGTCAGACGAGTTGCTTGACTTGTTTGGTGTGCCGCGACAAGCCTTGCCCGAGATCGTCGCAACGGTCGCGTCGCCATTGGCGCTTACCAACGGACTCCGGTTGCACGCAAGCGTCGCCGACCAGGCGTCCAGCGCGCTGGCCGTTCTGGATCCGGACGACGACTGCGCGCTCGTGAACCTCGGTACCGGCGGGTTCGTGTTGCGGCCGGTGGACAACGCGTCCGTGCGCAGGCGCGGATTGCTGACGGCACCGATCCTCCGGTCTGGTCAACTCGGGAATCGCTACGTGCTCGAGGGCACGATCAATGGTGCGGGGCCGGCCGTCGATCGTTTCGGTGCCGGGCCGTCCGTCTTGCCGGCGGTCGATGCCTGGCCCGACGTATTCGTGATTCCGGACCTGAGTGGCATCGGTGCACCGCATTGGCGTCCGGAATTCTCCCAGCCCTGGTCGCCGGCGGCAGAAGCGGTGAAAGTCGCCGCGGACCGGCGCCGCCTCGTCATCGAGGGCTTGTTGTTTCGGATCAAGGAGATTCTGCTTGGGTTCGCCGGCTCCGCAGGGTACGGCCAACTGCCCGCGCGGATCCTGTTGTCCGGCGGCCTCGCGAGCGAGCCGGCAGTGGCGCCCGGGCTGGCGAGCCTGTTGGGACAGGCGGTCGAATTGTTCGATGAGCCCGAGTCGACGCTGCTCGGCGCCGCGCGGCTGGCTGCGGGCAGGCCGGTATATGCACGGCTGAATACGACCCGCATCGAGCCGTCGGACACCGGCGCCTACCTCGCGGAAAAATTTCCACGCTGGCAGGCGTGGGTGAGCGGGGTGCTCGCGCGTTAATGGGTGTCAGACAGCGCTGCTCTCCCACAAGCGGTCAGACGACCTGGGTTGCGTCATCCTTCCGAGACTGCGGCCCTCGCATGCGCCCCGAAGGAAGAGCCCGTGGGTCTTGCTTTCGTAGGAGCGGCATCTTGCCGCGATGGGTGCCAATCGCGGCAAGATGCCGCTCCTACGAAGACGTGTTCACGGCGGCCACGGAGATTGCGCTTCCATCTGACACCCATCAATAAGGCCGGTCACCGCATACCGTCACCCGGTGCATCGTGCGTTTCGAACGGTAATCGGTCAGCGCGTAATGCTGCGTGCAGCGGTTATCCCACATCGCCAGCGACTTTTCGCGCCATTTGAAGCGTGCGACGAATTCGGGCTGTTCCATGTGCTCGTATAGCAGGTCGAGCAGCGCATCGCTCTCCGAGCGATGCAGGTCTTTCACGTGAGAGGTGAAATTGCGATTGACGAACAGGCATTTGCGGCCCGTCTCCGGGTGCGTGCGCACGACCGGATGCTCGACCGGCGGCGTGACTTCCTGCAACCGCTCCAGTTGCTTCGGCGCCCAGCTTTGTTCCATGAAATCGGCCGGCATGCTCGAAACGATGTTGTGCACGGCGGTCAGGCCGTCCACGAAAGCGCGCATCGGCTCAGACAGAGCGTCATATGAGGCGTAAAGGTTGTTCCACATCGTGTCTCCGCCGGCCGCGGGCACAATAAGGCCATGCAGGATACTGGCGAGCGGCGGTTCTGCCGTATACGTCAGGTCCGTATGCCAGCAGTTCGACTGGTAGGCCATTTGACCCGGCCCGTCGTCGGCGCTCTTGAGATGGATGATCTGCGGATAGCCTTCGAGGTTCGGGATGAAAGGGTGGATATGCAGCTTGCCGAAGCGTTCACCGAACGCGATGTGCTGTTCCGGCGTCAGGTCCTGGTCGCGGAAAAAAATTACGAGGTGATCGAGCAGTGCCTGATGGATCGTTTCGAACGACGCATCGTCGAGCGGCTCGCACAGATCGATACCAAATATCTCCGCGCCAAGTGCGCCGGCCAGAGGGTGAATCGTGATTGCGGGTTTGACGTCGCTTTGTCTGACGGCCATGGTCTGCTCCTGGGAGATAGCTAGAGGGCTGCCGACGCGGTCTTGCCGCGTGGCTGATTGCACTCGCGCAGCGTCGCGTCCGACGCCGGTGATGACAGTTGCGCGGTGACCGCGTCGATCAGGTTATTGACGAACGGCATCAGGTCCGGGCGTGGCGTCTTCGACGGCAACAGGTAGAGCCGCTGGTAGTCCGACAGCTCGTTGAACACCTGGCGCAACGTCATCCCGAAACGCTGCAAGAACAGGTTCTCGGGAATATCGGGCTGTGAGTTTTTCATCATTTGCAGCAGTCGCTGCAGGCCCGTGCCCTGGATGCGCGGCTTCTTCGCAATCGAGTGATAGGTCGGATGCCCGATGACCTGCGCTGCGACCGGCAGGTAATAAAACCCCGCGTGGTTTTTGTCGAGGTGCTCCGCCAGCGGGATGACGAGTATTTCGACCATCGCGCGCAGGTCGTCAGCCGGCCCGCCGCGCGTCAGTTCGCGCAGCAGTACCAGTCGGTGCTCGTTGATCGCCTGCATGCGGTGATCGAAGATCGCGGCGATCAGGCCGGCCTTGTTGCCGAAGTGATATTGCGTCGCGGATGAGTTCCGTTGTTCCGCTGCCTGGTTAATCAGCCGGATCGATGTCTGGTCGATGCCGCGTTCGGCGAACAGCCGTTCGGCGGCGCGCAGGATCTTCAACCGGGTTTTCCGGGTGGGCGTCGTAATCATCGTCAGCAGGACCGGAGTTGATTAAGACACATGCCTTAATCATAGCACCCCGCGCATGGCGGCGAAATACCCTGGCCGCAGATTCCACCAGGGGTACCGGGTGTGGGCGCTGGCGGCCGGCTCAGCTTTTTCGCGAGCGGATATCGATGACGTCCGCGGCGGGACCGGGCTCCGACGGGCTTTGCTTCATGCTCTGGGCGAACTGCTGCAGCAGGGCGGCCTGCGAGTTGACGCCGACCTTGCGGAAGATGCTGCGCAGCTGTGTCCGGGCCGTGTTGATGCTGATGCCGAGAACCTTCGATGCGTCCGGCAGCGATTTGCCGCCGTACAACTCGGACGCGAGCCGGCCTTCCGCATGCGTCAGGTCGTAGTAGACGTGGAGTACATCGACCCTCAGCGCCGCCACCCCGGCCGGATCGTACATGATCGCAACGGCGAGGGCTTCGTCCTTGTTCAGCGCCGCCCCCGCGGGCGTGGACGGCATCGCGTATACGACCATCTGATACGGCATGTTGCCGGCATTGCTGGGAATGCTGAGTCGCAATCGCTCGCCGGTGAGTGCTTCCTCATCGTTCGCGAGGACTCTGCGCAGGTAGTCGTGCAACAGATTCCGGTTCCGTTCGTTATCGATTACGAGGGCGTCACCACTGAGGGAGAGCCCGTCGCTCTTCTCCAGAATTTTCCGCGCCTCGGTATTTACGATGGTGGGCTGCAGTTTCTGCCCGAAAACGATAATCGCGCGCGGCGAATTGTCGATGATGCTCATCGCGGTCTTGCGCTCGTTGGCGGTCTTGATGAACCGCAGGTTTCGGCGGATCGCGCGCCGGAAATAGCTCATCAGGGTCTGCAGCGTCTCGTGTTCCGGCAGGGTGAAGTCGGCGTTTTCGCGGTTGCGCAGCAGGATCATGCCGCAGTTATTGTCGTCGTCGTCCGTCACCAGACCGGCAACGACCGTGCCCGAACCCCGGTGTTCGTCGGGGAAGACGATGGTGTCGCCCGGGGTCAGCCGGGAGAGGTGCCAGAACACGGATTCGGGCCGGTTCCGATCGTCGAACAGCGCCTGGATGCGGTCGCGCGACAGATTGTGACCGATGCCGAGCAGCAGACCTTGGTCTGCCCGGGACCACACCACGATGGCGCCTTGCTCGGC
>SMVA01219531.1_pt1 | contig 14105 bp, 14 predicted proteins | sample 2456451 | NCBI WGS metagenome assembly SMVA01 (sample SAMN11095933, study PRJNA526329) | marine sediment metagenome | biome: Marine sediment; feature: Surficial sediment; material: Deep marine sediment; isolation source: Hadal surficial sediment | place: Pacific Ocean | collected 2014-05 | depth...
ATGATCTGCATCAACGTAAGTAATTGCGTCGGTTGGGCAAACACTGGCACATTGGGGATCGCCACCGCACAAATCACATTTTATAACCACCTTGGTGTCATGATCGTAATTCACGGTGCCGAAGGGGCAGGCGACTGTGCAGACCTTACATCCCACACAAATGTCTTCGAGGATCTCTTTTGCCCCTGTGGCTTCATTGACAACAATGGCCTCGACGGGACAGGCATGCATACACCAGGCTTCTTCGCATTGCGTACAGGTGTAGGGAACAAATCGCCCCTCCTCATGGAAAGTGAATACTTTAATTCTGGATTTTGCCGGGTTGAATAAGCCAGTGGCTTCATAGGAACAGGCCATTTCACATTGTAAACAACCAGTACATTTTTCTGGCTCTATCTGTAGAGATTTAAGCATACGATCCATCCCCTCCCGGTAATTCAAACATGGTGCTTAAACATTTTGAGGGCAGGCGACATTGCGATATCTGACCAACCTTTAAACGGTTTAAAACCTGTAAAAAACTTTATCAAGTGCGATGTGTTTAATGATCAGATTATAGACACAATATTTAAGGAAAACAGCAATATATTCAGTGCATTATCATAAGCATGAAGTGATAGTAAATAATAAACAATAAAATGTTGCAAAATGCCACACAGCTTTTCAGATTAATAGAATCATAGAAAAAATATACAGTATCTAATAGTGTTTTTTTAATTGTCGATTGTCCTCAATCTTAGGAGTAATATTGCAAAAATGACAAGCTTAGAAGCAGCAATGAGTGTTATTCCAAGTGATGTTTCCGCATCATTAAATGCGGTTGCGAATGAATGGGAATCTTTCGTTGATACCGGAAAGCTTAGTGGTAAAAATCTGCGTCCCGTTATTGCAGATAGCTGGCTACGTTGTCGTGAACTCTCCATTAGTCCTCATGAAGAACGCGCCCGCTCGGTTATTTCTGCAGAAGAAATAGAAGCAAAATTACATCATGAAAACCTGGGCTTATCTGGAAAACATGTCCTCGATCGGATGGCACAAACAGTTGAAGGAACAGGACACACCATCGTTCTCGCAGATAACTCGGGGAGTATTTTGTATTCAGTAGGTCATCGGAAAGTTCAGGATCATCTTGAAAAAATTAATTTCAGGCCTGGTGGTGGCTGGAATGAAAACATGGTTGGTCCTAATGGTATAGGTACGACATTGGCTCTTGGTCGCCCTGAATTCGTCATGGGTTCAGAGCATTTCTGTCAGGGTTGGCAACCCTGGGTCTGTTATGGCGCACCTATTTATAGCCCAAGTAATCACTCAGTTCTGGGATGTATTGATATTACCGGCCCGGCAGACAAAGTCTGTGTTGAGGCCATGGCGCTGGCAATATCTATCACTCAGTCAATCGAGGCTGAATTATCAGCCATGCAACTAAAAACTCGCGAAATCTTAAGGTCTGCCTATAGCGAAGTTAGAATGAAATGGCCTAATGATGCATCACTTGTGCTCGATGAAAACGGATATATTGTTGATATCAATTCATATGCCTGTGATCTGTTGAATATCTCTTCACCGACCTTATTGAAGATCCCATTCACGCTAAGCTTTCCAGAGCTCTGGCTTGACGTGCAAACCTGTCTCCGCGAGGGACTCGAAAAAGAGTGCGAAATAAGACTAAAAAACAAATTCATGGATTATTCCATATCTTGTCTGATGAAACCTGTGGGGATGGATGGTAAATATCCCGGTTGCGCTATTGTCTTTACCAGTGGCAAATATGCTAATAACACACCTGCCAGTCTTCGCTACAATGAGGACGAACTGATAAGAAAGACACTGATTCAAACTGGCGGCAATATCAGCAAGGCAGCAAAGATTCTAAACATTGACCGTACAACCATCTATCGCCGCCGCAAGCACTGGCAATCATCTCACTGACTCCTTACTATACTTCATTAAAACTTAACGACTTCTATTTAAGTTAAAGATAATTCCATACAATAAAAAAGGGCAATAATCCTATCCTCTCTGGATTGAATTTACGTTACAGTGTGATGTCACACAGTGTATGGTTAGTAAGTTGTGCTGTTTCAATCCATGGCTGATGCTAGCTTAACTGCTGGTCACGCCAGCGCCGAATTAACCTAAAATATTTATTAACTAACAGTCGTAACAAAATGAAACAATTGAGATAATTACCTTATGTTAAAGAAAAACATTAATGTGCTACTGTTTAGCCTGAATATCTTGTTTTTTGCCCCTTTCTGTATTTCTGCCGAATCAATTGAAATCAATTTCGCCTACGTTGGCGAGCAAGATGACAGTGGCCTCCTTGGTGTCCAGCAGGGACTTAAGGAAGCAAATATCCAGGGTCAATTCCTTGGGCAAAACTATAATTTAGATGTCATCTCTCCAGCTAATGCACTCATTCACAACTACAGCAAATATATTGCAGTGTTAACGGCTGTTGATTTAAAAATATTCAACCGCATGAGTGAACAACTGCCAGACATGGCTGTCTTCAACCTAAGCCTTGATGATGACCAACTTAGAACTGCCTGTTTACCTAATGCTCTACATATAATACCCAGCGCTAGCATGAAGGCAGATGCGATTGAACAATGGCAACAAAAAAAACCAGATTCAAATGTAATAGCGCAAGCATGGCATGGAGATTTTGTGAAGTTTGCTGCAAGAGATCTTAATAAACGATTCAAGAAAGAACAGAACATAACGATGGACGACCATGCATGGGCCGGATGGGCTGCCGTAAAAATGACTTCTGACTCGGTAGCCAGAACAAATATTAGTGATCCAACTAATATGCTTGTTCATTTAAAAACAAATCTTTCTTTTGATGGTCAGAAAGGTAGCGACATGAATTTTCGAGACACGGGCCAATTAAGACAACTTATCCTATTGGTTGAAGATGACAAAATCGTCGGCGAGGCACCCGTCCGTGGGGTTGCCAAGCCCCCTACCCTGGATAGTCTGGGGCTTTTAAACTGCGAAAAGTAACAATTGATAACAAATATTCTAGGAGAACATTGATGAAACATTATTTTCTGGCCAGAAAAATATCATGGGTGATGTCGTGGGCATTCCTGTGTGCTTTTACATCGCAAGTGGTATATGCAGAACCAACAGGTAGAATTTTTATCACTAATGAAAAAAGTAATACAGTCAGTGTTATTAACGGTAAAACGCTTGAGGTTGAAAGTGAAATCGCAATCGGTGAACGACCTCGTGGTATTGGCATTTCACCGGATGGCGCAGAAATCTATGTCGCCGTTAGTGAAGAGAACCTTATTGCCATATTCGATCCAAAGACACTTGAGATTCTGCGTAAATTCAAGTCTGGTTCTGATCCAGAAACATTCGCGGTTCATCCCAATGGTAATATCTACATTTCCAATGAAGATGATGCAAAGGCAACTGTCTACAACCCCAAGACTGGTGAATTAGTCGCTGAAATCCAGGTCGGTCTTGAGCCGGAGGGTGTCGCCATCTCGCCTGATGGTAGTAAAGTCATTATCACCAGCGAATCTACCAACATGCTACATGTGATTACGGTACCGGGAAATACAATCACCGATAATATTCTGGTGGGATCACGACCACGTGCCGCAGTCTTTACAAAGAATAGTAAAGTTGCCTATGCCACCGCTGAGATTACCGGTGAAATTGTCAAGATTGACATGGAAAATGCGAAGATTCTGAAACGTGTGCAGTTGGAAGATCCCAAGAGCAAACCTAAGGATATCATATTAAGCAAAGACGAAAAGCACCTTTACGTTGCTGGAGGTCGCTCAAATAGTGTTTGGTTAATGGATGCGGATACACTTGAAGTAATCAAAGGCATTCCTGTAGGTAAACGTGTTTGGGGTTTGGCAATCACAAAAGATGGTGGTCGTGTATTCACTACCGATGGGGTCAGTGGCACCGTGTCAGTGATTGATACTTCCAGTAACGAGGTGATCAAAACAATTACTGTCGGCAAATTCCCCTGGGGTGTCGTAATTGATGACTGACTGGTTGGTCAATATTGGTTCTTCTGGTTTAAATGAACCAGCTTTAACCAGAATTATAACCAATTGTTAGAACCATTTTTTACCACGCGAATGTAACCCATTGTATTTTATATCTATTTAATTATATCTATAACTGGCACAGTATCTGCATTACTAATGGCGAGCTTTAAGTTGAATTAACGTTAACCAACAAGAGGATTATTATCATGAAATGGGATACACCAGAATACAGCGACATTCGTTTCGGTTTTGAAGTAACAATGTACATCAACAACAAATAATTTTAATTATTAAGTTGTAAAAAAGGAACCTTAAGGTTCCTTTTTTTATGTACAGGATGTACGGTCAGGATTTTTGTTCCTGACAAATCCTAAGTACCTGCGTCCATGCAGGCAATGCTGCGGACGCATAGACGACATACAGGAAGTATTAGTGTCGTGAAAGGACAGGAGTCCGTAGCGACTGCGTAAGAGCGGCGATGTCTAGGAAAATAGGAAGACTAGAGTCGAAGGACGTGCGAGAACGGCGTCATAAATTCAATATTATTCGACTGCTCATCAAGCTTCTATAATCTTATAACGTATCGCCATGCGTGCAATTTCAGCAACAGTCGACACATTAAGTTTAGATTTAATTTGCGTGCTGTAATTTGCAACTGTTTTATAACTTAATGAAAGCCGCTTTGAAATTTCGCTGGTATTCAATCCTTCAGCTAGTAGACAAAATATTTCGAATTCCCGAGTTGATAAATCAGAAAATGGTGTGTCCTCACCTTTTGTTTTTTTGAAGGCCAGTTGTTGAGCTATCTCTGAATCAATATGCGATTTCCCGGCAGCTAATTCTCTAATCGCATCAATCAATACTTCAGGTGCACTGCTCTTGGTAATATAACCACGTGCCCCTGCCTGCAAGGCTTGCTCAACAAAGATAGTACTTTCATGCATGCTAAACACCAGAACTTTGGCATCCGCGTCTCTGGCTACAATCCTTCGAATTGCCTCCAGCCCCCCTATACCAGGCATAGAGAGATCCATCACTACAACATCAGGGTTTTTATCCACATAATGCTTACATGCCTGTTCTCCTGATTCTGCCTCGGAGACAACTTCTATATCATCTGTGTTTTGCAACAACATTTGATAGCCAGCACGAACAACGGCATGATCATCAACAAGCAACACTCTGATTTTATTTAATGTTGTTGAAGGTATGCTTACCATATATTTTTCCTGTAGTTTCTGCTTTACCACCCACTAGAGACACACCATAATTTCAACACCTTCATTGATAGCTGATTTAATTGCAAAAGAACCTTTTAAAACATCTACGCGCTCACGCATACCCAATAATCCAAGACCTCGGTGATTTGTTTCATCAAATCCAACGCCATTATCACTAATCAGCAGCTTTACCCCTATGCTGCATGCCGGATCATTTTCTACTCGGTTTAAACAAACTGTAACATCCGTAGCTCGAGCATGTTTAACAATATTTGTGAGACTTTCCTGAATGACCCTGTAAATACTGATATTTACTTCTTCTCCAAGTTCATCAAATTTACCTTTAAATTCAAAGCGACAAAACACCTCTTCATGTCTTGAATTCCAGTCATCAATCATGTCCTGCAGTGCTGAGATCAGTCCAAACTCATCAAGTATTGCTGGTCGTAACTGCCTCATCATTCTACGCGCCACTTCATACATTCGGTCAGAAAACACTCCAATGGTCCTGACACTATTTTTGAGCATTTCATTATCCTGGTGTTTCGTCTGCTCTATCGATGCAATCACTGCTTTTATCGCCGTAATTGATTGGCCGAATTCATCATGTAGTTCTTGCGCCAGGCTCCTTCTCTCGTCTTCCTGAATCGCCAGGGATTTTTGTGTTAATAATCTGTTCTCATCTCTACTTGTTTGTAAAACTTCTGCCATGTTATTAAATTTTTCAGATATTCTGGAGAATTCAGGAAATTTATATTTAGGTAAGCGGCGTTGATATTCGCCTTGCTCAATCCCGTCCAGGCCTTTCAGTATTGACTCAATAGGAGCAAGACCACGACCTAAACTGATATAAACCAGAATATTTGCCAGCACAGCAAATAAAATCAGCAGTCCAAGAACACCCTTGGCTTCATTCCAAACCTCAGTAATCTCGTCTGAGGGATTAGCCCTGATGAATATCTCTGTATAAGCTGTTATCGATTCCCTGAATACACGTCTGTATTCCACGGCCTGTGGTTTCACCATTCGTACAAACCATTCAGGAGCTTGCGCATTGATTGCTGGAATGATTCTGACCGGCACCATACTACCAACGTTTTCGGTTCGATATATTTCAATTTCCAGATGGCGTGTACTTTCCAGATTGGCAATATTTTCCAGCACGCTTTGCTGGAATTCAGAAGTACTGCTAGCAGTATTATTCATCAGAGCGATTTCAATTAACTGCAAAGTTAGTTTGGAAACAGACTGCATTTCCTCTTTCACGGCCGTCCGGGCATTGTTTATCACGTAAAAACTACCTGCGATTAGAATTAACGCAAATAACAAGGTAATTAACATATTTAATCGAAAGCGCAGACTCATTGTCCATATCTCATGATTAGTTAGTGCTCAGGTTTTGTGTAATTTAAAAACATGTTTATGCCTGGACTCTACGTCATTAAATATTATAGAAACATATTTAAACTAATAATTTAGATTGCATAATATACATCAGTGCAGATATGATCTTCCAATTATTAACGATTAAGAAGGCTTAGGATATTTTCCTTATAAAACACATGAAATTTGCCCAGCTGTCATTTTTTCTGTGGTATTTTCATCGAGCATTTGTTTTGCTGAAAATAAACTACAAACTGCCGTTGAAGAAACGCTTAAAATTCACGAACAAGCCAAGCAGTTACAACGGAATATAGATGAGTATGCCAACGATACCAAAGACTATTGCATCAATATCGGGTCACGCTGCGCAAGATAGATAGTTTAAAAACCTACAATGACCAACTAGAAAGATTAACAGCGAAGCAGCTGGAAACCACTGAGTCACTTTCTGATCAAATAAACAGCATTGCCGAAACTCAGCAGAACATTGTGCCTTTTCTACTACGTATGATTAAAGTCCTGTGACCTGCCCCCAGTAACTAGTCCACCTGTTAAGTTAGACATCATCCAGTTAGCACAAACATATCTTTATCTACAACTGCCACTCAAGGCTACAATAATTCTAAATTCAGAACTTGATAATGGAAAAATTGATTCTTCAAAGGCCAATATAGAATTACTTTCCAATAGTTGGTTACTCGCCCATGATGAAGAACAAGCGGCATTAATACTGGAACGCTATGTCTCAAAAATTTAATGATGCTTCCTTATATTACAAACTTGGGCATATCTATATTGAGCTCGAAAACTGGAGTAAGGCCAAAAGTGTGCTAGAAATTGTCGTCACTGATAGAAAATTTGAAAACCATAACTTACAGGCAACAGCCTGGCTGTTGCTTGGTATCTCTTCATACCACGAAAAAGACACACATCGTTCAACACAGGCCCTGAATAAGGCGCTTAATTTCAAAGAGACCAAAGACCATGCGAAGTGGTGGTTAAATCAAATAGAAGAAGAATCATCAAAAGATCCAGCTAGTGGTGCCTAGAAACGAAATACTCTGATTATTCCAACGGCTCCAGTGCTGCGATTAAATCCTTTGCTGATGAATACCTGTCATCCGGATTCTTTGCTAACAATTTATCAATTATTCCCTGAAATCTATCTAGCTCCTGAGGTAATCTTGGAACATCATCATGCACGTGTTTATAAATCAATGCAGCTGGACTAGGTGCTGTAAACGGTTTTTCCCTGGTCAATAATTCAAAAAGCATAATGCCGGCACTATATAGATCTGTTCGACTATCAATGGTTAATCCTTCTCCCTGTTCCGGACTCATGTAGTGAGGCGTTCCAATTATTTGCCCCAAGGTTGTTAAATTGCTAGTAGAATTTAATTTCTTTGAAATACCGAAATCGGCCAGAGCCAAACTATCATCACCACGAAACATGATATTGGCAGGTTTCAAGTCCCTGTGTACGACTCCAATTTTATGGATCTCATTAAGCGCATAGGCAATGTGAATCATGTATGTAGTAACCAGTTCAGGAGGAAGATTCATTTCCATTCGTTGCTTTAGATCACCACGAGAGAAAAATTCCATGGCAATAAAACCATAATCCTCGGTTAAACCGTGATCAAATATTTTGACAACAAAAGGTGTATCCAGCTCTGAAATTAATTCTGCTTCAAGAACAAAACGTCCAATTGATGCATGCCCAGGGGCATTCTTAATATCAAGTATTTTTAGCACAAGTGATTGACTATCTCCTTCACGCTCAGCGAGATATACCTTTGACATGGCTCCTTGTCCTATCTTTCGAACAATCTTATATCCAGTTGCCAGTCCTTTATCTGGCAGCTCCTCTTTTTCCTCTTTGTAAATTTTTTCGACAATATGTACCGCGTTACTGGCCTCTACTTCTTCTTGAGCTTTGACCTCTGTCGTATACTCAATGGCCTCTTTAATTACCTCAGCCAGCCGTTTAGGCGTAATATCTACTTTATTAATATAATCAGCAGCACCCAGTTTCATTGCCTTTACTGCAATATATTCATCACCTTCTGCCGTCAGAATGATGGTCGGTGGAAAACCTTTCTTCTGTCTAAATTCTTTCAACCAGTCAAAACCGTCTTCCCCACCGCCCAGGTTATAATCAAGCAACACAACATCATAATCTGACCACGAATAATCATCGGCAGGTTTACCAAGTTCTTCCACGGCATATTCAATGGGCTCTGCATCTTCAAGTGCCTTGGCAAGGTACAAACGTACTAAAGCGCGGAAATCTTTAGAATCATCAATGACAAGTATTTTCATAGCTCAAATATAATCTTATTATATTATTAAGAATAATGTGATATTAGTCACAAATCAGAAAGGCCTTTTGAATGGATCGCTTGAAAGATCAGGTATCACCTGTTCAGAATCGCTGCTTATCTCGCGAATTAACCACTCAAGCCTGTCATTACCCCAGTAAGCAGAATCTTTATAGACAAAATAGGGAACACCAAATACACCCTCTTCCTTTGCACCAGCCAACCCTTGCAGTAATATTCTTTTGTATTCTTGCTTGCTTTGAGCATCAATCAATGCATCAGCTTCAAGACCACTTACCGCTGCTACATCACGTAAAATTTGTTCGTCACCTATATCTTTACCTTCTAAAAACCTTGCGTTATATAAAGCAAGACAAAAAGGTAGTCCTTTACCCTGTTCCTGAGCATATATAAACGCGATATGAACTGCCAACCAGTCAGTATCAAAAGGCTTTGGCCACTTGATGATGAAGCCATATGCAGATGACACTCTATTTATGTCTTTGACGATATATTTTACTTTGTTTTGATCAGATAGCACGACATCCTCTTTATCCTCTGCAGGAAAGACTGGAATCAATTTGAGTTCAACAGGTAATTTTTCACGTATTAAATTAATACGATACATCGCTAACCATGAATATGGACTACGAAAGCTAAAATAAAACTGTAATTTATCAGTCATTAAATCAGGCCTGTATTCGTTCTATCTTAAACTGCCCGAACTTCAACATCACAGTCGGCATAATCAACAAATTAAGGATCGTTGATGTCCCTTGAAACCAGATAGTCAATTGTTTGCTGGGTCTCTATCGATGCTGCCTCATATTCCTGATAGACACACGAGGTTAAGCCTGACAGAAGAAGAATCATTATTATCCTATGTGAGAAATGCGGTGCATTCATTTTAAGTTTATTTATTTTTCCACTAAATTCATGCAATTACATTACAATCCTGAGAACTTTTTATATTACCATTATATGGAATTTCCCCATAATTTACCTTTCAACGTTAATTCAACTCTCAACACAAATATTGCTTGAGTACATTTGTTATTCATTTCCATGGCTATAATCTATTCATGTCAATATTTACGCATCTAAAACCCCTTCTCATCATCACATTACTTTCAACGCCAGCTGCAGTTTTTTCAGAAACTCTTGAACAAATTTGTCATGAATACCGACTAGAACCTGAAAAAATCATTTCGCCTGAAGATATTAATAATAAAAAAGAAAATAATGAGTTCTCAAGTGGATTGTTATGGAAAATAGAAACGCCGACAGGCCAGTCAAATTATCTCTTTGGCACAATGCATTCGCAGGATCGTGCAGTGTCACAATTTCCACCTCATGTTCGACTGGCATTGGCACAAAGCCAGCCTTTCATCATTGAAAGTGTAGTTACTGAAGAATCGAACAAGGTCTTCTTTGAATCAATATTTTTCCCAGAAAATGAAAAACTATCCGATTTAGTTGCAGCACCAATTTATCAATATCTTGAGAAGGTACTGCCAGATTACGGCGTCCCCCTAGAAAAAATACCTAATCTAAAACCCTGGGCCGCTTTCACACTGATGGGAAGACCAAAACCCGTGAATGCCGAAACACTGGATATGGTTTTAATACAAACAGCTCGATCACTCAATAAAACAATCGTCAGTCTGGAAGATATGGAAGAACTGATCGAACCCATGGAAAAACTTAGTGCTAGTGATCAAATAATTATTCTGTACGATACTGTTTGTAATCATGGTCAGGTTGTTAAGGACAGCTGGGAATTAGTACAACTCTATCTAGCACGTAATTTAGCTGGAATGTTGGCATTTAATAATCAAGCACACTTTGATGAAGATATATTTAATCGTTACATGCAGGGCATCCTCTACGACCGCAATGAAAGAATGCTAGAAAAAATTATTCCCTATCTTAATGATGGCTCTGCATTCATCGCGGTGGGGGCATTACATCTTGCTGGAAACAAAGGACTACTGAAATCCCTTAAGGAAATGAACTACAAAATCACTCGTATTTATTAACGATATACAGCTATCGGCCCAGGCTGTGTGAAAACTATTTCCGACTTTAATTTGTGAGGAATATGTTTCATATAATGATCACTTCTATAATGAAAATTATATTGATTTGACGGCTCTATTTTCGAATTTTCACATAGTTCGAGTCGTTTGTAGTATAAATTCTGGTTATCTCATTTCTGATATTTATCTTTCCACTCTGAATATGGCATACCGTAAATAATCTCTCTGACTTCCTCGTAATCCAGTTCAATTCCCCGCTCTTCTGCGGCAGCCAAATACCATTTAGAAAGACAATTTCTACAAAAACCGGCCAGATTCATTAGGTCGATATTCTGTACATCTGTCTTTTCCTGTAGAAACCCTATCAAGTGTCGAAAAGCAGCCGCTTCAAGCTCTAATTGTGTTTTCTCATCCATTACATTGTTACCCTGTTATTTAATCTAATCGTTATATATATGCCTCAATTGACGCTATTATATCGCCCCTTTTGGACGATTCGGAAATTTACTGGAATACACGTTAGATATGAGCACGGATAAAGATCTTCACCATATTATTATTGTCGGCGGTGGCGCAGGCGGTATGGAGCTAGCAACAAAACTGGGAAACAAGCTGGGGAAAAAGAAAAAAGCCGCAATTACATTGATCGACAGTACTCTGACGCATTTATGGAAACCTCTATTGCACGAGGTCGCCGCCGGTTCACTCAATTCCTACGAAGATGAATTAGGTTATCTCGGACAAAGCCACTGGCACCATTTCTGTTTTCGCCTGGGAAGAATGGATCGGTTGGATCGAAAAAAACAGGAAGTCAGTCTCGCCCCTACTTTAGATGATGAGGGAAACGAATATATTCCACGTCGAACTTTTCATTACGATACATTAGTTATTGCTGTTGGTAGCACCACCAATGATTTTGGTATCCCGGGTATTCGAGAGCATTGTATGTTCTTGGATACACGTAAAGAAGCCGATCATTTCCATCAGTATTTGTTCAGGAGTTTTTATACAGCTCATGCACAAGAAGGACCTCTACGTGATGGACAATTACATATCGCTATTGCTGGTGCTGGTGCGACAGGTGTTGAATTATCTGCAGAATTGCACGAATCAGCATACCAACTTGCTGAGTTTGGTCTTGACGAAGTTAGGCCAGACACCGATGTAAAAATTACCATTATCGAAGCATCCGATCGGATATTACCTGCACTACCACCCAGGCTTTCTGATAAAGTAAATAAAGCGCTGGTTGAACTCAATATTGATACGTGTACCAATCAACGAATCATAGAAGCAACTGCCGATGGCTTCAAAACAGAAAGTGGTAAATTTATACCAGCGGAAATTAAGGTTTGGGCTGCAGGCATCAAAGCGCCTGATTTCCTCAAGGGTATTGATGGACTTGAAACAAATCAGATTAATCAACTCGTTGTAAAGACAACATTACAAACAACACAGGACGATAATATTTTCGCTTTTGGTGATTGTGCTGCTTGTCCTATGGAGAATAAAAAGACCGGTGAAATTGAAACTGTCCCTCCCCGGGCCCAGGCCGCAAATCAACAGGCAACGATGCTGGTTAAAACCATGCGGCAACGTATAAAAGGTGAAACACCTTTACCTGAGTATAAATATGTCGATTTTGGCTCTTTAGTCAACTTGAGTAGTTATTCAACCGTGGGTAATTTAATGGGCAATCTTGCAAAATTATCAGGTTCAATAATGATTGAAGGGGTAATCGCGCGTTTGGTTTATCTCTCACTATACAAGATGCACCAAATGGCATTGCATGGTCTTATCAGAATGGGACTGACTACCTTGGCCAATATTTTTACACGTAGAGCCAAACCAAGAATGAAGTTACATTAATGAATTTACGATATCTTCAGCCAAACATCTTTTTCAGGTTATCAAATCCTGTTTGATATATTCCTGCAATAACGTCCATCGCTTCATTCTCCGCAGCGCCTTCTGCCACAAACTCACTCGACCACTCTACCGTGGTATTACCTTCACCATCATCTTTCACACGGATGGTTGCCACATAATTTGCAACAGGTAACGGACTGTCAATTATTGAGTAGCTGTAAACCCGCTCTTTATCATCGAGCTTTAGCAATTTTTCTACAACAGTACCCCCCCCAACTAAACTGAGGCGACGCATACTGCCCTCTTCTTCCAGTTCGCTCTTTTCAATTGTCGGATGCCAATCGGGCAAAGTATCAAAACCACCAATCAACTTCCAGACTTCATCTGGAGCAACATTTAAATCAATTTTCATATCAACTTTAGCCATTTAGTCCTCCTGCGGCAGCAGCGATTTATCTTGGACATATACCCAAACTACTTGGAAATGCAGGTTTCAGCAAGACGAGAAGTAACTATATTCAAGGCATAAAGCCGCCGGACTAGTCACTTATATCCATGGAAGGATTGTATACAGAAAATGCAGGAGCAATTTTCTGCCTAGTCCAAGGGGTTATAACAAAGAAGATGGTTGTTTCCCGTCTTGCCCTGTGGGAACTCAGGCAGAAAACTAGTGCTGCGTTGCAACGCTTATGAAGGACTAGTCATTCACCGCACGTTGCGCCTTGCTCTGTCTTCCTGACTGAGTTCTGAAGTCTGCATTTCCAAGTAGTTTGGGTATCGATAATCAAATGACACCATTTCTTCTTGTCGATGCAGATATCGAAGGTGTTGAAGTTCCTGAGCAGCATGTCCGGGATGGTAAGATAATCTTAAATATTGCACCAGCCGCGGTTCAGGAAATTGCCTTTGAGGATGAATGGATCTATTTCTCGGCCAGGTTCAGTGGCCAGGCTTTTATAATTAATGTTCCAATCAATGCTGTGCTTGCAATATATGCTAAGGAAAATGGCCAGGGAATGATATTTGCCGAGGAAGAATCATTACAGAGAGATAATGAGAGAATTTGGCAAGACATAGAACAGAAGGAACACAGCAGAAAACCAGCATTGAGAATTGTTAAACAGGGTTGTTACGCGCTTTAGGGTGCCTTTAATGTTAATCTATATACTGAAAGAGCTTCACAACTTTCTGTACACCGCCAGATTTCTGTGCTGCTCCTGTGGCGAAATCAGATTCAGCTCGGGTTAAAAG
>SMVA01063031.1_pt1 | contig 14103 bp, 16 predicted proteins | sample 2456451 | NCBI WGS metagenome assembly SMVA01 (sample SAMN11095933, study PRJNA526329) | marine sediment metagenome | biome: Marine sediment; feature: Surficial sediment; material: Deep marine sediment; isolation source: Hadal surficial sediment | place: Pacific Ocean | collected 2014-05 | depth...
GGTATTGGTTTCAGGTACCGGCCAGACCTCCTCGAATCCAAGCATTTCGTAAACAATGTTCGTTTCTCCTGGGGGAATGTCCACCTTGCACCAATGCTAGCAGGTCAGCAGAGGGTTTGATCACGGATGCTCGTCATTCATAGTAATACTACCTTTTATCCCAAACCATTCTTTCCAGTAACTACTGTATATATGTACAATACTATCTGATTAAATAATAATTGGATGTGCCGATGTTTGACCTGGTGGAACACACTAAAAACTACGCTGGGAATGACGGTTCAGTAGATATTGAAGCCATGTTACAAAACAATATCGACCGCCGGATTCGTTCTGAAGAACTGGAGACCGAGATACTGACCAGATGAATGCCGTGCAGTATCGATTTATCAAATTGCTCGCTGAATTCGATGAAAATGGTGGTTGGCGAGGCGATGGCATTCACTCCTTTGCCCACTGGCTCAACTGGAAAATGGTCGGGCCGCGCAGGATGGGCATGATGATGGGCCATGACACGGGTCGCCACGCCTGAAAACGAAAAATACCTGCTACAGATCGCTGAGTATGGCACCGCCAACCACATGGAATTCCTGGTCAGGAAATACCAATACTGTAAGCGGCTTCAGGAACCGCGAGAAAGCGAAAACTGGAAGCGATATAAAGACCTCGGCTGGTACCAGGATGAAACCGGCATGATTGTCATCAACGCCAGACTACCGCCGGAAGAAGGCGCACTGGTTATTCGGGCACTGGAAATCATCCAGGCAGAAAACAGGAGGAAGAGGAAAAGACTGGCGCAGTAGCGGGTGTAGATGAGACTACTGATGAACAATCGCCTGATAAAAGGATCGAAGTTAAAGTAGATTCTAACAATGTTTCCGCGGAAACATTTTCTCAAGGCATGCCCAGTGAGGATTTCCTGGCAGACAAGGCCTCGGCGCTGGTACACATGGCAGAGAGTTTTCTGCAATCCAATAATATTAAGGAAAGCGGTAACTCACTGGGTGAAAAATACCAGGTATTCCTTCACATCAACGCCAATGCCGCGAGCATCGACTGCAAGGTAAGCCAGTCAGACAATTGCACTATCGATAATAAACGGTTTCTCACCGCGGCAGTCGCCAAACGCCTTGCCTGCGATGCCAGCATTTCTACTGTCCTTGAAGATGACGTGGGTAATGTCCTTAATATCAGCAGGCGATCTCGCATCGTGCCAAGGGCAAGCTGCGAATACGTGATGGCGGTTGCCGCTTCCCCGGTTGCTGCCAGAATCACTACACGGATGCTCACCATATAAAACACTGGGCACAAGGCGGTGAAACCAGCATGGAGAACCTGGTGACCCTTTGCCGATTCCATCATGGGTTATTACACAAAGGTGAGTTCCACATCCACCGTGATGCAACCGGTAACCTTGTATTCACTAACAGTCGAAATGAAGTGATTGTCCGTTCGTTCTTCCCGCAATTTGTTTCTAGCATCAGTTCCAGCGATTATCCCAGTGCTGAAGATTGTCTTGACCCATGCATTGATAAAAACACGGCGAAGTCAAATTGGGAAGGCGACCAAATGGATATCGATCAGGCGTTGCAGTGCATGTTCCAGTTGGAGAAATCAGGCTAGCCTTTCAACACTACCCTTTCAATACAACAAGAATCGCCCCGGCATTTTCCCCTTCAAGCTGGTAAGTGATGATCACGCCGCGAGACTCGTAATCCATTAATCTTGCCAGTACCGCATCCCTGATCGAGCCAGAACCAACGATTAACCTGAGGTTGGCAGCCACGCCCTTTTTGGCTTCCTTAATATCCCGCTCCAGCTTTCTTAAGGCATCCCTGACTCTTTCGCCATGGTGCGCTATGTCTATAGTGACAGTTGATCCATCGGTTTGTCGGTCCAGCTGATTGTCACACTTGGGGCAGCGGCGGATATCATCAGGAACCTGCATTCCGCAGTCCAGGCAGACGATCGTTCTATTCATATCTGGTTCTTCGGTTCAATTTATTGGCGGGTTTATCGGTTAGCCTGATCAAAGCAAGATTCACCTTGCTTTTTCCCCTAATCGGCATAACATAACGCGCCATATTAACTAATCGTTTAAATATGAAATACATCTTACCGACAGTTATCACCTTTAGATCCCGATGCACAGGACCCGTGCGTCTGCGATTTGGTGGCAGTTTGTCGGCAATGAGCAGAGTTGAAATGAATATGAACCAAATAGATAGCGATAAAATTATAACCTGACGAATTTAGCAAATTTCGGAAGGTTCACAAAATAAGAGCCTTCCGGAGATAGAACCAGACCCCGGTAGGCATTGTCCACCGGGGTTTTTTTATGCCCCGCTGAACAAATCAGAGAGTGAAGTAAGGGGTAGTGTGATGTTTGACCTGACAATATTGGCCAACCCGGCAAGATTAAGAAGAGAGTTTCTGGCGACAACGGAAATTGCGCCACAGGAAATGCCGGGGGAACTGCAACAAGAGTTTGACCAGATACGTGAAGAAAATCCTGATCTGCTGATGACGGGCGCTTTCTGGTGGGACTTTATTCGCACCTACAAGAAACATATCAGCCTGCTGGTAGCTGGAAGGGGATTGATGACCCTGCTGGTCCTGGCTTCCGTTCTTGCAAGCAAGCGGATCCTGGATGAAACCAATACACTAACGGCAGCAGTCTGGCTTTTGGTCTTCTACGCCGCTGTCCAGCTGGTGATGAAAGTGGTTAACGCCTGGACGGCATTACTGCAGAGTCAATTATTTGTCTCTACCAGGACTTTTGTGACCTTGCGCATGAACGTCAAATTGTTGCGCATGGGGCAGTTGTCAACGAACGAATTTACGACCGGCAACCTGAAGACACTGATTTCCTCGGATATTTATCGAATAGGGGATTTCTTCCATGCGGTTGCCCGCAATGGGGTTCCCTGTTTGCTTGGGTTGGTGATTCTTGGTCCCGTCATTGTCTATTATATGGGGTTGCCTGGACTTTTTGCGATGGCAGTTGGCTTCGGTGCCATGCCGCTGGCCTTCATTCTTGGGAAGTACGTTCACCAGCAAGAGGAGAAAATCAAGGCAGAGGAAGACACCCTCTCCACTATCATCGGTGAGTGGGTAACTAATGTTCGATTATTGCGTTTTCTCGGCTGGGAAAAGCTGATGCAGTCGCGGGTGGCAGGCCACGTTCGTCGATTGGTAATCGAATCGACCTGGCAACATGGCGTGAACCTGATTAATTTCGGGGTCAGCGTTAGCTGGTGGTTATTCCCGATCATCGCACTTATATGGGCCAATGAGGCCTGGGGCGGTAACGATGACCTCGTGGCACTGTTCGCCAGTATCTGGATGTTGAATCACATCACGCTGTATATCCGTTGGCTGCCGAATATCTTCATTGATTATGCCTCTGCTTCTGCCTGTGTGAACCGGTTGAACAAACTGATTCAGCACAGGGATATTACAGATGACCTGATGCCCGCGTGCCGTCAATCGGTATCGGAGGCAAAGCCCGCAAGGTTGCATTTTAACAACGTCGGATTTCGTTATGAAGGTGAAAACAACCCATGGGTGTTGAAAAATATCTACCTGACGTTGGACCTTAATCAACATGTTAGCTTGATCGGCAAGGTTGGGTCAGGAAAGTCGACACTGCTGAAATTGATATGTGCAGAGATTAAACCGGTAGCAGGAACAATACAGGTTGAATTTGATAATGGTGTTGTCGCAGATCTCTGGCATAAAAATGTCTATCACAGGATGCGTACGTTTGTCGGTTACATGCCGCAGGAGGCATACCTGTCAAACACCAGCCTGGGTATCAATGTGGCACTGGAGACAGACCCGCCTGAAGCGGATGTCATGCAGGCAATTCGCATGGCGGAACTGGAGGCTGATATTGGGCAATGGGAATCCGGATTGTCTGAGGAAGTGGGCGAGACGGGCGTCAATCTGTCCGGCGGACAGAAGCAACGGGTAAACCTGGCTCGAGCTTTTTACTCTGGTAGAGACTACCTGGTGCTGGATGATCCTCTGAGCGCGGTAGATACAGATACTGAGGCTGCCCTGATGCAAAGCTTGCTGACGGGTCCTGATGGATTTCTATTATGCAGCCACAGGTTAAGTGAATTACAACAAACGGACAGGCTATTGGTGCTCGATGAAGGGCGCATCATCGAAGATGGTGATCCAAAAGTCTTGATGAATAATCCAAATTCAGAATTTAACCAGCACCTTCGTGCAGGTGATTTCGAGAAGGAATCGAAAGATGAATCATAAAAACTTTGTCACTGCAGAAGAAGTTTCTGCCGAACAAAATAATATTAAAACCCTGGTTCGGTTTATTTCGGGCCTGACGCTGCTGCGTAAAATAATCGTACCGACCCTGTTGGTGATTTTCTTCGCTGCGGCAATACCACCGTATTTTCTCTGGTTGATCGGTGAGATGGTGGCATGTGGCAGTGAAGCCGCCTGTGAAGTGACCCATTCAATTCTGGGCTGGGATATGGTTATACCTGCAACCTTGAACACGCTGGTTGTGTTAACGCTGTTTGCAATGGTTTGCCGGATTGGTGCATGGACCCTGTTCGAGTTGTCCGGGCAATGGTCCACTCAACAAATTCAGGCAGATATGATGAAGTCAATATCCGGAGTAAAAACCACCTTTTTTGATGAGAACCCATCTGGTCGGTTGATCAACCGATTGCTGGGTGACTACGGCATGCTGCGCCTGGAAGGGGTTATGTCTATTGGTGATACCACCAATGGGCTGGCAGAGGTGTTGTGTGTGGGTTTATTGATCATGGTTGCCAACCCGGTTGCTGGCTTGCTCATCGTGCCTGTCGTTCTTCTCTATATTGCCCTTCAGGCACAATTGGCGCCGATGATGAGTCATGCACGGGAAATTAGAGCGGTCAAAATTGGAGAGGCATTGCACAGGGAAACCGACCTGATCGAAGGCAGAACGATATTTACCCTCTACAACAAACAGAAAAACCTTCTTCAGCGTATCCACAAGGCATTTGGTGCTTCGATGAACATACAGCTGTTTTACTGCCGCCTGATGAGCTGGGGAATGTTGTGGATGGGATTGATTTCAGCGGGTTATGCAATCGTTGTGTATAGCTTCCTGGTCTATGGCCTTCATGCCGGGCTGATCACCACAACGCTTGCGGCCATTGTGATCACGGCGGTTTTTAACCTGAACAACCTGTTCTTTGGGCTGGCGTGGGATATGTCTTTCCTCGGGGAAACGGCATCCCATGCGAGAAGAGCTTTTTTCATGATTGATCTTCCCCATGAAACAATGCGGGAATCCAGGGTGCTGGCGGTTAAGAAACCCGTGATGGCAGACTTATATGGCGATATCAGGTTCGAAAAATACAGCATGTCCTATCGTCATAATACGCCGCTGATATTGGATCAGTTCTCTGTGACGATTCCAGCCGGTATGAAAGTGGGTATCGTCGGCAGGACTGGTGCGGGTAAGTCCAGTTTGATGCAGGCCTTGTTTCGCATGGTTTATCATCAGGCTGGTGATATTCGTATCGGTGGTATGTCCATCTTTGGGGTTGATATTAATTGTGTGCGCCGCCAGTTCGGTGTGGTTCCCCAGGATCCCTACCTGTTTGCAGGCACCATTCGGTTTAATCTGGCCGGTGAGTTACAGGATGTGTCTGATGAGAAGCTGCGCGAAACCTTGAAAACGGTTAATTTTGATGTCGATCTTGATGCAAAAGTCCTGGAAGGCGGCAAGGACTATAGTGTTGGCGAACGTCAGCTGTTATGTATCGCGAGGTTAATATTACTGGACAAGCACTACATTTTGATGGATGAGCCAACAAGTTCACTTGATCGCAAGACCGACGAGCAGATCCAGCGATTGATGCGAACCGTTTTTGCAGACAAGACGGTAATTACTATTGCTCATCGACTGGAGAGTCTTGAGCACTACGATCTTATTCTGGAACTGGCAGAAGGACGATTGTTACGCCAGGGCACGCCAGCTGAGCTGATTCCGGCATTGCAGAGTCAATATGTTGCATAGTAGGCTATGCCCGTGTACCGGACCCTGAAAATACTCACTATTGCGCAAGCATTTGCGCAGACGGGCGCACCTATTGTTGTTTTGTTGGGCGGAATTGTTGGCGCGAGCCTCGCGCCAACTCCCAGCCTTGCGACTCTGCCGATTGCCCTCATGATTGTAGGCACGGCGACCACGACGATTCCTGCTGCTCTGTTTATGGGGAAATTTGGCCGCAAAGCCGGTTTTATGTTTGCTGCGACCTATTGTTTCATGGCAGGGATAATAGGGGCTTATGCTATCAACCAGGAAAGTTTTGTGCTTTTCTGCATGGCCACTTTCCTGGTGGGAAGTCACAACGCCTTCATCCAGCAATATCGATTTGCTGTTGCAGAGTCAGTTCCAGCGAATAAGCTGGGCAGGTCTCTATCGATCCTGATGTTGGCCGGTGTCGCGGCTGCACTCATGGGTCCGGAAGCGGCGCAACGGTTGCGGGCAGTATCCTCCATGGGTGAATTTGCCGGGTCCTTTCTTGGTTTGAGCAGTTTCATGCTAGTTACCCTGGTGATGCTATCTTTCTATAAAAATGGCAGTACGACCGAAGTAGCCGTTGATGAGAAGTCGCGCGATCTCCGGGTTATTGTGCAGCAACCCATGTTTATATTGGCAATCTGTTCAGCGGTAGTGGCATGGAGTGTGATGAGCCTGCTGATGACGGCGACGCCGGTGAGTATGCATACAGTTGATCACTTTAATCTTGAAGACACGGCCTGGGTCATTCAGAGTCATATTGTTGCCATGTTCCTGCCTTCGTTGTTTAGCGGGTTTCTGGTCGATCGTTTCGGCGCCATTAAAATAATAATTGCGGGTTTAACGCTGATGTTTACCTGTCTTTTTATCGCTTACATGGACAGGCAGTTAATGCATTACTGGTGGGCGCTGGTACTATTAGGTGTTGGCTGGAATTTCCTGTTCCTGGGCGGGACGACGCTGCTTACACAAACCTACCGCCCGGCAGAGAGATTCAAGGTCCAGGCGTTTAATGATTTTGTTGTGTTTTCGCTACAGGCAACGGCTGCTCTGGGGTCCGGATTAGTCCTGGTTCAGTTTGGCTGGGATTGGTTAGTTGGGTTGAGCCTGCCCTGGCTGCTGATTTTAATCGCAGTCTTATTCTATGTAAGAAACCGTATTGGGGTGGAAGATGAAATTTGTATTTAATCCAGTCGATAGGGTGACCTTGCCAGTCGTTGGCAGTGATGACGTTTTCCCGGTTGGGCAGATCTACTGTGTTGGCAGGAATTATGCGGAACATGCCATTGAAATGGGCCATGATCCGAATCGTGAGCCACCCTTTTTTTTCATGAAACCGGGATATGCGATCCTCAAGCAAGGAGAGCAGATGACCTATCCTTCCCTCAGCAGTGATGTTCATCATGAAGTAGAACTGGTCGTTGCGCTCATCGGTGGTGGCGAGAATATTGCGGCCACCGATGCAATGAAGTTGGTATTTGGTTATGCCGTTGGTATCGATATGACCCGCCGTGATTTGCAGGCACAGGCAAAAGATAAGAGCCGGCCCTGGGAGGCAGCTAAAACATTCAAACATGCAGCACCCTGTTCTGCCATTGTTCCGATCGCAGCATCGGGTGAAATCAACTCGGGCGCTATAAGCCTGTCTATTAATGGCGATGAACGCCAGCGAGGTGATGTTAACCAGATGATCTGGAAAATACCGGAAGTTATCTCAAAATTATCCGGGTTGTTCGTGCTTGCACCAGGTGATCTCATTTATACGGGGACACCGGCGGGAGTGGGGCCAATTAACAGCGGTGATAAAGTAGAAGCGCAAATCGAAAATGTAGGCAGACTCAATATTCAAATAGGGGAGGCAGCATGAGCCAGCAATATATAATTTATGGTGGTGAGCTTTCCTACTTCACTCGTAAACTTGAAGCGGCAATGATTTTCTATGGCGCTGACTTTGAGATGCGCGTTAAGAATCCGGACAATGCCCAGGAGATAGAGTTTCGCTCCGGTACCCATCAGGTTCCTGTATTGCTGACACCTGAAAATTGGATGATTGGTGATACGACGCCCCTGTTACAGCTGCTGGATTCGCGGTTTCCTGCCCGAAAGATGTTTCCTGCCGGCCCCCTGGGTGTTCTGGCGCAGATCATTGAGGAATATTTCGATGAGTGGATTGCCCGGACCATGGTGCATTATCGATGGCACTATGAAGAAAGTGCCGTATTTGCTTCGGAGAAAATGAGTGCTGGAAACAAGGAAGCGGCGCTACGAATCAGGAGTTGGGGTCCACGTGCGTGCCGGGCCACCGGCACCGAGAGTGAGCAGCAGCAACAGCAGGCCGAGGCTGAATATATGAGAATCATGGAAGCCATTGATAGGCAGCTTCAGGAAACAAATTATATGTTGGGGGATCGACCGACCGCGGTAGATTGTATTTTGTTAGGCGGGCTGAGGGCACACACCAATATGGACCCAACCCCCAGGCGTGCCATTGCAAAATACGAACGGGTGGTGAAATGGGCGCAAGAAACAGCGGATCAATGGGATGGTAATGGTGAATTAGCCGCCTTCCCGCAGTCCACTCCTTTCGTGCAGTTTATACTGGATGAAATGCGCAATACTTACGTGCCTTACGTGATGGAAAATGCCAATGCGATTGCTGCTGGTGCCAAGGCGTTTCATGTGGAGATTTATGGAGAGGACGTGAGCTACCTCTGCCGTCCCTATCCTGAAAAATCGAGACAGATGATAAATGATAGAATTTCGGCCCAGCTTGAAACAAATGAGGTTAAGTCAGTGTCAAACTGGTTACGGGAAATACAACTTGATGATTGTTTTGGATAAGCTTTGGATAATATGATGTTACGTTTCTTACTATTGATCGTTTCGATTTCAACGGCCTCCTCCGTTCTTGGCGATTCATACGACGTGACCATTGCGATGTTTGAAGCTAATGGTGCGGTGCAACCCTTTTTTGAAGATGCTCATGCCTACGCCGTGTTCCCTACAGTGGGTAAAGGAGGCATTGGTATCGGTGCTGCCTACGGTAAGGGAAAGGTCTATCGGAATGGGCGGGTGACCGGTAAGGTAAGCATCAAAAAATTGACGATTGGTTTTCAATTGGGGGGCCAGGCTTTCAGTGAGATTATCTTCCTGCAGGATGAACGCGCCTATGATGAATTTACTTCCGGCAGTTATGAATTCGATGCCACGGCATCTGCCGTTGCCATTTCTGCCGGTGTGAGTGCCCAGGCGGGTACCACGGGAACGAGTGCCAACGCCAGCGTCAGCCCGATGACTGCCGCGCATGCTGATATGGGTTACAGGAAGGGAATGGCTGTCTTTACCCATACTATTGGCGGGTTAATGTACGAAGCGGCTATTGGCGGACAGAAGTTCAAGTTCAAACCTCTCTAGATTCACCGCCGAGAGCAGAAAAGAGTGCTGGCAGGAATCGGGCGAATTCCAGGGTCATATTGACGAAGGCGGCATCCAGTTCAGCGATGGGATCGTTTTCATAGTCGCCAGCATCGTCACTCGATTCCAGCTTGATTTGTTTTAGTGCGATGTCCTTGTCAATGGTGACGAAAAGATCACCGTGCCAGCGCAGACCGATTTTAGTGCAAATCTTGCCAGCCTCGATATGGCTGCGAACTTCCTGGCTTGCCAGGTCCTGCCTGCGGCAGGTGACAGTCGCACCATCCTCCAGGTCCAGAAGATCACAGGTCTCTCCCAGTGAAAAGTTTTCAGGCAGCTTCCGGGTGTTTATCCAGTGAGTAAAAATATCCGTCGGTTTTGACTTGACCTGCGGAGGGACGACTGCGAACGAACCCAGTGACTCCCGAAGGCAGTTGATAAAAAGTTCAGCTTCCGATGCGGAAGCGGTGCCAACTACCAGCAATTTGTCTGCCGGGCTAATATAACCCTGTATTGTCTTTGAACGGGGCAGCGCACGCGGAAGCAGCTCCGCAAGGGCATCATCTTTAAGCCGTTGTTTCTCTTTTGCTCGAATCTTTCGACCTTCAAGATCTTCTATCCGGTCGACCTTTTCTGCCAGCACATCGGCAAGGGCGCTGGCCGGAACAATTTTATCTTCCCGCTTTGCACACAGCAGTAAACTCGAACTCACCTCGTGAATCAGGGACCCATCCGGATCGCCAAGCGGCGGAATCCAGCCGAAACTGGAAGGTCGAATTCCAGAACAGGGTTTAAACAGGCACTTTTCAAGTTGTTGTTCCAACTCTCCAGTTGCAAGGTCAAAATTACTTGTGATGCGATAAACGTACGCATTTTTGAATAACATGATAAAACCGTTTCTGAAGGAGGCGCGATTATACAGTGATAGAGACTATACTGTGGGCCCTATGAAGAACGAATTAAGAGCATTTCGCCTCGGTGATATTCGCGGGTTGTATCCCGAGGAGATTAATGAATCTTTTGCGGTCAAATTTGCTCACGCTTTTGTTCATCATTTCAGGGTAACAGGTTCCATCGCTACCGGGCGCGATATGCGTGTTTCCAGTTTTGTTCTGCAGGATGCCTTGAACCAGGGATTAAGAGAATCCGGGATTGACGTCATCGATCTGGGTCTGTGCCCGACTGAACTGGGGTACTTTGCCTCGACTCGTCGTGGAATTGATGCCGCTATTATCGTGACAGCCAGCCACAATCCTGCGCAGTACAACGGTTTTAAATGTGCCTTGAAGGACGGCAGAGCCGTCACCTTCGACACCGGATTATCCGAGGTCATGGAATTGATGCGTGCAGGCTTTCATAACCCACCGACCTCAGGCAAGCTCAAAGTGCTTGACCTTCGCCCCGAATATGTTGATTTCTTCCGCTCGAAGTTTGCTAATTCTCCCTTGAAAGCGGAACACATTGCACTCAATGGCTTAAATGGTACCGCGGCAACCCTGGCTGAAATCCTTGTGAGTGAGTTCGAACTGCCTGTGACCTGGTTCCGCAAAGAGCCCGGACCCATACCCAGCGAAGGTGCAGATCCGGTGAATCCAAGATTAGTGGCACAGATGAAAGCTTATATGGAAAGCGGCGATTTTGGTATCGGGGTTGCGTGGGATGGTGACTGTGATCGCTGCGTATTTTTTGATGGTAACGGCGATCTGGTTCCCACCTATTACATCGTTGGCCTGCTGGCTGAAAAATTTCTGCAGGTTCACCAGGGTGGTGTCATTGTCTTTGATACCAAACTTTGCTGGAACACTCTCGATGTTATCCGCGAATATGGCGGTATACCTGCTCCGTCAGAAACGGGGCATGCCTTCATGAAACGCAAAATGCACGAACATCAGGCCGTGTACGGGGGTGAGTTATCGTCCCATCATTATTTTAAGGATTTTTTTGGTTGTGACTCGGGAATGTTTGCCTGGTTAAAAGTTGTCGAGCTGATTAATCAATCAGGAGCCAACATAACTGAGCTGGTGCGTGAGAGAAGAGAGAAGGTGTGTTGCACTCCCGAAATCAGTCTTTCACTTAAGGATACTGACCGGGCATTTTCAGAAATTTTCAATCGTTATGAAGCAGATGCACTCAACGTTGACTATTTCGATGGCCTTGGGTTTGAAATGCCGGGAGACTGGCGGTTTAGTTTGCGGCGTTCCAAGACGGAACCGCTGGTGCGTTTGAACATGGAGTCTCGAGGTCGACCTGATGATCTGCTTGGTGAGGGCTCAAAGTTATTGCAAATGTTTGAGCCTTACAGGACAGATGTCATGAATTGTTCAGATAGTTTGAGGATTCAGTAGTTTCTTGATTTAATTTGCTCAACCGTCGTTAACCCCAGGGAAGTATGCTCCAGGTACAGGATTTATATTGTGAAAGACAGAGGCGGATTTTATTCGAGCACTTGTCTTTCTCTGTGGGTGCAGGTGAACTATTACAGATTAAGGGTAGTAATGGTTCAGGCAAGACAACACTGCTAAAAATACTGACGGGTCTTTATGAGGACTATACCGGGCAGGTGGATTGGGACCTGACTTCCTGGCCCCTGTTTGTCAGCCACAAACCAGGCGTTAAGGATCAACTCACTGCCCGGGAAAACCTGGAGTGGCTCGCTCACCTTCACCCGGCAGGTATTGATCGGTCGGAAGTTGATCGTGCGCTGCTTGCGGTTGGCCTGGCTGGTTACCAGGACGTGCTCTGTGGAACCATGTCTGAAGGCCAGAGAAAGCGGGTAAACCTGGCGCGTTTGTTTTTTATCAAGAGCCATGCCTGGATTCTTGACGAGCCGCTAAGTGCCATTGATGGTGAGGGCGTGAACCTGTTGCAGGATCGCATTGGCGCCCACCTGGACGATGGAGGCCTGGTCATTGTGACCAGTCACCAGGCTCTTGATGTGGCGCACGAGGTCCGATACCTTGACCTGGGATCATCCCGATGATGATTGCTACCGTAAAGCGCGATCTGCTCGTTACTTTCCGAAATCCAGCGGAAGTGCTCAATCCCCTAATTTTTTTCGTCATTGTCATCAGCCTGTTCCCTTTAGGTATCAGTCCATCTGAGAAGGTGCTGTCTGCTATCGCGCCGGGAATAATCTGGGTAGCCGCATTGCTGGCGACGCTGTTATCCATGGACCTGATCTTCAGGAGTGATTATGAGGACGGGTCACTGGAGCAAATGACGTTAAGCGAGCAACCATTCATATTAATTATCGGTGGCAAAATTGTTAGCCATTGGTTGATATCCGGATTACCGTTGACCTTGTTAAGCCCACTGCTGGCCATGATGTTGTTCGTCAATGAGCAGGGTATTGTCGCCATTACTCTGTCGTTGCTGCTCGGTACGCCTGTGCTCAGTTTACTGGGCGCCGTTGGTGCTGCATTGACGGTCGGGTTGCGAAAAGGGGGCATTTTGATCGCCATCCTGATACTGCCGCTCTATATCCCGGTGTTGATCCTGGCGACGGAGATGATCAAAACAGGCATGACCGGCGGCGACTATAGCGGTCACATGTTCTGGTTGGGTGCATTGCTCGCCCTTAGCATCGGTATCATGCCGATTGCGACAACCGCGGGTGTTAAGATATCGCTTAGTCATTAGTCTTGCTTGACCTAAAAGTTGCTTGAACTAAAAGCGGTTTGACCTGGAACAAGTCGCGGTATGCTGAATCTGCTAAAATTCGCTTTTTCTGTAAAGCAGGTCTGTCAAGCAGAAGATAACCCTGGATTCGATTGAACTAAAAAATGTGGAAATGGTTTCATCAACTGGGTGCGCCCAGGTCTTTCTATGACATTAGCGGTCGCCTGTTACCGTGGTTCTGGACCTTCGCCGCGCTGCTTCTAACCATGGGTGTCGTCTGGGCGCTCGCCTTTGTGCCGGAAGACTATCAGCAGGGCGATAGTGTTCGCATCATGTATATCCATGTACCGGCGGCGATTCTCTCCCAGTCCGCTTATGCAATGATGGCCTTTGCCGGTGGTGTTTTCCTGATCTGGCGGATAAAATTGGCAGATGTCGCGCTGCAATGCGCCGCTCCTGTCGGTGCTTCGATTACCTTCCTTGCGCTTGTTACCGGCTCCATCTGGGGAAAGCCAACCTGGGGAACCTGGTGGGTCTGGGATGCCCGCCTGACATCGACCCTGGTGCTGTTGTTTCTTTATATTGGTATCATGGCGCTGCGCGCCGCCATGGAAAATCGCGAGTCAGCCGGCAGGGCCACAGCATTACTTGCCCTGGTTGGGATTGTTAATCTGCCAATCATTAAATATTCAGTGGATTGGTGGTTCACTCTGCACCAGGCGTCAAGCTTTTCGTTAACCGAGAAACCCGCCATGCCGCCCGAAATGTGGATGCCGCTGCTGGTGATGGTGCTGGGTTTCTATTTCTTTTTCTTCTCGCTGTGGATGATGCGAATTCGAGTGGAGATCATAAACAGGGAATTTCGTGCCGACTGGGTTAAAAAACTGGTGGCCGCGTCATGAATTTTGACAGTTTTTCAGCCTTTATTGAAATGGGTGGTTATGGGCTTTATGTCTGGAGTGCCTATGCCATTACCCTCGTCGTCTTTGTGTACAACATTACCAGGCCAATTCTGATGAGGA
>SMVA01234317.1_pt1 | contig 14098 bp, 8 predicted proteins | sample 2456451 | NCBI WGS metagenome assembly SMVA01 (sample SAMN11095933, study PRJNA526329) | marine sediment metagenome | biome: Marine sediment; feature: Surficial sediment; material: Deep marine sediment; isolation source: Hadal surficial sediment | place: Pacific Ocean | collected 2014-05 | depth 0-1...
CATCATAATCTTTTTTGCAAGGTGATCTGCTGATGCTTCAGAGTCTGACTCTGCATAAATCCGGATGATCGGTTCTGTATTTGATTTACGCAGGTGTATCCACTCAGTTAATCCTGGTCTGGAATCATCCGGATATTCGATCTTTACTCCGTCTTCAGTATTGATTGGCTGTCCTGAATATTTTGATTTTATCTGTTCTAATACTTCATCCACGTTCAATTCAGGAGAGAGTTCAATTTTATTTTTTGAGATTACAAAATTCGGGAAATCAGAACGGTATGATGACATAGATTTTCCGGATTTTGCCAGCGCCGTCAGGAATAAAGCAATCCCCACCAAAGCATCGCGTCCATAATGAAGCTCCGGTAAAATAATACCACCATTTCCCTCACCTCCGATAACAGCACCAACCTCCTTCATTTTTTCTACCACATTCACTTCGCCTACTGCCGTTGCATGTGTCTGGGCACCGGCTTTTTCTGTGATTACACGCAATGCCTGACTTGAGCTTAAATTTGTAACCGTATCCGTTAATTTGTGTTTTAAAAAGTAGTCTGCAATAGCTACAAGTGTATACTCCTCGCCAAAAGGTTCACCGGTTTCGTTAATGAGGGCCAGTCTGTCTACATCGGGATCAACGACAATGCCGATATCATAATTTCCATGAACAACTTCACTACAAATTTGTGATATATTTTCAGGAATTGGTTCCGGGTTGTGCGGGAAATGGCCTGTGGGCTCACAATTCATTTCATTGATTTCAGTAACTCCAAGGGAACGTAATAATTTTGGAACTGCAATCCCGCCGATTGAATTCACTCCATCTACTAATATTCTAAATTTCTTTAAGGCAATTGCTTCTTTATCAACCAAGGCAAGGCCAAGAATCATTTCAATGTGTTTATCCAGGTAAGAATCCTCTTTTCGAACAGATCCTAAATGCTGAATTCCAGAAAATTCGTAATCATCATTATCTGTCAATGACAGCAGGTAATTACCTTCTTTTTCTGAAAGAAATTCTCCCAGATCATTTAGAAGTTTAAGGGCGTTCCATTGAATTGGATTATGGCTGGCCGTAATGATAATTCCTCCTCCGGCATTTTCCTCCGGAACTGCAATTTCCACCGTTGGAGTTGTTGATAAACCAAGATCAACAACCTCAAATCCCATAGCAATTAGAGTATTAATTATAATATGATTCACAAACGGACCTGAAGGTCGTGCATCTCGTCCAATTACAATTTTCTTAATTCCGGAATTTTGTTCCACCCACCTGCCAAAAGCCGTGGTGAATTTTATGATATCTATTGGTGTGAGATTATTTCCCGGAGAACCTCCGATGGTTCCTCGAATTCCGGAGATTGACTTGATTAGTGTCAATGGATAATTATTTAGGGTAAATAAAATTTAGTTGGCAAGCAAGACTATCTTTTTTGTCGGTCGAAACGTGCAAGAACTTTTTCCACTTCTGTAAGCTCCTGTTTGCACGATCCTTCACTACCGCATCCGCAGGAGATTCCCTGCTTTCTTAAAAATGGATTTTGTGAAGCACAAGTTCCTTTGAATTCCTCCTTCTTGATGATCAGACGAACAGACATTAAAACGAAAAATGCCCCAACCAATCCAAAAGTGAGTAATACTGTTGCCATAAAATCAAGTTATTTGGTAACAAAAATAGGTATTAAATATAGTAAACAAGACTATTTTTGATTTAGTTTCCTTTTGATAATACCACCTTTATGAACCAACCTGACCCCAAATACAAACGAGAAGATCAACTGAAATCTTTTGATAGATTATTGACTATAATGGATGAACTTCGGGAACAATGCCCGTGGGACAAGAAGCAAACAATGGAGAGTTTGCGCCATCTGACCATTGAAGAAACTTATGAACTTTCTGATTCGATAATTGAAAATAACATGGATGAAATCAAAAAGGAATTAGGAGACCTTATGTTGCATCTGGTATTTTATGCGCGCATTGGATCAGAAACTTCGGATTTTGATATTGCTGAAATAATCCATACCGTATGTGAAAAATTAATTACCAGGCATCCACATATTTATAGTGATGTAACTGTAGAAAATGAGGAAGATGTAAAAAAGAATTGGGAAAGAATAAAGCTTAAAGAAAAGGGGAATAATTCTGTTTTAGGCGGGGTCCCGGTTTCATTACCGGCACTTGTAAAAGCAATGAGGATTCAGGAGAAGGCGAGGGGTGTTGGATTTGATTGGGAAAAGAAGGAGCAGGTATGGGGGAAAGTGGAGGAGGAAATGAAGGAATTCAGGGATGAGTTTAATATTCAAAGTGATCAACCCCTGGATCAGAAAAAGGCGCAGGCAGAATTTGGCGATATGTTATTTTCTCTTGTGAACTATGCACGATTTGTGGATATAAACCCCGAAGAAGCACTGGAAAGGACGAATAAAAAATTCATCAAAAGATTTACTTATCTTGAAAAGGAATCAAAAAAAGATGGTAAATCAATTTCTGATATGACCTTGAACGAAATGAATGAATATTGGGAGGAGGCAAAAACTAAATAAAAGTCAGTTTCAAGACGCAATACTTAGTTTTTTTTATGCTGGATATTCAAACCATATTATTGGCGGGCGGATTTTTCGTGGTAGTAGTTGCTGCACGTCATCTGTCATCCTACTTTGCCAGGTTTCATCTTCCTTTGATTACTGGACTTTTATTTATTGGAATATTCGCCGGACCTTTTGTCTTTGATTTAGTCCGAACCGATTCATGGAACAGGCTTGATTTCGTAAATGATATTTCCCTCGCATTTATTGCATTTGCAGCTTCCGCTGAACTTTATCTAAAGGAACTGCGAAACCGGCTTAAAAGCATTAAATGGGTAACGATAGGACAATTGGTAATCACATTTATTCTCAGCGGCCTTGGTGTTTACTACCTGATTGAATTTATTCCTTTCGCAAGCGAATTCTCTTTTGAATCAAAAATAGCTATATCAATTCTGATGGGGTCAATTTTTGTTGCCCGTTCACCTGCGTCAGCTATGGCTCTTATTAATGAAATGCGAGCGAAGGGGCCATTTACACAAACGGTGATCGGCGTAACAATTTTAATCGACTTCCTTGTCATTATTTTGTTCTCCATTTGTTTATCTTTTTCCGAAGCTTTAATCAATGGAGATTCATTTGATTTTACATTCTTTTTCAAACTTATTCTTGAAATATCGGCTTCTTTCGGAGTTGGCCTTTTATTAGGAAAACTTCTACAGTTTATATTAAAATTAAGGCTCATTCTTTTTCATAAGGGTCTATTGATCCTTGCTTCAGGGTTTGGTATTTACAGGCTCGATTATCTGGTCGAACACTATTCAGAAGCCTGGTTCGGGATGAGTTTTGCAATGGAGCCCTTGTTAATATGTATTGTAGGTAGCTTTTGGATCACGAATTTTACAAGGTATCGCCTGGAATTCACCAAAATACTGAATGATTTAGGTCCATATATTTATGTTCCTTTCTTTACGCTGGCAGGGTTATCTCTCCAAATTGATATTCTGTACGAGTATGCAGTTATCGCTTTAATTCTGGTCACGGTCCGGCTATTTTCAATTATGTTGGGTTCATACTTTGGAGGTATCGTTGCAGGTGATCCGCCATTATACAGAAGGATGGGTTGGATGCCGTTTATAACACAAGCCGGGGTTGGAATCGGTCTGACAACCATTGTAGCATCTTCATTTCCAGAATGGGGTCAAAGCTTTTCAACATTGGTAATATCAGTGATTGTTATTAATCAAATTGTTGGACCTCCACTTTTTAAATGGGCCATCAAAATTGTAAAAGAAGGGCATAGAAAAGCAAGTACTCCCTCGTTTGATGGCGTCAATGATGCAATCATTTTTGGTTTGGAAGGTCAATCTGTCGCCCTGGCAAAGCAGCTTCAGGAAAATGGATGGCTTGTAAAAGTTGTTACACTCAAGGAGGATGTAGATTTGACTTCTTATCCCGGCATTGACATTTATAAAGTTGACGAAGTAAACCTTCAAACTCTGGAAGATCTCGATATCAGGTTATGCGAAGCCGCAGTTTGTCTTCTTACAGATGATGAAAATTTAAGAATTGTGGAGATTCTATATGAAAATTTCGGTACCAAGGATGTGATCATACGTTTAAATCACAGGTATAATTTTGATAAATTCCATGATTTGGGTGCCCTGATAGTAGATCCATCAACAGCAATAGTAAGTTTATTGGATCACCTCGTGAGATCACCCCAGGCAGCATCACTATTGTTGGGAATGGAAGGTGACCAGGATTCAATAGATATCGAAGTTCAAAATAGAAACCTCCATGGACTTTTACTCCGTGACCTGAGACTACCATCGGATACGATTGTTCTAGCGGTTAATCGTGGCGGACATATTATTATCTCTCATGGATACACGAAGTTACGTATTGGAGATACCATTACATTGGTAGGGTCGAAAGAAGGCCTGGAAGAAGTCTCGAGAAAATTCGCTCAACAGTAAAAGTTCTTGTAGGATAGCTGTCAAATTAGTTGCTTTATCTATTTTTGCGCAATGACGAAAAAGGAGAATCTTGAGTTGAAAGACATCGTCTCGCATTCTAAGGAATATGGATTTGTATTTCCATCCAGTGAGATTTATGATGGATTAGGAGCAGTTTATGACTATGGGCAAAATGGCGTCGAGTTAAAAAATAACATCAAAAGCTATTGGTGGAAGGCCATGGTCCAAATGAATGAAAATATTGTTGGCATTGACGCTTCAATTTTTATGCACCCGACCACGTGGAAAGCGTCAGGTCATGTTGATGCCTTCAACGATCCCTTAATTGATAATAAAGATTCCAAAAAACGATATAGAGCAGATGTTTTAATCGAAGATCATATCGCGAAAATCGAAGCCAAAATCAGTAAGGAAGTATCAAAAGCCACCAAAAGATTCGGAGAAGATTTTGATGAAGTCAAGTTCAGGCAAACAAATCCCAGGGTTCTTGCCAACCTGGAAAAGATTGAGGCGATAAATACTAAAATGAAAACTTCGCTTGGGAATGGCGATTTAAAGGCACTAAGATCATTAATCATAGAACTGGACATTGCTGATCCCGTTTCTGGATCCAGGAACTGGACGGATGTAAGGCAATTTAACCTCATGTTCAATACACAACTGGGCTCCCTGGCAGAAGGAGCTAATGAGATATACCTAAGACCTGAAACGGCTCAGGGTATATTCGTGAATTATCTCAACGTACAGAAATCTGGAAGAATGAAAATTCCTTTCGGAATTGCCCAGATCGGAAAAGCTTTCAGAAACGAAATCATTGCGAGGCAATTCATTTTCAGAATGCGTGAATTTGAGCAAATGGAAATGCAATTTTTTGTGCAACCCGGGGAGGAAATGAAGTGGTATGAATATTGGAAAGAAAAAAGAATCAACTGGCACAAAGCACTCGGTATTTCACCAGACAATTACCGCTTTCATGATCACCTGAATCTTGCGCACTATGCGAATGCAGCTTGTGATATTGAATTTAAATTTCCAATGGGCTTCAAAGAATTAGAAGGAATTCACTCCCGGACGGACTTTGATCTAAAAGCACATGAAGAATATTCCGGGAAAAAACTTCAGTTCTTTGACCCGCAGGAAAATAAATCATATGTCCCTTTTGTGGTTGAAACCTCAATCGGTCTTGACAGGATGTTCCTGGCTCTTTTATCCAGTTCACTGGTTATTGAAGAACTTGAAGACGGAAGTCAGCGTACTGTTTTGATGATACCTGCAGCATTGTCACCCTATAAAGTGGCCGTGCTACCCCTGGTAAAAAAAGATGGCCTTCCTGAGAAAGCCAGACAAATAATGGATGAGCTGAAATTTGAATTTAATTGTCAATACGATGAGAAGGATGCAATAGGACGCAGGTACAGGAGACAAGACGCCATTGGGACCCCATATTGTATCACGATTGATCATGAGACCCTGAATGACCAGAAAGTGACAATAAGAAACAGAGATACAATGATACAGGATCGGGTTCCGATTGATCAGGTAAAGCAAGTATTAGCCGATTCAGTTTCCTTTACGAAACTGCTGTCTGAATTGTAATCCATGAAACACTCTGAATGAACTGGAAACAACTACTTGTTCCGTATAGAACAGGATCAAAAGGGCCCGAAATTCAAAAACACAGATCAACTTTCGAACAGGATTTTGATCGAATCATTTTTTCTCATCCTTTCAGGAAACTGCAGGATAAAACCCAGGTATTTCCATTACCTGAAGAAGATTTTGTTCACACCAGGCTTACACATAGCCTGGAAGTTTCCAGCGTTGGGCGCTCTCTAGGACGGTTGGCAGGTCAGGAAATACTATCAAACCAACCAGAACTTTCTGAGTCAGGTCTCTCATCACAAGATTTTGGGGTCATTGTGGCTGCAGCATCGCTTGCGCACGATATTGGCAATCCTCCGTTTGGACATTCGGGAGAAGGGGCCATTTCCGAATATTTTAAATCAGCGGGAGGAATGTTTTTTCAGAGCCACGTAAGTCAGGTTGAGTGGAGTGATTTGACAAATTTTGAAGGGAATGCCCAGGGCTTTAGATTATTAAATGCTAAATCATTGAGATTAACCTATCCGGTATTGGGAGCATTTACAAAATACCCGAGAAAATCTTCACTTAAGGTGTCAACCGCTCGTAGAAGCCAAAAAAAATTTGGTATTTATGAAAGCGAAATAGAAGTATTTAAAAATGTAGCCAGGCAATTTGACCTGAATTCATTAGGGAAAGAATCCTGGTGCAGACACCCATTGGCATTTCTTGTAGAGGCAGCAGATGATATTTGTTACCACATCATTGATCTGGAAGATGGATGCACCCTGGGTCTCATTGATGAAGAAACTACTGCAGCACTTTTGATTGAGATAGTTGGGAAAGATTTTGATAAGGAAAAGTACAATCAGATTCCAACAAGACGAGAGAGAATCGGGATGCTGAGAGCCATGGCAATTAACAAACTGGTTTCACAAGCAACCGAGGTGTTTCTTGATAATGAAAAAGGCATACTTGAGGGTAGTTTTGATAAGGCTTTGATTGATCTATGTGAATCAAGTAAAACTTTAGAACAAATAATAGATGTTTCAATTAAGAAACTTTACCATTCAAGAAAGGTTTTGGAGATTGAAGCTGCCGGATTTGAAGTTATCGGAGGACTCATTGATCAATTCTCAAAAGCGCTATTCAGTGTTCATTACGGAAGCCCCACATCCAGGGAAAAAGCACTGTGGCGGCTTATTCCTGAATACCATCAGATTCAAACAAACGATGCCTCCATCTACATGATGCTCAGAAATTGTCTTGATTATATATCGGGAATGACGGATTCTTATGCAATTTCTCTGTACAGGAAAATTCATGGAATGATTCAACCCGGTTACTAAATGACTTACTTTTCAATTTTCTTGAAATAGTTGCAAATTGATTACCTTTGCGAATTGTTAAAAAATGTGGGTTAAACTATCGCATATAATCATTAAAAACAGGCTCTTATTGCTCCTGATACTAGGGGCTATAACGGTCTTTATGGGCTATAAAGCAAGGACGGTAACGATGAGTTACGAGCTTGCAAAAGTGGTTCCTATGAAAGATCCTGATATGATTAAATTCATGGAATTCAAGGCCCTTTTTGGGGAAGATGGGAATATACTGGCTATTTCCATGAAAGACAGTGCAATTTTTAAGTCTGAGAATTTCAAAAAATTTAAATATCTGAGCGAAGAACTCAAGAAATTGAAAGGTGTCACCCAAGTGATGTCACTGCCATTGCTTTCAAAAATTGTTAGAAATAAGGAAGAAAAGAAATTTGAATTACACCCTATATTCGAAACAATTCCTGATGATCAAAAGGAGTTGGATAGTCTTTTGCTTTTTGCGAGAAACCAACTTTTTTACTCAGGTCAACTATTCAATCCTGATAATGGTGCCGTATTGGTTCTTGTAGGAATCGATTCGGATGTCCTGCAATCGAAAAAAAGAATTTTTCTAACAGAAGATATCCAGATGTTGGGAGATACATTTTCTAAACATACCGGTATAACAGTCCACTATGCAGGATTGCCATTTGTGCGTTCTGTTATTGCCGGTAAAGTGAAACAGGAAATGATAATGTTCATTATTATTTCATTGAGCATCACCGGAATCATCATGTGGATATTCTTCAAATCCAAAACGGCTGTTATTTTTCCAATGATCATTATTGGAGTGGTTACGATCTGGGTTTTAGGATCACTTGCATTGCTGGGATATAAAATCACGTTATTAACGGGTGTGATCCCTTCTATTATTGTAGTTATTGGTATTCCTAATAGTATTTATTTACTAAATAAATACCACCAGGAATACATGCAACACGGTAATAAGGAAGAAGCTATTGCAACTGTAACTCAAAAAATTGGATTGGTCACACTTATCACAAATGCTACAACTGCTGTTGGATTTGGAGTACTGATGTTTACATCAATTACCATTTTGAAGGAGTTTGGAATTGTAGCTTCACTCAATATTATGGCAACTTTTGTGGTTAGTATAATATTGATGCCAAGCGTGTTTTCATATCTTCCGCCACCTTCAAGAAAGCATTTGAAGCATCTCAAATTCGTACCTTTGGACAAACTCCTGACAGGCCTCGACCTGCTTGTTCATAGGTATAAATATCGAATTTTCTTTGTAACCGGAGTCATCGTTACCCTATCGATCATTGGGCTTTATAGAATTACTGCCATATCATATATGGTAGATGATCTGCCTGAGGATAGCGAAATCAAGAAAGACCTCCATTTTTTTGAGGAGAATTTCAGTGGTATTATGCCCTTGGAAATTGTGGTAGATACGAAGAAACGGAGGGGAGTTCAGAATCTGAAGAACATGAAGAAAATTTCTGAATTTGAAGACTTTCTTGGAAATCAGGAATACATCTCAAAGCCTGTTTCAATTATAAGTTTTGTGAAAGCGCTTAGTCAGGCGTATTACGCTAATAATCCCAAAAGGTACGCTTTGCCTGACCGAAATGATAGCAGGTTTATATTTCGAAATTTGACGAAAAGCGGAGACCAGTCAAAGCTCCTGGATTCATTTGTAGATAGCACGGGGCAAAAAATGCGGATTAGTTTGCAGGTAGCTGATATTGGTTCGCATAAAATGGATTCCCTGATCCAGCAGGTCATTATTCCTGAACGTGATCGAATATTTGCTGATACTGAAATGGAAGTTACGATTACGGGTACTACGCCATTGTTTATTAAAGGAAATTCGTTTTTAATTGAAAATTTGAAATTTAGTTTTGTGTTGGCCTTTGGAATCATTGCGCTGTTAATGGCACTGTTATTTGCAAATACGCGGATGATAATTCTTTCAATCATTCCCAATATAATACCTCTGCTTATTACTGCCGGAATTATGGGGTTTGCAGGTATTCCTCTCAAACCAAGTACAGCAATTGTGTTTAGCATTGCGTTTGGAATATCTGTTGATTTTGCTATTCATTTTCTGGCAAAGTACAGGCAGGAGCTTTTTGCAAATAATTTTTTTGTTGCGGTTGCTGTTAGCAAAGCTATTCGGGAGCTGGGACCCAGTATGATTTATACGGCAATTGTTTTGTTTGCCGGTTTTATCATTTTTACATTCTCTGATTTTGGGGGTACAGTTGCATTGGGGTTTTTAACCAGCATAACCCTTTTTATTAGTATGCTTACCAATTTAATTGTGCTGCCTGCACTGCTTTTAACTTTTGACGATGGAAAACGAAAACGAAATTCCCATCCATTAATTGAACATGTTGAGGAGTTTGATTTAGAAGGCGATGATGAAGAAATTAACCTTGACAAAATTGAAGTAGAAGGCAAACAATCGATCACTCAATAACATAAAATACAGTGCTCCAATGGGCAATTACAAAGAATATAAACAAATTGACTTTGCCGAAGTAGCATCTGAAATTCTGGACTACTGGAAAAGAGAAAAGATTTATGAAAGATCTGTCTCCGAAAGAGAGGGAAGCCCTTCATTTACTTTTTATGAAGGACCTCCGTCAGCAAATGGTTCTCCCGGAATTCATCATGTGATGGCCCGTGCCGTTAAGGATATTTTTTGCCGTTATAAAACACAAAAGGGTTTTCAGGTAAAGCGAAAAGGCGGATGGGATACCCATGGATTGCCTGTTGAATTGCAGGTAGAGAAGGAGCTTGGTATCACAAAAGAAGACATCGGGACAAAGATCTCTGTTGAAGAATATAATAAGAAATGCCGCGAGGCAGTGATGAAGTATAAGGATCAGTGGGGAGATCTTACTGAAAAAATGGGTTATTGGATTGATCTTGAGGATCCATACATCACCTTTGATCGAAATTATATCGAGTCAGTATGGTATCTTCTGAAACAACTATTTGATAAAGGGTTATTATACAAAGGCTATTCGATCCAACCATTTTCGCCGGCTGCGGGAACCGGATTGAGCTCACATGAGCTCAATCAGCCGGGAACTTACCGGGACGTGAAAGATGTTTCTATTACAGCACAATTCAAATTATCAGGAACTGATAATGATAATATCCTTGCATGGACAACAACACCCTGGACTTTACCGGCAAATAGCGCACTTGTTGTTAATAATAAAATTGACTACGTAAAAGTTCGGACGTATAATACGTACACTCATGAGCCTATTAATGTATGGCTGGCAAAAGCTCGGATGGATTTTTATTTCAATGAGAAAGCCAAAGATATACCTTACGATTCCTACCAGGCAGGAGATAAACTAATTCCGTTTGAAATACTGGAGGAAAGAAAAGGGAAGGACCTTGTTGGCAGGGAGTATGAGCAATTAATGCCATACATCAAACTACCAAAACCAGCTTTCACAATTTTTCATGCTGATTATGCGTCTACAGAAGATGGTACTGGAATTGTTCATATAGCTAAAGCATTTGGTTCAGACGATTTTAAGTTAAGCATTCAGCACAACATCCCCGGTATTTTTATTAAAGATAATGATGGCAAAGAAATACCCATTGTAGACCGGCAGGGACGATTCGTTGAGGAAATCATCGATTTTGCCGGAATGTATGTTAAGAATTATAATGAAGAGGATGAATCGGATCCAAATTATAAGTCTACCGACACGCTGATCGCTATCAAACTTAAAGAGGAGAATAAAGCCTTCAAAGTAGAGAAGTATGTGCACTCGTACCCACATTGCTGGCGAACAGATAAGCCGGTATTGTACTATCCACTTGATTCCTGGTTTATCAAGACGACACAATCCAAAGAACGACTTGTAGAACTTAATAAAACGATTAATTGGAAACCGACTTCTACCGGCACCGGACGTTTTGGCAATTGGCTGGAAAACCTGGAAGATTGGAATTTAAGCAGAACCAGGTTTTGGGGCACTCCTCTTCCGATTTGGGTGTCAGAGGATAAAAAGGAGTTGAAGTGTATCGGATCCTTTGAAGAGCTGAAGAAGGAGGTGGATGATGCGGTGAACAAGGGATACATGGACGAACCTCTTTCCAGCGAATTTGATCCGCACAGGCCGTATGTTGATGATTTGATTCTTGTAAGCGATTCGGGACAGAAAATGTTCCGTGAGCCGGATTTGATTGATGTATGGTTTGATTCAGGTGCGATGCCTTATGCGCAGTGGCATTATCCATTTGAGAATAAAGAAATTTTTGATAAGTCATATCCCGCAGATTTTATAGCAGAAGGTGTGGACCAAACCCGTGGTTGGTTTTTTACCCTCCATGCTATTGCAGGCATGCTTTTTGACCAGATTTCATATAAGAACGTGATTGCTAATGGGCTTGTTCTCGATAAAAACGGGAATAAAATGTCGAAGCGTTTGGGTAATGCCGCTGACCCTTTTGTAACCCTGGCGAAATATGGTGCAGATGCCACCAGGTGGTACATGATATCAAATGCTAATCCATGGGAAAACCTAAAATTTGATGAAGAAGGAATAGCTGAAGTGAAGAGAAGGTTTTTTGGAACATTGCAAAATACATATTCTTTTTTTGCTTTATATGCTAATCTGGATGATTACAATGGGGAATCTGTGGATTTCTCTGCGTACACTGAAAGTGATCGGTGGATTCTTTCCAGGTTAAATACTCTTATCAGAAAAGTGGATGCGTCTTACAATGATTACGAACCTACCAAAGCAGCAAGGGAAATATCTCAGTTTGTGAATAATGACCTGAGCAATTGGTATGTTCGACTAAATCGTAAGCGTTTTTGGCGAGGAGAAGTCAATGAAGACAAGAAGGCTGCTTACTATACTTTGTGGCAGTGCCTGAATAACGTTTCAAGATTGGGAGCACCTATCGCTCCATTTTATATGGACAAGTTATTTCTTGATCTTTCAGAAAACGAATCTTCGGTACATTTAGCAAATTTCCCCGAAGCAGACCAAAATTTTATTGACATTGACCTGGAAGAACGGATGAAACTTGCCCAGCAAATTTGTTCTTTAGTTCATTCACTGCGCAAGAAACATAAAATCAAAGTACGTCAGCCATTAACGAAGATAATGATACCGGTTCATGATGACGTGCAGAAAAAGAGGATAAATAAAGTTTCGGATCTGATCCAATCTGAAACCAACACTAAAGCAATTGAATTTGTAGATGATGATACCGAAATCCTGGTTAAAAAGGTGAAGCCAAATTATCGAAAACTTGGCAAGGAATTTGGTCCAAAGATGAAAGAAGTAGCGGCTATCATTGCACAATTCACAGGGGATCAAATCCGCGAGATAGAAAGAGAAGGAAGTATCCAGATGAAATTACGTGGTGAAAATATTTCACTTGCAAAGGAAGATGTGGAGATCTCATTTGAGGATATTCCCGGATGGACGGTAGCAGCAGATGGTGATATCACAGTCGCTCTGGATATTAACATTACGGATAGTTTAAGAGAAGAGGGGCTGGCGCGTGATGTGGTAAACCGGGTGCAAAATATTAGAAAGGAGAGCGGCTTGGAGGTTCAGGATAAAATTACCATTGAAATAGAAACACATCATGAAATCCTGTCATCCGCTCTTAATACATTTGACAATTACATTCGGGAAGAAACACAGGCGAATGGTATTGCGCTAGTAAATGAACTCAACGATGGTGAGACATTTCAAATTGATGATTTTGAACTTAAAATAAAGATTAGAAAGTGAAATACGGCAAATACTATTTATTAACCCTGGCTGTAATTTTTTTGGATCAGACTGTCAAATTGTTAGTTCATTACAATATGGATCTTGGCCTTTTTGGAGAAATAAAAGTTTTTGGTGGCTGGTTTCGACTTCATTATATGCTGAATGAAGGAATGGCTTTTGGTATGAGGTTGAATTGGGAGTATGGGAAAATTGTGTTAACAGCATTTCGATTAATTGCCTCTGGAGCCGGTATTTATTTACTTTACTACTATGCGGTTAAAAAGGTTCATCCTGGGTTGTTGTGGTCAGGTGCGCTCATTCTTGCCGGAGCCATTGGAAATGTAATTGACAGTGTTTTGTATGGTGTCTTTTTAGACAATGCTCCGTACGATGCACCTACTCCATGGTTTTATGGGCAAGTTGTTGATATGCTCTATTTCCCACTTTTTGAATTTAACTGGCCTGAATGGATTCCAATTATTGGCGGGAATAATTTTCTTTTCTTTTCTGCCATTTTCAATGTAGCAGATGCCTCAATTTTTATCGGCGTGAGCATTATTCTTATTTTCCAGAAAAGATTTTTTCCAGAAAAAGATAAAAAAATTGAGAAAACGCAGATTGATGAAGAAGTACCAATTGTTTCTGAGCCATACTCAGAAGTCTCACAACTAAAGTTCTATACTTGAAATTGTATTGAAGCAGGTATTTTTATCAGCGGAATTCTCAGGAGGCTTGCCCCATAGTTATTAAGGAATATAAATTGCCGCAGATTTTTAATTATAAAAATCGAAGATCTTTCAATATTCCCTTACCAAACTCCTCTTCAAATAGATAAACTATCTTTTCTTTTGATAACATCAGATCTTTTTTTAACGGGGCTGATGTTATTTCTA
>SMVA01200462.1_pt1 | contig 14094 bp, 16 predicted proteins | sample 2456451 | NCBI WGS metagenome assembly SMVA01 (sample SAMN11095933, study PRJNA526329) | marine sediment metagenome | biome: Marine sediment; feature: Surficial sediment; material: Deep marine sediment; isolation source: Hadal surficial sediment | place: Pacific Ocean | collected 2014-05 | depth...
AATGTCCCGGCAACGCTTGTCGCCACCGGTGCGTGAAGGTGCCTTTGAAGCTTGCTCGCATTGTAGCGGCACCGGCTATGTGAAAACCGTTAGCCATATGGCTTTGTATGTATTGCGAAAAATTCAGGAGCATGTGAGCGTAGGCAACGTCAAGGTATTGAGTGTGAAAATTTCATCTTCTGTGGCCGATTATCTCTTGAGCCACAAATTAAAATTTCTTAACGATTTTGAGGAAAAACATGGGTTCACCATAAAATTTTCTAACACAGGAGCTCTGGCGCAGGATGAATTTAGCTTCGCCGTTCTAGACTGGAAAAAGGAAGAAGATACCACTCGTGAGGTTGGCCGGGATTCCGCGGGACAGAAAGCAGAACCGCGCAGAAGAGAAAGAAATGACAAGCGTGGTCGCGGACGGGGGCGGCGTCCCTCGGGGCAGAGAAGCCCCTCTCCCATGGGAGCCACTGCGGCTCCGAACGATGGCAATGAGGGTGAATCCACCAGTGCCGCCAGGGAAGTGATCGCGAGTGAAGCCAAGGAAGAAATAACGAGTGAAACCAGAGTTGAAGGTGAGACAACTGAAGCTCCCAAAGAAGAGGCCAATGGCAATCGATCCCGGGGACGGCGTCCTTCCTCTTCCCGAAAACGCGATCCAAGGCGAGCCAGTTCCTCGCGCAGGTGGCCCCGAAGGTCTTCCCGCCCTACCGGTGAAACGGCACCGGATGCTGTCAAGAAAGACTCGGGGGAAGCCGCGGGCGCATCCAATGAACCGATGGAGCCGTTGAACACAGGCAATGAATCTTCACCATCACCGGCAACCGTGGTTGATAAAAAGATGGCTCCGCCAGTCAAACGGGATTCAGAAGAAGAGGTGGAAGACCGGCAACCCCAGGAAAATGTTTCCCGTCTCCATGAAACCGTGACCCAAACCCCTAAGCCGGTTTTCAGGGGGTACCCGAAGGATGATGAGTATCTGGATACGGACGATAGATGACCGGAGATATCTGGTTTAAATTTTGAGGGTCAGGAACTTTTGGCGCAACGGAAGCCGGTGTCCCATGAACGGTGAGTGGGCGGCCCAAAGTTTCGGAAGGAGAGCTTGGCAAATTCCTCTAGAAATCCATGTTCTCTTTTGTTGATGGCGCCACCACGGATCACTCGGTACTTTTCGCCATAATTTTTATCCTGATAGGTTGAGTCGGGGTAGGGCTGATACCAACTTGCGGTCCATTCGGAAACGTTGCCATTCATATCGTAATTGCCGAATACGCTTTGATCGGTTTCTTTTTGCCCCCCCGGAAGTACCGTTTTTCCAAAATTAGCATTTTCTCTTTGGAATTCGTTTCCCCATGTATAAATTTGCCCCGCCCGGCCGCGCGCGGATTTTTCCCACTCGAATTCGGTGGGCAAGCGCTTGCCAAGCCAAAGGCAATAAGCGTCTGCCTCATACCAGGAGACCCCCCGGACCGGCTGATGACCTTGCCCTTCTACATAGTTGGCGTGAGATTTAAATTTTAAAAAGTCGGCATAAGTCACTTCGTAGATATCCATATAAAAAGCCTCAGCCAATGCCTTGTGCATGGGTTGTGCATTTTCACTGGAGGTTCTTTCCGAGAGAAATTCGGGAATGTGCCCGGAAGTCTTCAAACCCACTTTAAATTCGCCGGCAGGGATCAGGACCATGTCCGGTTTGAGAACGTTACAGGACATCAGCAGGAAAATTAGTAATATGAAGAGGAATAATCGCTTCAATGGATGATTTGAGCAGTTTGTTGAACGGCGGGGGGCGGGTGTGGGAAAACCTTGTCCCCTTCGGGAATATTGGCAAATTCAATGGTGTAACAGGCCGCCACCACGCGTGAGCACAGGGCTGTTTTGCATTCAGCTTCGCTCCGGCCGCAGTAATAATTTATGATTCTTAATTTTGTGTGCCCTTGGGCCGTGCGCAGAACGTAGACATTTCTTTTGGATTCAATATTGTGCGTTCGGGTGCGATAAATATACCAATCGATAATGGATTTGTTGACCACATTTCCCCATGATCGAGCGTCTTCAATGAATCCACTTTTGGGAAACTCTTCAACTTCATCGAATGGGACGGCACCCAGGTTGATGATTCCCACCGGCCCTTGCGGGTTGGTGGCGCCCCCGTTGGCCATGATTTTAGTCCTTTGAAAACCGAGGTCCCACTCCATCTGGTTCAGCAGATGCCGGTCATTTTCCAAATCTCCAACCTGGTGTGTTTCCCCAGTTGAAAAATCCACTAGAATCCAAGAGCTTCTGGATTTTGCATCCACGGAGATGAGAGAATTCAAAGTTTCAAATTTAGGCTGTTTCTTGGGGGGCAATGCCACACTCTCATAATCCTCGATATTGTTTGCCATCATGTTCATGGCCGTGTTGAAAAACAAGGTTCCAAGCAGGAGCATGCCAAATATTTTTAGAGTGGTATTCATAGAAACTATTTTATCAAATGGGAGCTGGAGATTGCAGGAAAAATGACCTAAAGTATGAAGAAGAAATATCTCAGAATGTTAGATCAAATTATTGATAAAATTATACTTTTTTCTTTATTCAGGGTTAGAGTATAATGACAAAAGGAGGCAAGAGGTACCGCCTGTGGGCCCTTTTAAAAAAATATGACTAAAGACCGGGGAATTGCGTATAAAAAAGCCATGATCGAGCAGTTTTTGAAAAAAGAGTTCGATCGATATTTTGGCCGCGGGGGAAGAATTTCTATCCGCAAGCGGCAACGCTTCATGGAGCGCGTGACCAGTAAAATCAGCAAAAAATTTGGTAAAGATGTCATGTGTCTGGTTGATTTCACTAAGCGGGGTTTTGTCACCTTGATTTCTCCGCCTCTCAGTGAATCCACCGACAAAGGTAAACTGACCCAGTCTTTCACCCATCCGCAGGTGGTTTATACGACGCATTGTGTGGATCGATTCAGTGAAAGGGCTCAAACGACTGATAACTGTATTGTCGCCTTGGATGTATGTTTGGACGAGGCGCTCCTGACCTATGGAATCCATCCAGAACATCTGGTTTGTTCGGTTGGAGTGTTTGCCTTTGATGTTGAGGCGGGCCGCTTGATCCTTAAAACATTCATTAGCTTTGAAATGCTGTCAGATGACCAAATTCAAAATTTTTATGGTGTCGATGTGCTGTCAGTTTTTTCCCAAGACATCATTTCAGAGAATGTCGCTGATAGCGATATCATCCTTTCGGATGAATTTCCTGCCTTGATGGACGGGCCAAAAAATCAACGAGGCGTTACCCCTTGAGGGTTATTGATTTTGGCTCCTTTAGCCATTACTTAAATCCAAAAAACAGTTAGTGGAGCATGATTCAGCTTTACAACGTTTTTAAATCATACCAAGGCAATCCAGCCCTGACGGACATTTCTTTCATTGTCAGGCGGGGGGGGTTCGTTTTTGTTGCGGGTCCAAGCGGTGCGGGAAAATCCACCTTGTTGAAAATTCTTTTTCGTTGGGAAAGTTACGACCGCGGGCAAGTGCTGGTCAACGGCATCAATGTGGGCAAACTCAAGCCCAACAAACTGCATCTCCTGCGGCGCCATATTGGGGTTGTGTTTCAAGATTATAAGTTGCTCGCTGGAAAAACCATTTTTGAAAACGTGGCATTTGCCCAGGAAATTGTTGGAACCAGTAAAAAGGCTATTCGCTTTCAAACCTGGGAAGCGCTCAAAAACGTCGGCCTGTCTCATAAAAAAGATGCCTACCCCCTTCAACTTTCTGGAGGAGAGCAACAACGGGTTGCCATCGCCCGCGCTCTGGTTAATTCTCCTGAAATCCTGCTTGCCGATGAACCTACGGGCAATCTGGATCCGGAAATATCCTTTGAAATCCTCAAGTTGTTTGAACAGGCAAATCGCAAGGGGATGACCGTGATCTTTGCCACCCACAATCAGGACATCCTCCATCGAGGAGATCACCCGACCGTTTCTCTTAAACGCGGAAAGGTGGTCGATTCCCGGGTCCTGTCGTGAATTTTTTGATGCGAGCGTTTCGATCCTCACTCGCTAATATCAAATCCAACAAACAAATTTGTGCGGCTTCCGTTGGCTCAATCACCATAGCTCTATCCATTATGGGGTTGTTTTTATTCATATTCATAAATCTCAATTCCCTGTTGTCGGCCTGGGATCAGCGCGTTCAGTTGGTGGTTTATTTGAATGATGGGATTTCCGCGGATGACCGCAAGCGTTTGGATCAGCTGATATCCAGGAAGATCGAGGTGGTGTCATTTGAGTTTATCTCCAGAAAACAGGCTTGGGCAAAATTTGAGTCGAGCTTTTCAAAAGAGTCGGACCTGCTGGAGAAACTTGATTTCAATCCCTTGCCAGCCTCCTACAACCTTAAGATCAGGAGTTCCACCGACCGGTTGGCTGAAATTCGCCAGCTTTCAGATATTCTGGTCAGTCAAGCCGGTGTCGAATCTGTTGAGTATGGTGAAAAATGGATTGGCCGCTTTGAAACCTTCATGATATTCATGAAAGTATTTTTGATGGCTCTGGCATCGCTGATAAGCCTTGGTGCGGTTTTAATTATTTCCAACACCATCAAGCTTTCAGTGTTTTCCAGAAAAGATGAAATCGAGTTGATGCTGCTGATTGGCGCCACCCCTGGTTCGATTAAAGCGCCCTATCTATTAGAAGGCATGTTTCAGGGTTTGTTGGGTGCGCTGGTTTCAATTTCGTTGGTCAAGCTGGTTCAAGTGTATCTAAAGTATCAGTTTCAAGGTTCTTTTGAAACATTGATTCGCGGCATGGAGTTTCAGTTCCTGTCGCAAACCTATATTGTGACTATTTTTATCACCAGTATTTTTATTGGTTTGATGGGGAGTTATATTTCTCTTCAACAGTTTTTAAATTCTTACTATAAAAAGTGATGCTTCCCAGATCGATGTCTCGTTTTTTTGTTGGCCTGCTTTGTCTTGCCGTGCTGGGGTTTTCGGTCCCGCCTGCTGGCGCTGAGGACATCCAATCGTTGCTGGACGATGAAAAGAAATCGCTGGAAAAACTCAAAAAGAGGATCGCCCGGCGGGATCGTGATTTATCCGCCATTAGTAAAAAAGAAACTCGTATTCTTAAAAAGCTGGAACATTTGGATGACCGTTTGAAGGTCAAAGAAAGAGAGTTGAAGATTTATCAGTGGAATTTGAAAATCAATCGTAAGCAGTTGGCGGATTTAAGCCCGAAATTAGAAGAAATGGCCAGTCAGTTGGCCCGAAAGAAGAAGCTTTTGGGCAAGCGCTTGAGAAGCATTTATAAGGAGGGGGATATGTTTCTGGTGAAGGTTTTGTTTTCATCGGACAATATCAACGACCTTTTACAGCGAGTCAAATATATGGAAAAGATCATGGCTTATGACATTGCCATGTTTGGAAATTATGTGAACGCCCTAGGCAAACTTGAAAGTCATAAGCGGGTTTTATTGCAAGGTCAAAATGATCTGATTAAATTCAAACAGGCTTCTCTAAAGAAGCGGCAGGAGCTGAGCGAGCAAAAGGGGGCAAAATCGCGATTTCTTAAAAAAGTTTTGAGTCAAAAGATCTATGCTTTGCAAACGCGCAGAGAACTTTTGAAGGCTTCCGGAAATCTGAATGAACTGATTTTAAAACTGGAAGAAAAACTGGTTTTAGGGGAAGGTCTCAGTATTGCCGATGTCAAAGGCCGTTTGGTCTACCCAGTCAAGGGAAAGATCATAAATCGGTTTGGCCGGAAGATGGACAAGCGATTTGACACTTACATCGTTTATAATGGTATCAATCTCAAAGTTGAAAAGGGAACGGATGTGCGTTCCATATTTCATGGCAAAGTATTGTATACCGGCACGCTTGAAGGGTACGGCAAAATTATAATCATTGGGCATGGCGATGATTATCATTCTTTGTATGGGCATCTGGATAATATCAGGGCTGAAATGGGAGATTGGGTTAAGGAAGGCACAGTGATTGGTGAGTCCGGGGATACCGGGTCCCTGTTAGGGGCGACCCTATACCTGGAAATACGCCATAAGGGCAAGCCAGTTGAGCCGACACGTTGGTTCCAAGTGGCCCGAAAATAAAGAAAAGAGTAGCCATGGATCCTGTCAAATACGATATAATTAATTGAGAACATTAACCCATTTTTTGCTGGAGAATCCTCTTGAGTTTTGATTCTACTAAAATCCAAATACGTCAAAAGGCTTTTAAACTGCAAGCCCACCTTGCGGTGTTGTTTGTTTTTACATTTTTGTTATTGCCACTGCCCAATGCCTTGGCGCAGGAAGCTGAGGCCGGCGAAGGGTCAAAGTCTGAAAATACTTATGAAAAGTTAAAAGTTTTTTCGGAGATACTTTCTCTTTTGGAGTCCAACTATGTAGAAGAGGTGAATTCGGATGATTTGGTGGAGGGTGCCATTCGGGGCTTGTTGAAGACTCTCGACCCTCATACTTCTTATTTGCCCCCCGCTTCTTACAAGCAAATGCAGGTGGAAACATCCGGCAAGTTTGGTGGGCTGGGAATAGAAATTTCCATGCGAAAAGGGATTCTCACGGTCATTTCACCCATTGAAGATACCCCGGCCTTTAAGGCTGGCATCCTGGCTGGCGATAGAATCATCAAAATTGAGGATGAGTCCACGTTGGATATTACCCTGAGCGAGGCCGTTAATTTATTGCGGGGAGATCGAGGCGCACCGATTAAAATAACAATTTTCCGTGAGGGAATGGAAGAGCCAAAAGATTACACGATCGTGCGGGATGTTATTAATGTTAGAAGCCTGACCAGTAAAATTTATAATTCCGATGTTGGGTATATAAAGATTCGCAATTTCACCAAAACCACCAGTAATGATCTGGATAAGGCTTTGGCAGTGTTCGAATCCAAAAATGTCCGAAGACTGGTTCTGGATTTGAGAAATAATCCCGGGGGTCTGCTGAATCAGGCTGTGGAAGTTGCGGATCGATTTTTGGATGACGAAAATTTGATCGTTTATACGCAGGGCAGGACCGAAGATCAAAATATGCGTTTCACCACTCATGACCGGGGCCGCCAAGTGTCTTATCCCATGATTATTCTGGTGAATGGCGGCAGTGCCAGTGCTTCTGAAATTGTGGCTGGCGCATTACAGGATTTGGGTCGTGCCGTTATTTTGGGAACCCAAACCTTTGGCAAGGGATCGGTACAGACCATCATTCCCCTCAGCGAAGGCTCGGCCTTGCGTTTGACTACGGCCCGTTATTACACTCCCAGCGGCAAAGTCATTCAGGAAAATGGCATCACCCCAGACATCATCGTGGAGATGCCTCCGGTCGTCCGGAATGGTCAAAATAATGAGAAGAAAAAAAATGGCCGTAGTTTAAAAGATAAAATTAGAAAAATATTGCGGGAAAAAGATCTCAAGAAGCATTTGAAAGGCAAGAAAAGTATTGAAGGCAGTGTCCCATCCAAGAATACGGATAAAACGGATGAAATTAATAAGGAGCTCATTGCTTTGAGGGAAGAAATCGAAAAAGACCCTCAGCTAAAGCAAGCCATCAATTTGCTCAAAGGCTGGTCCGTCATGAGCAAATCCTACATAAATAAAAAATGATGAAGTGATGAAAGTGTTTTCAAGCTTCGTCCAATAATTTTTATTGACCGGGAATGAGCTTGGGCCATTCCCGGTTTTCTTTTAACCCATTGTCTGCAACCACATTATGTTGGTCCTCGGTATTGAAACATCCTGTGACGAAACAGCCGCTGCGGTACTGCAAGATGGCAACCGCCTGTTGTCCAGCATCATTCATTCCCAGAATGAAATCCATTCACGGTATGGCGGCATTGTTCCTGAATTAGCTGGCCGCTCTCACATCGAGCGTATTCATCACGTGGTGGCGGACAGCCTGGAACAGGCGAAGGCTAAAATTGCAGACATTGATCTGATCGCGGTCACCATGGGACCTGGTCTGATGGGGTCCCTGCTGGTTGGATTGAATACCGCGAAAGCCATGGCCTATGCTTCGCAAAAGCCCTTGTTGGGTATCAACCACCTGGAAGGCCATTTGCTGGCAATCTTTCTTCAGGAAAAAGTTGAATTCCCCTATTTGGCTTTGATTGTTTCAGGCGGACACACGGATTTGTACCGGGTGGATGGCTTTGGAAAGTATACCGTTTTGGGGCGCACCCGGGATGACGCCGCGGGAGAATCGTTTGACAAAGTGGCCAAAATGCTAGGCATGGGTTATCCCGGTGGACCGCTCATTGAAAAAAAGGCGCGTCGTGGGAACCCTCAGGCACATAAATTTCCAAGGGCTCTGTTGGACCGGAATTCCCTGGATTTCAGTTTTAGTGGTTTGAAAACATCCGTGCGCAATCTGGTCCAAAAACAGAATGGCCAGCAGGCTCAGCTTTCGGTGGCAGACATTTCCGCCAGTTTTCAAGAGGCGGTGGTGGAGGTTCTGGTCACCAAGACGTTACGGGCCTGTGCGGTGGAATCTCTCAGCCGAATAGTGGTCACCGGGGGCGTGGCCGCTAATGGTTACTTGCGAGCCCGCATGACGTCTGCGCTGTCGCAGAAAGGTCTCAGCGGTTACTTTCCACAACCCGTATTTTGCACCGATAATGCCGCCATGATCGCCTGTGCCGGGTTCTACCGCTACCGGCATTGCCCGGCCAGCCCTTCCAATCCTTTGACCCTGGATGCCAATGCCAACCTGTCTTTTGAGTCTGGACTGAATCCATGAAAGTTTTGGTGACGGGGGGCGGAGGTTTTTTAGGCCGTCATCTGGCGCTCCGTTTACACCAGGCCGGTTGCCAGGTGAGCATTTTAGGACGCCGGAAATATACCGGTTTTCCTGCAGAAATTGAAATTTTCCAAGCCGATTTGAGAGACCGGGAAGCCGTGAGCCAAGCCTGTGCCGGCAAAGAAGCCGTGTTTCATGCGGGAGCGCTGACCGGAATCTGGGGAGATAAAAAAGAGTTTTACGAGGTCAATGTCGTGGGCACCCGCAACGTTATCGATGGATGCCAGCAGCAAAGGGTGAAGAAATTGATTTACACCAGTTCGCCCAGTGTCATTCATGACCAGACCGATCAAATAAATGTTGATGAAACGGCGCCTTACCCCACGCACTATTTATCCGAATATCCGCGTACCAAAGCTCTCGCGGAAAAAATGGTGTTGGCCGCCAATGGCCTGAAGGGTCTCCTCACCGTGTCCTTGCGGCCTCATTTGATCTGGGGTCCCGGCGACCCGCACTTGGTGCCTCGCATCGTCGAGCAGGCGCGCAAGGGTCAACTGGTGCAGGTGGGAGACGGCAAAAACCAGGTGGACATCATCTACATCGACAATGCGGTGGAAGCTCACTGGTTGGCGTGTCAGGCGTTGTGCGAGGGGTCTCCGGTGGCGGGTCGTTGCTACTTCCTGAGCGATGGCGAACCGGTTCTGCTCTGGCAATGGATTCGGGAGTTGCTGACCGCCTTAAAACTGCCGCCGTTGCAAAAGAAAATTTCTTATCGGACCGGCAAATGGATCGGGCTTCTGTTGGAAACGGTTCACCGATTGTTTCGACTCCCCGGAGAGCCCCGCATGACCCGTTTTCTGGCGGCTCAGTTGGCCACCTCTCATTACTTCAGTATTGCCCGGGCGCGTCAGGATTTTAATTATAAGCCGGTGGTCCCGCCCGGTGAAGGCATGCGGCGTCTGCTCAAATCTCTGGCGGCTCCCCCAGAATATTGATTCGGTGGGCCAGGCATCCCGCGCCGAAGCCATTGTCGATATTGACGGTACCGACGCCAGCGGCACAGCTGTTGAGCATGGTCAGCAGGGCGGACAGGCCGTTGAAGGAAGCGCCATAACCGACGCTGGTGGGAACAGCGATCACGGGTTTGTCCACCAGGCCGCCCACGACACTCACCAATGCGCCATCCATTCCAGCCACAACAATGAGCACCCGCGCGGCCCTCAGCCGGTCGATTTTATCCAGGAGACGATGGATCCCCGCCACCCCCACATCAAATATTTTGTCTACATGACTGCCCAGGTATTCAGCGGTGACCACCGCTTCCTCCGCCACCGGAATGTCCGAGGTCCCGGCCGTCACCAAAGTGATGTTTCCTAATTTCTTGGAAGAGGGTTTTTTTTTCAGGACCAGGGTTCTGCCTTGGGAGTTGTACACGGTTTTTTTGGGAAGTCTGCTTTTGATTTTTTTATAAAGCTCAGGGTCCAGCCGGGTGGCGAGAATATCGGAACCCCCTTGATGCAGTTTTTTAATGATTTGCAAGATCTGATCGGGAGCTTTTCCTTCGCAATAGATGACCTCTGGCATGCCGGTTCGCAACTGACGGTGATGATCCAAGTGAGCGAAACCCAGGTCTTCAAAAGGCAGTGTCTTCAGGTGGTCCAATGCTTTTTGAGGCGTGATTTTACGGTTGTAAAGTTTTTTCAGCAAGTTTTGAATGTATTCCGGGTTCATTGCAGGCCTTTGATTCCTGAAAACTCCGAAGAGATTTCGACACTCATCAAATCCTTCAAAGCCTGCTTCGGCGGTTTGTCCTCGTATAAAATCTGATACGTTGCGTCTATAATGGATGCCTGAATTTTTAATTGCGTCTTAAGACGGTGGGCGGATTTGACGGTGCGGACTCCCTCGGCGACCATTTTCATGTTTTCAACGATCTCTTTTAGTTTCTCCCCTTGAGCCAATTTCAAACCGACTGTCCGGTTGCGGCTCAAGTCACCCGTGCAGGTCAGCACCAGGTCACCCACGCCAGACAACCCTGAGAAAGTTTCCGGCCGTGCTCCCAGCGCGGTTCCAATACGGGTGATCTCGACCAGGCCGCGCGTGATGAGTGCCGCCCGGGCGTTGTGTCCCAATTTGAGCCCATCAGAAATTCCGGTGGCGATGGCAATCACGTTTTTGAGGGCTCCTCCCAGTTCCACGCCAATCAGGTCTGTGCTGGTGAAGACCTTCATTTTTGGGGTCGAGAAAATAGCTTGAATTTGTTCCGCAATTGCCAGAGTTTCCGCCGCCGCGACGATGGCCGATGGCGCGTTGCGGGATACCTCCGCCGCAAAGGTCGGACCCGAAAGGGCTCCACAACGGTACGGAACGGTCAACACTTCTTTCAAAATCTGATGAGGTGTCAGCAGAGTTTCATTTTCGATGCCCTTGCCGGCGTTGATGATCAGGCAGTCCGGTTTTAAATAAAGGTTGAGTTCCTTGACCACCGAACGAATGGCGGGAGTGGGCACCACCAAAACCACGACCGACTTGTTTTTGACCGCGGTCTCGATGGCAGAGGTGGCATGAATATTTTCGGGTAATGAAATACCCGGCAGGTAAAATTTATTTTCTCGGGTCTGATTGATTAATGCGCACAGGTCCTTTTCATAAACCCATAAGTCCACTTCATTTCCGCTCTGGAGCAAGGACAGGGACAAAGCGGTTCCCCAGGCTCCTGCTCCCACCACGGCTATATTTTGATCGCTCATAAAGGACCTGGAAAAATGGTGTGCCGGCCCGCCATCAGGAGGCCGGAATGATTGTGAGAATTTCATCTTGTTTCAGAAGCGTATTTTACCTGATTTTAGGTTTGAAAATAGGCTTGTGTGAAAAAAATCTTTATGTTAAATCTTAATTCAACCTGCCGGATCAAACAGGCTTATCCATTTTCCACGAATAGGTGTTATGGCCATCGAACCGAAAATATCCAGAAAAGATTTAAAGCTTAAACAGCCGGACCAGTTCCAAGTGCTGAATGCCCGGTTCGTGAAATTTTGCCTTGAAAACCGAGGAGCTTTGATAATCGTTGCCTTGGTAATTATTGCGGTGGTCGCTGGATTTTTGTTCTATTCCCAATTGGAAAAATCCAATGTTCTTGAGATGGAAAACCGGTACTTCAAACTGGATAAACTTCGCATTCAGATGGAAAAAGAACCGACCCCGGCCTTATTTTCTCAAATGCAGGAAATGTTATCTGGATTCACTGAAGGGCCACAAAAAATCCGGGCCCGTCTTTTACTCGCAGATATTCATTTCCGCGAAGGCCGCTACGGCGCGGCGGAAACTTTATATCAGGATGTTATCAATAACATTTCCCAAAATGATTTCAAATACAACGTGGCGCAGTCGGGATTGGCGTACTCATTGGAAGGCAAAAAAGACTATAAAAGAGCTATCAAAATTTATAAATCCATTATAGACAGCGCTCACGGTTTCCCGTTATTCTATACCTATGTTGCGCTGTCCCGATGCCATGAATTGTCGGGCGATCCCAAAAGCGCGATTCTTGTGTTGCGTGAAATACAGAGCAAGTTCCAGCGTCATTCAGATATTGGGAAGGTGAGTTTAATGATCAGAAGGCTGGAAGGGTAGGTTTGCATCGATAAAGGCTCCTGATATGTGGTATTTGAAAATAAAATATTTCCGGCTCATCAAACCTCTTGCCCTGCTCGTTCTATTCGGGTTCACTTTTAATCCCCTCGCCGCTCTCGCCGTCCCATTCATTGATAAAGAATCCGAGCTCTCGATGGGCCGGGAAGCGGATAAAGAAGTTATCAATGTCTATGGCCTTTATCAAAACAAGCCTCTGCAATTGTATGTGAATAATATTGGCCAGAGCCTGGTGTCTATTCTCGCCAACAAAGAATTTTCCAAGTACTTTTTTAAAGTGGTCGACAGTTCCGATATCAATGCTTTTGCCCTGCCCGGAGGGTATGTTTATGTGACTCGTGGGCTTTTGGCGACATTAAATAACGAGGCGGAACTGGCTGGGGTGTTGGGGCATGAAATAGCCCATATCACACAACATCATGGAGCTAAACAAATTATACGAACTATAGGGACCCAGTTACTGGCGATAGGGGCCGCCATCGCCAATCCTGAGAATGCCGGAGGCTGGTTGGTGGTGAGTTCTGCGTTATTCCAAAAGATCAACCTGGGGTATGGCCGGGCCGCGGAATTGGAGTCGGATTCCCACGGCATTTATACCGCCCACACGGCGGGTTACGATCCCAGGAGTATGGGGAAATTTCTTGAGAACCTGCGTCAACGCGCGATCATGTCAGGACAGGCGTATCATGGTTTTCGGGCAACCCACCCAGAAACCAAGGAACGGATGGTGAAAGTGGCGCGATTGTCCGAGTCCATCATCAACCGGAGCAATAAGATTGGAGTGATGAAAAGAAAAGAGTATTTGAGGCAAATCCAGGGATTGAAGTTTGGTGGCCGGCGGGATAAAAACGACAGCAGGAACTATAAAAAGGAATTTATTGATTTATATGAAGTACAACCCGGTGACACTTATAGTAGCATTGCCCTTAAAGAATTGAGGGATGAAACCAAAGATATGGATATCGCGGTACTCAATGGCCAGCGGCTTAAGAATCCCCTTGAAGTGGGTCGATTAATTAAATTGGTGCGGCCAGGGGAATATCAAAAGAATATAACTTTAGAATTGAAACCCGACACACTTTAATGAGTGGTGCGGTAGAAATTTTAGTGTTGGCAAAGGCGCATTATGTTCATTTCAAAGCCAAGGGCGAGATTTGCAACCGGTTGAATAAAGGGGTGAAGGTCCATATTGAAAAGCGTCATGGGGATTGGGTCCGCATCACTTGGAGAAACGGCAAGAAAAAGGGTTGGATTTTTCTGGGGTAGGGAAAAGTGTTTGGTCTTGAGTTTTCACGTTAGCGGGTATTCTCTTACTTGAAAAAAATAATTGGATGTGAGCGCTAATCCATGAATGAAATAAGCGTTGAAGAATTAAATGATGAAGACTTGCTTATCCTTTATGAATCAACTCGACAGCTTTTAGAATCCACCGGGGTGGAGGAATACTCAGCGCCGGATAAGTTAAAATCACTGAAGCAAAAGCTGGTCTTCATCGAGGACGAATTAAGAGTAAGAAGTCTGTGGGACGGAGATTGACGCAATACGATCCGGGGCGGGAGGATGATTTCCGCTCAGGGCATATAAAAAAATATTGAGGGGTAGGGCAGGCCTTTCGGCCTGCCCTTTATTTTTAGGAATTTGCCCGGGCCTTTTCTGCCCCGACATGGTTCAGGGCGGAACCCGCGTAAAACCATTTGATCTGGTCGTCATTGAGAGA
>SMVA01459531.1_pt1 | contig 14094 bp, 19 predicted proteins | sample 2456451 | NCBI WGS metagenome assembly SMVA01 (sample SAMN11095933, study PRJNA526329) | marine sediment metagenome | biome: Marine sediment; feature: Surficial sediment; material: Deep marine sediment; isolation source: Hadal surficial sediment | place: Pacific Ocean | collected 2014-05 | depth...
CGGATTGAGACTGTCACGATGGATGTGTCCGATCTGGATGCCTGCACGAATCTGTTCAAGAAAGCCGAGTTCGAATTTGGTGCTGTCCATGTTCTGGTCAACAATGCCGGATGCCATGTGCGCGGTCCGGCGGTGAATATTTCGACTGAGGATCTTGGCAAGATGATCGACGTGAATCTCAGGGCGCCGATCGTCCTGAGTTCGCTGGCGATACCGTATCTCCGGCAGTCCGGCGGCGGTGCGATTATCAATGTTGGTTCACTCGCGGGAAGAACGCCGATTCCAGGGGCTGCCACCTATTCCGCCAGCAAGGCTGGATTGCGAGCCTTTACCATGTCGCTGGCGGAGGAACTCAGGGGTTCGTCCATCAAAGTGGCCGCGGTGTCTCCAGGACCGATCGATACCGGCTTCATCATGTCGAATATTGATAACGTCACCGACCTGACGTTTTCGCAGCCGATAAGCACAGCGGACGAGGTCGCCGACGAGATCATGAAGCTGTGTCTCAACGACAAACGGGAACGGTCCATGCCGCCGATCAGCGGTTTATTGACAACGATGACATATCTGTTTCCCGGCATTGGCCGTATGATGCGGCCGATATTCGAAAGTCGCGGCCGGCGCGTGAAGCGAAAGCTCAAAGCGCAGATGCGTGCGGCACAAGAGTAGGGGCTATGGATTATTATCTGGTACAGGAGATAGTCAATGGCTGACGAATTGCAAACCATCCCGGGAATCGGGCCCAGCATGGCAAAGGATTTGCGGAATCTGGGTATATTCGAGCTCACTGATCTGCGCGGGCAGGATCCGGAAATGATGTACAAACGCCTGTGCCTGATCCACGATATGCACATCGATCGATGTGTCCTGTACGTGTTCCGCTGCGCTGTTTATTTCGCCTCCGAAGATCAACACGAACCGGAGCTGCTGAAGTGGTGGAACTGGAAAGACGAAGATCTCAAACTTCACTGATGGGCGAGAGACTCAACGATGACGCGGTCAACACGGGGCTGGATGAACTGCCAGGCTGGTCCCTGGTCAACGAAAAACTGCACCGAGAATTCAAATTTGGGAATTTCGTGGAAGCGTTCGGCTTCATGACCAGCGCAGCCATTGAGTCGGAGAAAATGGATCATCATCCCGAGTGGTTCAATGTATACAGTAAAGTCGTCGTCGACCTGACCACACATAGCGCCGGTGGAATCACTGAGCTGGATTTCGATCTTGCCCGAAAAATGAACGATTTGGCGAAGTCTGCCATTTAGAAATCGCCCGCTGGGACGGGCTCCTACGAACGTGTTGTAGGAGCCCGCCCCAGCGGGCGATTCCGACTATGCCGCAAACGCATCCCGCGTAAGATTTTCGCACCCATCTGCCTGCACCCGCACATTGTCTTCGATACGAATGCCGCCATACGGTCTTAACCAGTCAAGCCGTTCCTGATTGATCATTGCCTGAGCCGGCGTGCCCGCAAGTTTTTCCTGCAACATGTCGATCACATACAAACCGGGTTCGATCGTTAGCACCTGACCGACCTCAAGCTGCCTCGTCAATCGCAGGTACGGATGTCCACTTGGCGGATCAATCGTTGTTCCGAGGTCATCGCCCTGCCGTCCGCCGACGTCGTGCACCTGGATGCCAAGCAGATGTCCCAGGCCGTGTGGATAGAATGCCATCGTGACGCCTGCTTCGATTAATGCGTCGGCGCTGCCTTTTGCAACGCCGATTTCTACCAATAGTTCCGCGATTTTGCGATGGCAAAGAATATGCAGTTCGGAAAACTCGAGTTTCGCTTTCACCTCGGCCACGAGTTCCTGCTGCAGTTGATCGAATCGCTCGATAAGATCGGCAAATTCGCCGGCTTGTTTCGCATAAGTTCGCGTGATGTCGCTGGCGTAGCCGTTAATCCTGGCGCCGGCGTCAATCAGGAACGACCGGAATTCTGCGGGTTCCTCCCGCAACTGGTGCTGATAATGGAGGACTGCGGCGTTTTCGTTCAGTGCAATGATGTTGCCATAGGGCAGTTCGTTATCCGTATGTTCGACCGCCCGGCAGTAATCAAGGTGAATGTTATATTCGGACTTGCCGGCGCCGAACGCCTTCTCTGCAGCACGGTGTCCATTGACGGCCCGTCGTGACGCGCCGCGCATGCATTCAAGCTCATAGGCCGTTTTTACGGCACGCCCGTAGTGAAGAATGTTGAGTGCGCTCGACGGGTTGATGCGATCGATACCAAACGCGTGCGCCGGGTCGGCAATCTCACCGATCAATATGCACTGGCTGCGATCTTCAGGAAGATGCCGCGCAACATCCTCACTCGTGTGGACCACGCGAATTTCGAACTGATCGGCCCAGTATCCGGCCGGGTTTGCCGGCGGCAGATGCCAGTAGTCCTTCTCCTGGTAATAGACCAGCACCGGTGTTTCACCCGGCGTATAAATTACAAAACAATAAGGTGTCTGAGTGAGCGGCAGCCAGCCGACGAAATGCGGGTTGGGTTTGAAGGGATAGTCGTAGTCGTCCAGGAATACGGCTCGCGGCGCGCCCGAAAACATGACGGCGTGGTTGGCGCCTGCGCGTTCGAGTGCCTGGTCATGGCGGGATTTGATGGTCTGGATATGGTCTGGATAGAGCGCGCCGAGACCAGCCTCGTCGACGTATGTAGAAATGCTCATGCAGCCATCATAACCGGATTCCGGAGGCACCGTGAATTCCTGGAGAACGCCCTCCAGCGCCGCATTTGGAGTTTCAATCCAGACATAAACTAGGCATCATTTACTGTTTTCAGAGTGGACCGGAGATATGTATGAATCGCATAGCTTGGTTGATGCTGGGGCTGATGACTAGCCTCACGTCGTTTGCGCAGGGCTTCGACCGGGTAACGGGCAAGTCGTTTGCATCGCGTTCCGAGGTCATTGCCACACAGGGCATGGCTGCTACCAGCCAGCCGTTGGCGACCCAGGTGGCACTGGACATTCTGAAAGCCGGCGGTAGTGCGGTGGATGCTGCGATCGCCGCAAACGCCACGCTCGGATTGATGGAACCGACCGGTTGTGGCATCGGTGGCGACCTGTTTGCGATTGTGTGGGACGCCGAGAAGGGCGAACTGACCGGTCTCAACGCCTCCGGTCGCTCTCCGGAGTCGCTAACGCTGCAGCATTTTCGAGATCTGGGGATGGAAGGCATCCCGTACCTCGGGCCGCTCGCCGTCAGCGTGCCGGGTGCGGTGGATGGCTGGTATGAATTGCACGAGCGCTACGGACGACTGCCGATGTCCGATTTGCTGGCGCCGGCGATTCGCTACGCGGAAGAAGGTTTCCCCGTCACCCAGTTTATTGCAAACTTGTGGGAGCAGAACGTCGAGGCCCGCAAAGAGTATGCCGGCGTGCGGGAGATCTACATGCCTGGCGGTGCGGCGCCAAAGACCGGCGACGTGTTCAAAAATCCGAACCTTGCCAGTACTTATAAAAAGATCGCCGCAGGCGGCAGGGACGCCTTTTATAAAGGCGACATCGCCAAAACAATTGACGCCTACATGGCCGAGCACGGCGGGTTCCTGACCGTCGAAGATCTTGCCAAACATACATCGGAGTGGGTGACGCCGCTGGCCACCAACTATCGTGGTTACGACGTCTATGAACTCCCGCCCAGCGGGCAGGGCATTGTCGCGCTGCAAATGCTGAATATCCTCGAAGGATACGATCTACGCAGCATGGGCTTCGGCAGCAAAGAGTATTTGCACACGCTGATCGAGGCCAAGAAAGTCGCTTATGAAGATCGCGCCAGGTTCTATGCCGATCCGGATTTCTACAATGCGCCGATCGACATGTTGCTGTCCAAGGACTATGCGGCTGAACGCCGCAAGTTGATTTCTGACAACAAAGCCGCAACGACTTATCCGCCAGGAGACGCCAAGCTCGAAACAGGAGACACCATATACCTGACGGTCGCGGACAAAGATGGCAACATGATTTCTTTGATCCAGTCCAACTACGGTGACCTTGGTTCCGGCATGACGCCCGAAGAGCTGGGCTTCCAGTTACAGAATCGCGGCCAGTTGTTCAGTCTCGAAGACGGACACGCCAACGTCTATGAGCCTGGCAAGCGTCCGTTCCACACCATCATCCCCGCGTTCGTCATGAAGGACGGCAAGCCCTGGCTCAGTTTCGGCGTAATGGGCGGCTCGATGCAGCCCCAGGCGCATGCACAGATTCTCATTAACCTGATCGACTTCGACATGAACCTGCAGGAAGCAGGCGATGCGGCGCGCATGCGCCATAGCGGTTCGTCACAGCCGACCGACGAGGTAATGACAGACGGCGGCACCGTATACCTGGAGAGCGGCATCCCGGAGCGCGTTCGCGAGGAACTGAAGGCGATGGGTCACGATATCGCGACCCAGCGAACAGTCTATGGCGGCTACCAGGCGATCCTTAAGAATGATGTCCAAGGTGTTTACTACGGTGCATCCGAATCGCGCAAGGACGGACAGGCAGCCGGATACTAGTTAATGAGGCAGGAAATATATCTCACCGGTATTACCACAACCGGCACACCCCACATCGGCAATTACGTTGGCGCTATTCGCCCCGGTATCGCGGCGAGCAAGGATCCGTCCAAGAAGAACTATTACTTTCTTGCTGACTATCATGCGCTCGCCAAAGCGGAAGATCCCAAACGCGTCCACCAGTCATCGCTGGAGATAGCCGCAGCCTGGCTGGCGCTTGGACTGGACACCGACAATGCCGTTTTTTACCGGCAGTCCGATATCGACGAGATTCCGCACCTGACGTGGATTCTGACCAGCGCCACGGCCAAAGGTCTGATGAACCGCGCTCATTCCTACAAGGCCGCCGTGCAGGCCAACGAGGAAAGCGGCAACAGGGATCCTGACAAGGGCATCATGATGGCGCTTTACAGCTATCCCATCCTGATGGCAGCCGACATCCTGATGTTCAAGTCGACCAGGATTCCCGTGGGACGTGACCAGAAACAGCATGTCGAAATGACACGCGATATCGCGCAACGATTCAATCATCGTTATGGCGACATTTTTGTGATTCCCGAAGCTGTCATCAGCGATGACACTGCGGTGCTGGCCGGTCTCGATGGCCGCAAGATGAGCAAGAGCTACAACAATATCATTCCGTTGTTCGCCGACGAAAAGAAACTCCGCAAACTCATCATGAAGATCAAGACCAACAGCCAGGAGCCAGGCGAACCAAAAGACACCAAAGGCTCGACCTTGTACGACATATACAAAGCGTTCGCAACCGAAGACGAAATAAACGGCATAGAAAAGCGCTATGCCGATGGCATCGCCTGGGGCGAGATGAAGGAAGTTCTGTTCGAATACGTCAACGATCACCTGAAGCCGGCGCGTCAGGAATATCAGCGACTGATCGACGACCCGGCGATCATAGAACAGGAACTCCTGAAAGGCGCCGATAAGGCCAGGGAAGTTTCCGTCCCGTACCTTGCAGAAATACGCTACGCCATCGGCATCCGGAAACTTGGCTGATGCAATGAGCAAGGTTAACCTGGCCGAAAAATTCGGAAAATTTGAAGATCTCTGGGCGCCCAAGCTCGTTGGCGAGTTAAACGAGAATTACATCAAGCTTGCCAAAGGAAAGGGCGAACTCGATTGGCACTCACACGCGAATGAGGACGAATTTTTTCTCGTTGTCAGCGGTCATCTCGACATTCACTTGCGGGACGAAGTAATTTCACTTGATCCAGGCGAGTTTTACGTCGTAGCAAAAGGCGTCGAACACCGGCCGGTAGCGAATGAGGGTGCAGAAATCGTCCTGATCGAACCGAAGCAGACGCTACACACTGGCACACAGCATACCAACCAGACTGTTCGGATCGAAGATCAGGAATGGATCTGACCCCGGATTACGATTGACGTTAAACAATTGGCAGGATTGTGGCTGGCAACAGCCGTGTCAGTTAGCTGGCGCCAGTGAGCTAAACCGTTAGGCGGTACTCTGAGATTGACACGTGTAACGTAACACGTTACACTCAAATCCGTGATTCGAAGCTTTAGACATAAGCGACTTGAGCGCTTCTTTTCACGCGGCAGCAAGGCCGGGATCCAGGCAAATCATGCTTCGAAATTGAGGCTGATTCTGTCGAGATTGCATGCTTCACTATCGTCGCAAGATATGAATCTCCCGGGCCTTTTCCTCCACGAACTCAAAGGTTCGAGTCGAGGAGTCTGGTCTGTTCGAGTCAGTGGAAATTGGCGCGTAACGTTCAAATTTGATGGTCCGGACGCGATAGATGTCAATTACGAGGATTACCATTAGTTATGACTATGCATATGCACAATCCGCCTCATCCTGGTGAAATTATTCGGGAGCTTTGTCTTGAACCCTTGGAGCTGAGTGTTACGGAGGCAGCTGAGGGTCTGGGAGTGAGTAGAAAGACTTTGTCGGCGATTTTGAATGGTCATGCTGGTATCAGCCCTGAAATGGCGTTGCGCCTTTCTATAGCATTTGATACGACACCTGAGAGTTGGCTAAATCAGCAGAACCAGTACGATCTTTGGACTGCCAAAAAGGCGAAAAAAAAGCTTCGGGTGAAAAAACTTTGTGCCGCCTAACAAGTCGCTGCGCCGGCCGCCGGCCGACTCACCGCATATTTTCTGTCACGGTTCTTGCAACTGTTATGATCGTGGCTGGCAACAGCCGTGCCAGTTACCTGGCGCCAGTGAGCTAAACCGTTAGGCGGCATTGACGGTGCCGTGACGAGTCTGAATCCTCGGTGTTTTTTTCTTTCTCGAGATTCATAAGAAGCGTATGACCTCTGACACATGGGATGAATTCGCCAAAGAATGGGACAGTGAACCTGATGTCCAGATGTATTCGAATCTTGCGTTTAGATCCTGGCAACGGAGAGTGTTACCCCTTATCCCCGACATAAGTAAGACGCGTGTTCTGGACTTTGGCTGTGGAACAGGTCAGCTGACGGAGAAACTCTCGCCCCTATGTGAATACGTTGTGGCTGTAGACACATCTCGTCGTATGATTGAGATTCTTAACAGCAAGATTGTCGAAACCGGCACCAATAACGTAACTTCATTTGTGTCCACAATCGATCCGAAGTCAATCGCTGAGAACAGACATACACTCGGTAAATTTGGTCTTGTTGTTGCGTCATCTGTTTGTAGTTTCTTACCTGATTTCGCGGTGACCCTACGCCACATCGCGGCTACTATGAATTCTGGCGGGGTATTCGTTCATTGGGATTGGATGGACGACATGCCTTTTGACAAAGTACGAAGTGCATTTTCCGGAGCCGGCATGAAGTGCCTGAGAGTTGAGAGAGAGTTTACAATCGGTGACAGGAACGAATCGATGGCAGTCGTAATGGGCATCGGAAAATTGGTCCACTGAGCCGTTAGGCAGCATGTAGAGCTCGTCATGGCCCAACCCTATCTTGTGAAACTTCAACAGCTTCTCAGCGACGTTGATATTGAAAGCTCCGACGTTGCGAGCAAACATTTCTTCAGCGGTGCCGCGGCCTATGCGAACGGTCACATATTTGCGTCACTCACTCCAAAAGGACTGGCCCTTAAGTTTCCGGAGTCCAGGTGCAAGATAATCCTGGAAAATGAATTTGCGGAGCCGCTGCGCTACTTTGACAAGTCACCGGTAAAGCGGGGATATGTACTATTTCCGGATTACGGAAAACTGGAGATAACTGAGCTCAAACAGTACTTTCTTGAAAGCAAATCCTCTGCAGCGCAAGATACCAGCTGATAAATCGCTGCACTGGTCTCGACTATGAGCTGCGGCATGAGGAATTCTGCGGGACACGTAACTACAATAAGACTTCAAATGGACATACAACCAGATCTATCAACCCGACAGTACGAGTTCACCATTGAGCGCACGATGCTTGCGTCCCCCAGCGTGGTATACCGGGCCTGGACAGAGCATTTTGACCAATGGTTTGCTGAACCTGGCACGCTCCTGATGAAGGCGGAGGTGAATGTTCCGTTTTTCTTCGAAACGCATTTCGAAGGGCAGCGTCACCCACATTACGGAAGATTTTTGAAGCTGGTTCCGGACCAACTGCTGGAGTTGACATGGGTCACCGGAAACCCGGGAACACAAGGCGCTGAGACCGTCATAACCGTTGAGCTCTCCCCACACGATGGCGGTACACAGTTGAAGCTCACGCACACTGGTTTTCCGGATGAGGACACCAGGAACGGGCATGAAGAGGCCTGGCCAGAGGGGCTTGCTCACCTTGATCATTGTATGGTCAAACAGGCGTCGTGAATCAGCTCACCAGATCAACTTCGGCTATATTCGCGCCGGGGATTAAATGCTAAAACATCGCTGACCTGGCGCGTGTGCCCAAAACCATTGAGGCTTCCTACGAACTTGTCTCGAGACTGCTCGAAGAGCGGCCGTACGCGTTCGCCGTCGAATACGATGCCACCTGGGCCTATTCAAAGTGAATACAGTTTGTCGACCGCAAGGAAGGCCAAAATCAGGTGTAATACAGCATACGATGGTTGGAGCCGGATGCTCCGCGTTGATGCGGTATTCAGGGCCGACCAGATCGGCCTGCATTCGCAGGATGTCCGCCGTTCGCGATATGATTCATTGACCGACACAAGGGGAGATGTCGTGCGATTTCGAGAGCGGAACATTACAAGGGGGAAAAGATGAGTGATCCCGTACGCTTTGATGCCGCGAGTCAGACAGTAGCGATAAAGCGCGATTTGTCGGCAGAAACAATGCCGGCGCAACCCGATCCTGCGATCCCGGTGGACGGCTACACCTTTGGTGTCGCCTCGATGATCGAGAACTCACCGCACGATGGCGAAATGCATCCCGATGGTGACGAGGTGTTGTACCTGATCGATGGCCAGGTCAGGATTATGCTCGAAACCGATCCCGTCCAGGAACTTGAGCTGAACCCTGGTGATGGAATGATCGTACCGAAAGGGGTTTGGCACCGTGTCGACATTCTTGAGCCAAGCCGGATTGTCTACCTGACGCCGGGGCCCAACGGAGAATACCGGCCTTTAAAATGAAATCAAAAATCCTTTTTGTAATATTCATCCTGATCTTATCAGCGCATTCCACCGCACAACAGCAGCCGGATCACACCGATCCGACGGAAGTATCTCCGGAAAAATACACGGTTTTGCTGGAGAACGAGCATGTTCGTATTGTGGAATATGTGATTAATCCGGGCGAGCAGGACGCATGGCATACGCATCCGCCGAAGGCGGCCTATATTGTTTCCGGCGGCAAGTTGCGTATCACGCCCGAAGGCGCAGACTCCTTTGTGGTGCAGGAAGAATCCGGCGACGCAACGTGGATGGGAGCGCTCGGCCGCCATTTCGGCGAAAATGTCGGTACGACACCGGTTCGTATTGTACTTGTCGAAATCAAATCGCTTTCTGATGCACCATTCGAAGACATTGCCCGGCGGCAGTAGGATTCGTATGCCTGACAGATTTCTCGACGCTGCCATTCAGGAGGCACGCCAGGGGCTTGAATCCGGCGGAATTCCGATCGGATCGGTGCTGATCATCGCCGGGGAGATCGCGGCGCGTGGGCACAATCGCCGGGTGCAGCGCGGTAGTTCGATTTTGCACGCCGAGATGGATTGCCTCGAAAATGCCGGTCGACTGAGTGCGGCCGATTACCAGCAAGCGGTGCTGTATTCGACCTTGTCGCCCTGCGACATGTGCAGCGGGGCGATCCTGCTATACAAGATTCCAAAAGTCGTGGTTGGCGAGAATCGTACCTTCAAGGGCCCGGAGGAGTACCTGCGATCGCGCGGTGTGGAGCTCGAGATCGCGGATAGCCAGGTATGTTATCAACTGATGCTGGACTTCATTCGGGAAAATGATGCGCTCTGGAATGAAGATATCGGCGAACAACGCGCGGTTCCTGCGCTAGACTGACGCTCAACGACGATTAACGGATTGCCAGCGTGGACAAAGAACTTGGCAGGGTGGTATGCCTCGAGCAGTATCCCCTTGATGACGATCAGTTTCGAGCGTCATGCCGTGCGTCGCTGGAGAACGATGGTTTGCTTGTTCTGCCAGGGTTCCTGACCGCTGAGGCGCTGGATTCGGTTCGTGCTGAAGGCAACGAGAAACAACATCTCGCCTACTATTGCGTGCAGGAGCACAATGTCTACCTGACGCCTCCCGTGCCTGAATTCGCTGCCGATCATCCTCGCAACCGCGAAGTCACGTCCTCGAAGGGCTGCATTACTGATGACCAGGTCGCGCCGGATTCAAATCTACGATTCCTATATGACGCGCCGGCATTCAGAAAATATCTGTGTGCAGTCCTTGATGAGGCGGCCTTGTACGAGTACGCCGATTCCTTATCCTCGATCAACGTTCATTATGCCGCCGCGGGGCAGGAACTCGGCTGGCATTTCGATAATTCTTCAATCGCAATCACGTTGTTGATCCAGCGACCGGAGCAAGGTGGCGAGTTCGAATTCATTCGCGGGATACGCGATTCCGAGCGCGGCGAGATGAATTTTGAAAAAGTAGGAAACGTACTCGACGACAAATGCATGCCGGATACGTTGAGTATGGACGCCGGCACATTGGTACTGTTCCGGGGTCGCGATGCCATTCACCGCGTCACGCCGGTGCAGGGCGACACCACCAGGATGCTGGTTGTACTCGCCTATAACTCCGAGCCCGGCATCGCGCTGTCCGAATCAGCGAGAATGACCTTTTTTGGTAGACTGGAATGAAGCCCTCCGCGAGCCAGGTAATTGATATCAAAGAGATTTTACTGTCACTTGAGCACGAGTTACTATCGCCACAGGTCAGGGCGTCACATGATCGGCTTGACGAATTACTCGCGCATGCGTTCGTCGAATTCGGCAGTTCGGGACGTATCTATGACAAGCAATCCATGATTTACGCGCTCACGCAAGCAGCATCGATGGAAGATTATCAAGTCGACGATTTTACTGTCGTGACCGAGAGTGACGATACGGCATTAGTGACTTATTCGTGCAAGATTCGATCCGCTGGTGGTGATCTTGTGCGAACGTCAAATCGCAGTTCGTTGTGGAAACTGCTTGATGGGCGTTGGCAGATGGCATTTCACCAGGGGACAAGAGCAGAATGACGAGCGAGGATCCGAAATTCGTTTTGCATGCCGCCGAGATCGAGGAACAAGCGGAAGGTTTTTCTCACCCGTGGAATCCAAACTCCCTCATGACCGGGACACGCATGAGTCGCCTGACGGGTCTGCGAAGAATCGGTGTGAGCAAAGTCACAGTGCCCGCTGGTAAAGAGTCATTCATTTATCATTCGCATCAGTGCGAAGAAGAATGGATTTACATACTGTCAGGCAAAGGTATCGCCAGGATCAATGACAAGGATTATGAAGTGACGGCTGGTGACTTCATGGGCTTCCCGACTCCAGCCATAGCACATCACCTGACGAATCCGTTCGACGAGGACCTGGTTTACCTGATGGGCGGTGAAAGCAACCATGTCGAGATCGCCGATTTCCCGGATATTGGCAAGCGGATGGTGCGCCGGGGCGCAGAAGTTGAGATTTTCGATGTCTCGGATGCAAAGCCGTTTGGTGTAGAGATAGAAGTTTGATGGACGAAGACGCTGTTTACATCACGAGATTGATCAGACTATGAGCTTCCAGGTTCGAAGTGGCGTAAACGAAGACGGTGAAGCCATACTGGCCCTGATGCCGCGCCTTGCTGCATTCGAGGTGCCGAATTCACGCAATCCGGTCGATCTCTGGCGCAGCGATGCGGCGATGCTGCAGCGCTGGCTGGACGGAAATGCCACGGAATGTTTTGTACATGTCGCCGTTGACGATGCACACAAGGTGCTCGGATTTACGCTGGTCAGTTTGCGCCCGGAATTACTGAGTCATGAGCCGAGCGCGCACCTGGAAGCGATCGTTGTTGGCGAAGGCGCCGAAGGCTTGGGTGTCGGGCGCGCGTTGCTTGCGGCGGCGGAAAGTGAGGCGAAGTCGCAAGGTGCGCTGACGATTACCTTGCACGTTTTTGCCAGCAATACGCGGGCACGCGGGTTTTACGAACAGTCTGGTTACGACGGTGAATTACTGCGCTATATCAAGGAACTCGCAGAGTAATTCGATTGATCTTATGGCCCTGAACATAAATATTCGGCCATTCAGCGAAGCTGACTGGCCGGCCGTCTGGGCGATCATGGAGCCGGTTATCCGGGCCGGCGACACCTATCCCTATGCAACGGACATGACGGCCGATGGCGCACGACAGATGTGGCTAGCGACGCCGGCCGCTACGTACGTAGCAGAGGATGCAGACGGCAACCTGCTCGGCACCTATTACCTGAAGCCGAATCAGCCGACGCTTGGGGCACATGTTGCCAACTGCGGCTACATGGTTGCAGAAAGCGCGCGGGGCATGGGTATCGCCACGCAAATGTGTGAACACTCCCAGCATGAAGCGGTGCGCATGGGCTATCGCGCCATGCAGTACAACCTCGTGGTCAAGACCAATGAGGCCAGCGTCCATCTTTGGCAAAAAATGGGATTCGCAATCGCGGCCACATTGCCCGGTGCGTTCAAACATGCCGAATATGGCTTCGTGGATGCCTATGTGATGTACAAGGTATTGTCGGGGACATCATGAAAGCGGCCGTTTACGAACGTTTTCAGGGTCCCGTGGAAATTCAGACGGTCGCCGATCCGCAGCCACCAAAAAGCGGGGTCGTGTTGCGCGTCGCCGCCACCGGCGTCTGTCGCAGCGACTGGCATGGCTGGATGGGCCACGATCCCGACATCAGTTTGCCGCATGTGCCCGGGCACGAAATATCCGGCGTGGTCGAGGCGGTCGGCGCCGGTATCAGGAAATTTCACGAGGGGGACAGGGTTACCCTGCCATTCGTCGGTGGTTGCGGGAAGTGCGAACAATGCGCTTCAGGCAATCAGCAAATCTGCGATTTCCAGTTTCAGCCGGGATTTACGCATTGGGGGTCCTATGCGGAATATGTGGCGATCCAATACGCCGATGTCAATCTGGTCGCGCTTCCCGATGAAATAGACTTCGTCACCGCCGCGAGCCTGGGGTGCCGCTTTGCGACGTCATTCAGGGCCGTCACCGCACAGGGTGCAGTAGCGCCGGGTCAGTGGGTCGCCGTTCATGGGTGTGGCGGCGTCGGCCTGTCGGCAGTGATGATCGCCAGTGCTTTTGACGCCAAGGTGATTGCTGTGGACATAAACGGCGATGCGCTTCTGTTGGCAAAGTCTGTCGGCGCAGTCGAACTGATAGACGCGACATCCGTTGCATCTGTTGTCGACGCGATTAAGGACCTCACCGACGGCGGTGTGCATTTGTCGATTGATGCGCTGGGCAGTAGCGAAACCTGCCATAACTCGATCGCTAACCTGAGAAAGCGAGGTCGCCATGTGCAGGTCGGCCTAATGGCAGGCGATGACTATCATCCCGCGGTACCGATGGAACTCGTTATCGCCAACGAACTCGAGATTGTCGGCAGTCATGGCATGCAGGCACACCAGTACGATCGAATGCTAAAAATGATTGCAAGCGGGCAACTGCGACCTCGGAAGCTGCTTGGCCAGACTATTGACCTGGAACGCGCGGCAAACGCGCTAGGCGATCCTGGCGCATTGCAGGTGGCCGGTGTAACGGTCATCGACCACTTTTGCAGCGCCGATAAGAATCCATGAAGCGCCTGCCATTCGCTACCGCATTGATATCCGTAACCGTTGCGGTCGCTTTGTGGTTGATTGCCACATGGCTGGAGGGTGACTCGCCGTGGTGGGTACCGGGGCCGGAGGCAGGCGCCGGCTCTGCAAATTCTGAAGTGCGGCCGGATACACCGGTACAGATCACACCAGCACTCGCCGGATGCGAGCAAGCTGAGGACGCGCTGCGACAAAAAATAGACGCTGCACAATATTGTTCGACCAATGATGATTGCACACTGTTCGACTATGGTTATCCGATCCAGTGCCTGACGTCGGTCGCTAAATCCGAAATTACGACGTTGCGGCTGGAGTACCGGAATTACCATCGAAGTTGCGCCTACCGCGTCTATTACGATTGCCC
>SMVA01006753.1_pt1 | contig 14091 bp, 13 predicted proteins | sample 2456451 | NCBI WGS metagenome assembly SMVA01 (sample SAMN11095933, study PRJNA526329) | marine sediment metagenome | biome: Marine sediment; feature: Surficial sediment; material: Deep marine sediment; isolation source: Hadal surficial sediment | place: Pacific Ocean | collected 2014-05 | depth...
AATTGCCTCGTCAGCGCGTGTGCGGCTCAGCATGGCTCGTACACGGTTCCGGACGCATTCACACATTTCCCGAATGCGCTGGCGAATTGGCTGAAATCCAGAAAACCAACAACCCCATCTCCGTCGAGATCCCCTGCCCCATTTGATTCGCCAAAATATTTGCTGAATTGAGTGAAATCTGTGAAACCAACCGTAGCGTCACCGTTGAAATCCGCAGTCTTTTTCCGAAAGACCTGTACGATGTCGCCATCGTAATAGATGGGCTCACCGCTTTGATAATCGATTGCAGTGACCCATACATCGTGAAGCCCCAGAGAAGGAATGCACGCCGCATCACCAATCGAAACGGTTGTACAGTGATCGATATCATCGAAACAAATCTCGTACTCGATACTGGGAATGGGCGAGGCCTCCCACTCCCAAACCGGGCATTCGACCAGGATTTCCTGGCCGTCGAACCAGATTTCCGCGGTAGCGCTCATGCTCCAAGATACCGGCATAAAGCTGACCACCGCGATCGCGGCGATCGAAACAAAACGTGAATGCATGCAGCGACCCCAAGTCAATGGATGTCGCGAGGCAGTCCCTCGCGACTTTCCGCTTCTGCACTCTCTGTCGCTCTTGTTTATCGGTGGGGCTCAGCGGGGCTCTGTGAGGCTAGTCACGGCAGCCACAGGATGCGAAACAGTGCGGCGGGTCTAGCTGTATACAATCCCGACTCGAATGACTGGAAGTCGCGCGAGAGCTGCCGCCAATCAGCACGTGAAATATTTGGATCGGGGCGACGCGGCGGCTTCCACGGCGCGCAACAACGCGAGAGCAAGAGTCCGATCTAGGTCAAGGGTTCGCGATTCGCACCCGCGAGGATTCGTCGCTTCGTCTCCATGAACGCGCGGAAGCTGCGCCGAAGGCCTGCTCTCCCGATCATCCGCCAAGGTCGAAAACGCGAAAAAGACGGTGCGGGCTCTCCCATGACCCTGAGCGCGGCAACGCGCAACGGATTTTCAAGCTTTCGCGGCAGGTGGTCGCCGTGCATCGCATCGAGTTGCGCAACCGTGAACGGTGCTAACTCGATCGCGCCTGCGGCGGCCGCTTCCGCAACGAGGCGCTCGCCGCGCTCGGTCCTTGCAACCAGGACGTTCGCGCCCGGAGCTTCTTCGTGGATCGGCTTCCCCTCTTTCATCACCCAACTGTCCGGGCAGGAAACATCGGCGAGTTCGCCAATCGCATCGGGGCAGATCTTGCAGCGGAACTGAATGTCGTATTGCCAGCCTTGGCTCGGATCGAACCAGGTCTGATCGTAGGTGAGGTCGTAAGTTCGCCCGCCGCGGGCCTTGACGTGCGTCGGCCCGGGCCAGCCATTGCCGCGCCAGCGAAACACTTCGACCTCATCTTCGGCTACGCCGTGGTGGGAAGCGATCTTGCGCGCGGTATGCAGGGTTGGGATGCCGCCGCAAAAAATCGTCAGGCAATAGGGTATCTGCTCTTCGACACGGGAATCGATGCGGGCGAGATTCCGAATGGCCGCAACATCACACGGCTTGCCGAAGAGCGCAAAGCGGCGGCCCTCATCGAGTAATCGATGGACATGCACGAGGGGGGCCGCGGGCCCGTAACGGGATTGCGCGCCCGATTTCACCTCCTCCGCGGTGGTGCTGACCAGCGCGTCGGTCAGCATCGGCTTTGTGGACGACGCGCGCACATGCAGGATCGAATCGACCTTTCTGCTCTCGAGCAGAAAAACGCCGAGCGCAGTCATCGAGCCACCCGCCGCAGCGCGAAAACGGACGTCTTCGTCTGTCGCCCAACCGCGATGAAGCGAATGAATCGGCCCCCAGACGGGATGCATTGTTTTCGCAGACGCGACCTGCGATGCGCCGGGCCCAGTGACCCGTATCCCGGGGCAGATTGCCTGAATCCCTTTCAGCGTCGCCGCGTCGATCTTTTCTCTCTCACGCGGCCTGATCTGACCGTAGGAAGTCACCTGCATTTCCAGCTGATCGCGACCCGCGAGGCTCGCGCACAAGCCACACCCCGTACAGAGGCCGTGCGTGATGATGGTCTCGAGATCCGGTGCGGTCACGGGGGTCATCCAAGTTCATCGCAAGCGTTGCGAAACAAAGAAGCCCCGCGGATTTTCATCCGCGGGGCTTCAGATCAAACCAGATGGGTCGGCGCTAGAGCGGCGACACGTTCTCGGCCGCCGGTCCTTTTTGACCCTGGACGACATCGAACTCCACCTTCTGTCCTTCTGCCAGAGACTTGAAGCCATCTCCTTGGATCGCACTGAAATGGCAAAAAACATCTTTCTCGCCATCGTCGCGCGTGAGAAAGCCGAAGCCCTTCTCGTCATTGAACCATTTAACTGTTCCACTCGTACGCAATGCAGTATTCCTTTCACATCGTAAATCGTCGGAGTACGGCGCTGCGATAAAATCGAACCATCCGTATATTCCCGACCACGTTTGTTCGCGGGATCAGTTCCCGCACACATCGGCATTCTACACCGATTCGCAAAACTAGCGCATCGACGCGATGAGCGGCAGTTCGAGGCTGCGCGGGCCTGTTGCCCGGTCGGCTGGCGAAGCGCGCCGTGGATCTCTACCCGAGACGCAATTCAGACTGTAACTAGCCATTTTATATGGAGATTTCTTTTAATGCAGCGAGCTCCTCCACGAGCCGCGGAGGGGAATGCGGAAGATACGCCAAGCAGCCCATGGAGAGGTGCCGACCGCGGCCCGCCCGATTGCGGTCGGCCGCACCGGTGGGGGGCTGATCGGTCAGTCCGGTCGGGCCTCTACCGCCATGCTGCGGGCCAACCTATCGACCGCGCGCGTCGTGCGTCGCTCGATGAGCGCCGCCATCAACGGCGATACCACGAGCCACGGCGCGAGCAACCACAGGCCGAGATACGAGAAGCCTTCTTCGAGCCGCGCGAACAGCACCACCAGTGAAAGAATGAGCGCAGGCGGAAGGATCGTCACGAAAACTTTCCTGTTCCTGACACCACCAAGGGTAGCCGATACGGTGAGTGCCGACGCTGTGATCTGGAAGCGAAAGCTAGAAACCCCGAGCAGCGCGGATTGTTGAGTGCTCCGCATGCCGGGGCCGTCCGCACGCAATTCAGCAGTCGAACCAGGAAGAATTTCGAAGCCCTGCGCGAGCAGGGTCGTTTTCGCCAGCGCAAACGCGGCGTCGGGATCCCCGCGAAATGCAGTGGAGTACTCGTAAACCTTCGCTTCAAACACGCGGCTCTCCATCTAATCTGGCGTCTGCGACCGCAGGGGGGACCGCGGTCGATTGTACGACAGCTCGCAACGCGGGGCCGCGCCCGTTGACGATCACGCTACCTGCGGCATCGTGGTACTCGTGGCGAAAACCAATTTCAACGAAATCGCTCGCAAGACGCTCGCCTACTACGAAGGCCGCGTGCGCGAGTTCTGGGAGGGAACCCGTGACCACGATGTCTCTCAGAACATCAACGCACTTCTCGATACGATCGGTGGTGCGGGGCCCCATCGAATTCTCGACTTCGGCTGTGGCCCGGGCCGTGACTTGCTCGCGTTATCCGAACGCGGACACCAGCCGGTTGGGCTCGACGGCGCGGAGGGCTTCGTTGAAATGGCGCGAGAACTCGCTGGGGTCGAAGTCTGGCGGCAAGATTTTCTCGCACTGAAGCTCCCCGCAGCCGATTTCGATGGCGTGTTCGCGAACGCGTCGCTCTTCCACATTCCCACCCATGAACTTCCGCGCGTGCTCGGCGAACTGTTCGACTGCCTGCGGCCGGGAGGCGTGCTGTTCGCGTCGAATCCTCGCGGTGAAAACGTCGAGGGCTGGAACAGCGGCCGTTATGGCGCCTACCACGACTTCGAACAGTGGCGAACCTTCGTACTGGGAGCCGGCTTCGAGGAGATTCGCCACTACTACCGTCCCGACGGATTGCCGCGCGAACAGCAACCGTGGCTCGCAAGCCTCTGGCGCCGACCCGCGCGCGAGTAACGCGCACAGGCCGTGCGGGCCTGAGATCAGTGAGAGGCGAATATGTCGAAGATACTGCCGAAAATGCCCGCGTTGCGGCCCTTGCTCTCCGCCGCATCCGCCCATTCACCCATCCTAAGGACACCCTGCGAGCCCAACCAGCGCAGCGGCTCGGGCTCCCACGAACGCGACAGATGGTTGACCCACGCGAAGGAGGTGCGCTCGGTCGTCTCGCGGAGCACGAGCTCGGCGAGCGTACGCCCCGCCAGATTGGCTGCCGCGACGCCGACGCCCGCATAGCCGCCCACCGCACCCAGGCCCGTGCGCGCGTCGAATTGGATAAAGGGCATCCAGTCGCGGGTAACACCAATTGCGCCACCCCAGCGATGGGTGATCTCGACATCGGCGAGCGACGGGAACAATTCGAGCAGCGTCGAATGCGTGTGGTTGAAGGAGGGATCGTCGGGTTCGAAATAGTCGCGGATACCCGAACCGAAATGATAGAGGCCTCGCGTGCCGAAGGTCAGGCGGTCGTCAGCGGTGCGCTGTCCGTAGGTAATGCTGCGCCGGTGATCGGCGAAGGTAGGCCGGCCCTGCAAGCCGATTTCCTGCCAGACAGATTCCGGCAGCGGCTCGGTGGCGACCATCATCGAATGCAGCGGCAATATCGCGCGCTTGAGCCCCGGAAGCCGACAGGTGTATCCCTCCGTGCAACGGAGCACGTTGTCCGCTCGAATGCGGCCGTGATCCGTCGTGAGCACGCCCTTTTCGATCGTGCGCACAGCCGACTGTTCGAAGACAGCAACACCACGTGCCTCGAGGAACGACGCGAGACCGCAGGCGAGTTTTGCGGGTTGGAGAGCCGCGCAATGAGGCGAATAGGTCCCTCCGAGCGCCCCGTGAATCCGGGCGCGCTCGGCGAACTCGTTGGCGTCGAGCCAGCTGATGTCGTCGCCAGTGAACCCGCTCTCGGATGCTCCGTCGTATTCCTCGCGCAGGCGATCGAGTTCCGGCTGTGATCTCGCCGCTACGAGTGTCCCGCCTTTCACGTAATCGCAATCGATCCCCGAAGCTGCCGATGCTCGGCCGACTTCGTCCACGGCGTCGAACATCGCGCGCTGCAGCGCCAACGCGCGCTCGCGCGTGCTCGGGTTGGCGATCCACGTGTCGATTCCCGAGAGAAAATACACGCACCAACCGCCGTTGCGCCCCGATGCGCCAAAGCCTGCAAACTCGGATTCGACGATCGCGATGCGGCAGCTGGGGTCCTGCTGGTTGAGGTAGTAGGCGGTCCAAAGCCCCGTGTAGCCCGCACCGACGATCGCGACATCGAATTGCGCATCGCCGTCGAGCGGCGCGCGCAGCTCGACGGGCTCGTCGAGGGTCGAGAGCCAGAAACTCGGGGATCGAAAGCTCGCAGAGGACATGAAAGAAGAGCCTACCGCTCGTGCGAGGGGCGCGCTCGACGTCTCAGCCGAGCTTTTCGGTAAAGAGTTCTTCGTTGAAACCAACCAGGACCGTCTTACCCCGCCGGATGGTAGGCGCCCGAAGATTTCCCGTCGGGCCCAGCATTGCGTCGAGAAGTTCCTTGCCCGCCTTGCCCGCGGGTTTGAATGCAATCACCTTCTTGCCCTTGGCGACAAACACGGCAGATGCCCGCTTGGCTATTTCCGCCGCGTCACTTCGGCCCAACTTGCGGCTGGCGAGCACGGTTTCCTTTGCGCTGATGCCATTGGCGTCCAGAAACTTGGACGCTCGCGTACAAGAAGTTCAGCCCTTGCGGGTGTAATACCAATCGATGCTTCCAGCCATGGCCTTGGTTTGCTCCGAATTGAGGTCAACACGCGGGTGATGCCCGCCTGATTCTTCACCGCGCGCAGCGGTCCTGTCAAGCCCCCAGCCCCGCGGACGGGCTTGCCGAGCGGGGTACGCCGCGACAGAGAAACTGGCATACTCTCCCGGCGACTCTGCCACCGGCAGCCAGTTTGCGAAATTCGGCGGTGGCCGACGCCCGCGGAGTGTGGAGGTGTGACAGTGCTCATGGGATCGAAACTCGGAAAGGGGTTGGCGTTCTTGGCGGTGATCGGCGCGCTCGCTTGGGTGCCCGCGCCGGCTGGGGCAGACGTGAGAGATGAGCCCCTCAGAAAGGATTTCCCGAAGCCGAGCGACAACCCCGCGCTCGAGCAGTGGAGGGATGGCAGAGTCTGGCATTACAACACGGAATATCTCTTCGGTGTGACGCGCGGGTTAGGGGATCAGGTAATTCCGCCCTGGTGCGAGCGAGCGGCGTGGATCGTCACCGTACCCTTCGACATCGCGAATCTCCCATTCTCAGCGCTGGCGGGCTTGTTTGGCGACTGACGTGCGTCGTTCGCGGGTCACCGCCGGTAGGCCCGCGTCAGGACTACGGTGTCCGAACGCGAAAGGAGTTCCGGAATGAACCAAGACTGCGGAGCCCGCGTTACTTCGCGTACCCTGCTCGCGGCGCGTACGCGAAGTTCGGCGCATACGCGAAGCGCGGCGCTGACACTCAGTGCAACGCTGATGCTGATCGCGCTGAATCTACCGATCTCGGCGGGCGCCTACCCGCTCGACGGTTACGAGAAAACCGGGATCGGCCGACTGGAAGCCCAGCGACTGATTCAGATCGGCGAAGCCCCGGGCAAGAAGCGCCCATCGGGCGAACTCCTGCCGCTCTCCATGGTGGATCTCCGCCTGCTCGAACATCGCAATCTGGAACTTCCACCGTCCGACCCAAAGCTGACCGCCCGGCTGGCGAAACTCCTGGGACCCGACGCGGACCGCTACGGCATGGCCCTGCTCGATCTGTCGGATCTCGAACACCCGCGCTACGCGGAGTGGAACGGCCATCAGCGTCAGAACCCGGGCAGCGTCGGCAAATTGATGGTGGCGCTTGCACTCTTTCAGGCTCTGGCCGACATCTACCCCGACGACATCGCGGCGCGCGAGAACGTCCTGCGCACCTCGATGATTACGGCGGATATCTTCAGCGTCAGCGACCACCACACCGTTCCGTTCTGGAACCCCGAAGCCAAAAACGTTTCGAAGCGGCCCATCAAGCAGGGCGACACCGCGACCCTTTGGACCTTCCTCGATTGGATGATGTCGCCGAGTTCGAATTCAGCCGCGGCGATGATCGAAAAGAACCTCGTTTCGATCACCCACTTCGGAACGCGCTACCCCGTGTCTGCCGAAGAAGAGCAGAAATTCTACGATGAAACATCCAAGAAGCAGCTCAGCGAAATCTTCCTCAAAGCAATCCAGGATCCCATCACCCGCAGCGGCCTGAACATCGAGGAGTTGCGCCAGGGCAGTTTCTTCACCCACCAGGGCAAGAAGCAGATCCCCGGAACGAACAGCTACGCGACGCCACGCGCGCTGGCCAACTTCATGCTGAAACTCGAGCAGGGAAAACTCGTCGACGAGTGGTCGAGCCGTGAAATCAAGCGACTGATGTACATCACCGAGCGGCGGATCCGCTACGGATCGTCGGGTGTGTTGCGGCCGTCCGCGGTCTACTTCAAATCTGGCTCACTCTATAGCTGCGCGCCCGAAGAGGGTTTCGTGTGCAAGAAGTACCACGGCAACAAGCGCAACTTCATGAACTCCGTAGCGATCATCGAGACGCCCGCCGCGCAGGATCGCCTCTTCTACGCAGTCGCCGTACTCTCGAATGTCTTGAAGAAGAACTCCGCCCAGGATCACCGGGATCTCGCGCGGGCCGTCCACAGCATGCTGCTGGGCGATCATCCCCCCAAGCCAATTCCTCCCGGCGGGCGCGCACCCGAGACCACCTATGGGATCGGTTTCATCGGTTACGAGGAAGAGCGCCGAGAAATGGAACTCAAGTTAGAAACCCAGGAAGCGCTACTCGCGCTGGGCTACGAGATCGGTGAGATCGACGGCATCATCGGGAAGGGCACGAGAGGCGCAATCCGCACCTTTCAGAAAGCCCAGGGAGACCCGGCGGATGGGAAACCGTCGGCAGCGCTGATCGCAAAATTGCGTACGGTCGCGCAGAACCGGGGGTTGAGCCGTCCCGATCCCGCACCCTAAGGCCTTCGCCAGCGCGACCCGAGCGGCGAATGTTCCACTATTTACACAGACTTCCGCCTCAGCTGCGACACCTTAAGGGTAAAGCCTGAGTCGCGGTCGTCCGAATTGTGAGAGCTGGAGGCTTTCATGTCGGGCGTCACAATCCTCGTCATCGATGACGATGCGAGCGTACACACAGCCGTTGCGCGCCACCTCGAAGGTGTCGTGGATCGGGTGCTCAAGGCGGATACGCCCACCAAGGGTCTCCAATACGCCATCCAAGAGAAACCCGACGTCATCCTGCTAGATGTCAACATGCCGCAGATCGACGGCTTCAAGGTGTGTCGGAATCTTCAGGAAAATCCGACGACCTGCGACATACAGATTGTCTTCCTCACCGCAGACAACAATCCGGACAATCTCGCCAAAGCGCTTCACGCTGGTGCCTCCGATTACATTTCGAAGCCCTTCAACGGGGTCGAGCTCGAGGCGCGCGTGCGGGTTGCGATGCGCACCAAGCGGATGATCGATCTCCTGAGGGAAAGAGCGCGCATTGACGCGTTAACGGGTTTGAACAACCGCGCAGCGATGGACGATTATCTCATCGCCGCAACTGCCGCGTTCAAGCGGACCCAACAACCCTTCTCTCTCTTGATGGTCGATCTCGATCACTTCAAAGAAATCAACGACACCTACGGGCACGCTGTGGGAGACGATGTCATCAGGAAGGTAGGAGCATCGATTCGAGCAGGCTGCAGGCCCTACGACACGGCGTGCCGATTCGGGGGCGATGAATTCGGCGTTATCCTGGCACAGACCGAAACGGCCTCTCCCGAGCAGATTTCAAAGCGCATCCTCGAGAAGATCAACGAAATCAGGATCAAGGTGGAGGGCGACGAAATCAAAGTCGCCTGCAGTGGCGGGTTGGCGTCCGCGACGGATCTACCGAATGGCTTCGAGCCCGCAGACCTGCTCAAGGTCGCCGACGAAGCACTCTACACTGCCAAGAGTGAGGGGCGAAACCGCCTGGTTGTAGCCGCACCCCGCGGCTGATTCTGAAGTGGATCGTCTGGCCTTCCGAGTTCCTGAAGAGGCCACCGACGTGCGTGTGTGCCCGATTGGGGTGCTCGGCATCTTGGCCAAATTGCACCGAGGCGATATTCGGTGTTGCTACTAGAATAGGCCCCCAACGGTCTGAATCAGCCGGGGCAGTCCAGATGTCACTCATCGCCGAACTCAAGCGCCGAAATGTCTTCCGAGTAGGCGTCGCCTACGCGATCGTGGCTTGGCTGCTTGTCGAAGTCGCGTCAGTCGTGCTGCCGACCTTCGAAGCGCCCGACTGGGTGATGAAGGTCGTTACCTTTCTCGTGATCCTGGGCTTCCCGCTTGCGTTGATCCTGGCCTGGGCGTTCGAGTTGACGCCGGATGGGATCAAGCGCGAATCCGCGGCTGATCCGGGCGAGTCCGTTACCCACGTAACAGGCCGGAAGCTCGACTTCGCGATCATCGGGCTGTTGGTGATTGCTGTCGTTTTCTTGGTCATCGACAATTACGTCCTGGTGGCCGAGCCAGAGCAGGCGGAGGTAGTTGCGGAGCAGGTTCCAGGGCCGGAATCCGATTCGATCCCGACAGTGCTTCCCCACGATCGGCCCGCCATCGCGGTTCTGCCCTTCAACAACCTCTCGCCCGATGCTGAGCATGCCTTCTTCGCCGATGGACTCGCCGAGGACTTGATTACGCGCTTGTCGAGCTGGCGGGCCTTCCCGGTGATCGCGCGCAACTCGAGCTTCCAGTATCGCGGTGGCGATGTTGACCTCAAACGCGTGAGCCGGGAGCTCGGCGTGCGCTACGTAGTCGAAGGCAGCGTACGCCGCGCCGGAGATCGCATCCGCGTGAACGCGCAGCTGATCGACGCGCCTACCGGGGAGCACGTGTGGGCCGAGACTTATGATCGCAAGGTTTCCGACGTGTTCGCGCTCCAGGACGAGATCAGCGCAATTATCGCGGCCTCTCTAGTCGGTGATCTCACCCGAGCCGAGGGCGAGCGCGCACGCCAGCGCGGCACGAATAACCTGGAGGCCTGGAGCCTCTACCAACTGGGATTGCAGCACTTTGATCAGTATACGCTGACGGGTTTCGCCGAGGCGCGAGCGATGTTCCAGCGTGCGGCCGAGGTCGATCCGCGCTTCGCTACCGCGCAGGGGCAGCTTGCCGTTGCGGGGCTGTCCGAGTTGATGCTCGGCCGCAGCGGCCCGCGCGAGGAATTCGTAGCGGGATTGATGGCGAGCGCGCGCCGCGCGGTCAACCTCGACCCACGCGATCCCGCAGCGCACCTCGGGCTGGCGGGGGCCTACCTCGCCGCGGGCGATATCAAGAACGGACTCGCATCGAGCAAAAAGGCTGTGGACCTCAACCCGAGCATGCCGATGGCCTGGATCTGGCTGGGTTGGGCACAACTCCTCGCCGGAGACCCGGAGGCTACGATCACCGCGACGGAGCGGGCGAGAAAGTTGAACCCGCAGGGCGCCATGGTCTGGATCCACGACAGCTTCGCCTCCGCCTACTGGGAACTCGGCCGTTATGACGAGGCACTAGAGGCTGCCCAGCGGCTGGTCGCCACGCAACCTACCTACCTTACAGGCTACGCGTACATCGCCATGAACGCGGTGGCACTCGGACGCCTCGAAGAAGCACGCACGGCGATCACCGAAGGACGCCGAGTTCAGCCCGATCTGTCTCTAGATCTCATGCAGAACTACTTCGGTGTCTCTCGTCCGACAATCGACGCGCGCCGGAATGCCGCTCTGCGCGAGGCGGGACTGGAGTAGCGATCGCCCGCCTCAATCGCGGATAGGCATTCAAACTGGGTTCTGGCTCGACGTCTGAGTATGGGTGTTATGTCAATTCCCAGCGGAGAGCCAGCGGCGGTGATCTAGCCCGAAATATCTGGCCCAGATCGAAAGTGGCCAGAATCCAACTGACTGAGTCTTAAGCCTGACTCCTTGGTCGCCCCAGTTTGATGCTCTTCTTCTCGGGTTCGTGTGCCCCGTTCTCAGAAGTTGTACCGCGCACCAAACATCACCTCGTGTACCCCGAACTCTGCATCCATCGTACCGGTACCAACCCCAACCACCGTAAAATCGAGTTTGGCATCCGTGGTTCCGAGGTAGCGGTATCCAAGGCTGAGAACAACATCATCGGTCACGGACCAAGCAGCTCCCGCCATCACATTCCAGGCGAACTCAGTGGAATCGTCATTGACGATGAGCACGTTCGCGGAGCTGTTGCTATCCACGTCGATGTTAGCAACGCCGATGCCAGCACCAACGTAGGGCGTCACTGGCGACCTAGGTTTAAAGTCGATGTAGAGATTCGCTAGCGTTGCAAACGCACTCGCATCACCCGCACCCCTTAGCGTGTATCCCAATGCTGTGAGTTTATCAATGTCAGCTTGGCGGTAGCTGAGATTGACTTCGACGCGCAACCACTCTTCAAAGCGATAGCCGACGGCGCCACCAACTGCGAATCCCGGATCGAACTTGACCTCGCCTGACACCCCGCCGAAAGAAACGTCCGAGTCCCCAACAATCGCCAAACCAGCATCTAGCTGTATGTACGGACCGGGAGAAAATGCGTCTTTCGCAGACGCACCGGATGAAAGCAAACTGACGAGAACGGCCGTAGTCAATGCGAGCACTCGCAACATATCGTCTCCTTATCCACATACTCTTGTGGTGGCCACGTGCTACGGAACAATCCAAGAGCTTCTTTAGATATTCCCGTTCTAGAATCCTTCTTGACTTGCGTCTACGAACCTTTAGCCGCTGATCTTGAAGGGTACGTCCTAGGGGAGATCGATACTTACCGCGTAATTGAACGCGGTCCGAAGTGCGATCAAGTTCCCGTGGGTCGTCTTGTCAGTGACACTCAAGCCTGTCTTTGAAGAATACATTAGTTGATGTCTTGTGTGCACGGATCGTAAACTGAGCACTTGCCAAAAAGTTCCAGCAGCTTCTTGCATGACGATCGGGCCGAGCGTACGGATCCAGGCTTCGAATAGATCCGCACCCGGTCCAGGTAAGCGTCCAATATCCGCTTCAGCGTCCGTTGTCCTCGTAAAGCTGAACCCAATAATTTGTCCCCTGATTGTGTAATTTTCTAAAAGGGACTGACCTGCCCGCATTAACTGGCCCAGGTTAGAAGTTAGTTTATGCAGCTTTTGAGCCTGACCCCTTGGTTGGTCCAGTCTGGTGCTCTTCTTCTCAGGCTCGTGAACACGGATCGGGCTGTAGTGAACGCGCCACCGTTTCATGAGCGCTGGTGCTTCTTTCAGCGTGTAGAAGATTTCTCCGTTGAGCAGTTCATCGCACAGCTTGCCGTTGAAGGATTCGTTAAGCACCGGGCCTGCGGATTCTGGGTGATCAATAAGTGGCGTGCCGGGAGGGATTCGACGGTTCGCTTCGCTCACTTGTCGAATCCGCATCTGCGGAGACGTTGACGGAAGTCCGCGATTTGCGAAGGCTGAGCTAACTGGCGCGCCGGGAGGGATTCGCGAGCAGCCTACGGCTGCGAAGGCTTCGCGACGCGTAGCGTCGCTCGCAACCCCCGACCCTCAGGTTCGCGAGCGAGCTTTGCTCGCAATGCGCATCGCGGGCAAGCGGTGCTTGCCAGCTCGCGAAGAAGAATTCCAACCTGCGGAAGATCAATGACTTACGCTCTAGCGACCGGCATATGGCGGCGTAGAGCGGCATATCGCGGCACCCAGGACGGCACTCAACACCCGAAACGGCACCGAATCTTGGCTGGGTTGGATGGTCTTCTGAGCCGCTGAGAAGGCCGCCAGCGAGCGAGCGTGCTCGATTGGGCTGTTCGGCCTCCCTGGCGGATGCGCGCCGAGGCGATATTCGGTGTTGCTACTAGAATAGGCCCCCAACGGTATCAATCAGCCGGGCGGCCCAAATGTCACTGATCGCCGAACTCAAGCGCCGCAACGTATTCCGAGTCGGGGCCGCCTATGGGATCGTGGCTTGGCTGCTCGTGGAAATGGCCTCGGTCGTGCTGCCGACCTTTGATGGTCCCGAATGGGTGATGAAGGTCTTCACCTTTCTGTTGATCTTGGGGTTTCCGGTAGCGCTCATCTTCGCTTGGGCGTTTGAGCTGACACCTGAAGGAATCAAGCCTGAGGCGCAGGTTGATCGCACGCAGTCAATTACCCGGCAAACGGGTCGCAAGTTCGACTTCGCGATTATCGGGCTGCTGGCGGTAGCTCTGATCTTTGTGGTCGTGGACAACTACGTCTTGGAAGCCGAGCCGGAGCAAACCGAAACAGCGGGGGAACAGGTTCCAGCAGCGGAATCGACCCCGCGTAAGAAATCAATTGCCGTGCTGCCCTTCACCAATCGCAGCCCCAATCCCGATGACATCTACTTCACCGACGGCGTGCACGACGACCTGCTCACCCAACTGGCCAAGATCGATGCGTTCAGTGTGATCTCGCGCACCTCGGTGATGGAATACCGCGATACTGCAAAGAACCTCAAGGAAATCGCGCGTGAGCTGGGCGTCGCAAACGTGATGGAAGGTGCCGTACAGCGGGTCGGCAACCGGGTGCGGATCAACGTGCAATTGATCGACGCCGGCAGCGATGAACATCTGTGGGCCGAGGTCTACGACCGCGAACTGACCACCGAGAATCTATTCGACATCCAGTCCGAAATCGCGCAGGCCATTGCTGCTGCCTTGCACGCAACGCTCACCGACTCCGAGCTGGCCGTGATCGCGGACGTTCCCACCAAAAACGTCGCTGCCTACGAGTTGTACCTGCAGGCACGGCGTTTTTCATTTGGGGATAGCAAGATCGAATTCGACGCGTCTTTGGAGTTGTACGAGGAAGCCTTGCGGCTCGATCCGGAGTTCAAGCTGGCCTGGATTGGCCTGGCTTCGGCGCATTTGAATAACTATTGGTTCTTTGGCGGGAAATTGACGGATCGTCAGAGCACCCGGGACGCGATCGATCATGCCAGGGCGCTCGATCCGGATTTTCCCGAACTATACGTC
>SMVA01275405.1_pt1 | contig 14089 bp, 16 predicted proteins | sample 2456451 | NCBI WGS metagenome assembly SMVA01 (sample SAMN11095933, study PRJNA526329) | marine sediment metagenome | biome: Marine sediment; feature: Surficial sediment; material: Deep marine sediment; isolation source: Hadal surficial sediment | place: Pacific Ocean | collected 2014-05 | depth...
AAAAGGTCAAAATGAAACCAGTGAAATACCTCTATGGCTCTGCCTCGAGGATAGTTGGTTTCAAGAAATTTTTTATTAACTCAATTAAATAATAACTTAAAAAGACCTTTCAATGGCGGTTGTTTTACGTCTTTTAACAACAGCAGTTTTTTTCTCAGACCTCAATATAAGGAACCGTTGTTGATGAAACGGGGCATATTCCCAGAGCGAACGTAATCGGAAAAGGAACAAGTAATGATGCTACAACTAATTTTGATGGAAATTTCTTTTTTGAAGTTAGTGAAGGAGCAGGTGTTATAGAATTAACATTTATAGGAAAATTAAAAAAATGACTTTTCATTTACTGCTGTAAGTGATGAAACAATTAATTTTTGTAAAATTGGTTTAGATCATGACTTAAGTGTTTTAGATGAAATTTTTATTACCCAAACTATAGATCTTGTAAAAGACCAAGAAACCCCTGTTGTGAATTCTACGATCAATACGATTGATATTCAAAAAAATTTAGAAACACAAGAACTGCCGGAATTATAAAATATTACTCCATCGGTACATGCAATAAAACATGGGGGGGTGGTTTTGACCAAAGAAATATAACAGTTATGATCAACGGTCAACCGCTAAATGATATGGAAAACGGATGGGTTAATTGGCAGGGATTGTTTGGGCAACGAGAATATAAAAATGATCATATTTCGGCATTTTTACACACATCTATTTCGAATCAAGGATATAGAGCGTTGAAAATATAGTTTGGAGTAACATTAAGGGTAGATTGAATTACAATATTAATGAGGCTCATAATGTGTTTTTTAAAACAGGATACTATTCGAAACAACCTGGATTTGAAGATATATATATTAATTTTGATAACAATCTGAATCCAAACCTTACAAATGAAAAAGTTGTTGGTTTTGAATTAGGATATGGATTAAGAACAGAAAAATTAAATGTAAATGCAAACCTTAATAGAATTTTTTGGAGTGGGTTTTTTATGTTTTAATTTTACTACATTTGATTATCTAAAAATTCAAGAACAATAAATATTATTATCATGATTAAAATGATGCATTCAGGGTGGGCCTATATCACTCTTTTATTATTAATTATTGCAGTTGTAAACGCCATTATCGGTTTAACTTCAAAGAAAGAGTTTAAAGATAAAGATCTTCGTATTTCTCTTTTTACATTAATTGTAACACATATTCAAATACTAATAGGGTTTATTGCTTATTTTACATCAGCTCAATTTGCATTTTTAAGAGAAAATGGAATGGGTGAAGCGATGAAAGAATCTGAAATAAGACTTGTTGTTATAGAACACCCATTAATGATGATTTTAGCAGTTGTTCTTATCACCATTGGTTTTTCAAAACATAAATCAAAAACTACGGATAAGGAAAAATTTAAGACGATTACAATTTATTATGGATTAGCCTTACTGTTTGTATTGAGTAAAATTCCGTGGAATCAATGGCTTAATTAATGATCCACTTTTTTGTATAAAGTGGTATAATGAGATTCTGAAATAAATTCAGGATAAAGCAAGGTATTTTTTCAAATGACAATTATTAAAAAAATTATAGCCTATCCTTTAAGTATTTTATATTACTTTTTCTTCTTTTTAATATTGGCTATATTTCAACCGATACAATGGTTGGCATTGAATTTGGGTGGTTATAAATGGCACAATAAAGTGGTTGATGTTTTGAATTTGTGTTTAACAAATTGCCTTTATTTATTGGGAATTCGAATAAAGTTTATAAATAATCAGGAACTTCCTCAAAATGTACCGTTAATTTTTGTCTCCAATCACCAAAACATGAATGATATACCTCCTATCTTCTGGCATTTACGAAAGTATCATCCCAAATTTGTTTCAAAAATTGAACTGGGAAAAGGTATTCCCAGCGTTTCTTATAATTTACGTCATGGAGGATCTGTATTGATAGATAGAAAAGACGCCCGACAATCATTAAAAGCCCTGAGTAATTTTGGTTCATATATAGAAAAAACAAAGCGATCGGCAGTTATTTTCCCTGAGGGAACAAGGAGCAAAAATGGTTTGCCAAAACAATTTTCTGAAAGCGGACTTAAAATATTAGTCAAAAAAACACCTTCATCCTATATTGTTCCATTAACGATTAATAATTCCTGGAAAATTTTAGAAAATGGATATTGGCCCCTGACCATAGGATTGAAAATTACTTTAGAAGTTCATAAACCTATCAAAAGTGATTCTCTTCCATTTGATGAATTATTCTTAAAAACTGAAAAAGTGATTAAAGATGCCATCGTTATTTAAGGACTTATGAATTTAAATTATCAAGTACCATCAATCAAATTACTCATTACTATCCTATGATTTTTTTAAAAAAAATAGTATCATATCCCCTAAGTGTTCTTTTTTACTTTGCATTAGGAATATCCCTAATGATATCTCATATCGTACAGGTATTAACTTTAAATTTAGGAGGTTATAAGACACATAAAAAATCTGTTGATTATCTAAACTTCTTTTTATTGAGTTGTTTGTATATTTTAGGTACTCGAATAAAGTTCATTAATAAACAAAAGCTCCCTGAAAACACCCCCTTGATTTTTGTTTGTAATCATCAAAGTGTGTATGATGTTTCACCGATTCATTTTTTTCTTCGAAAACATCACCCAAAGTTTGTGGCAAAAAAGGAGTTGGGTAAAGGCATTCCAGGGGTTTCATATAATTTGCGTCATGGAGGTTCTGTTCTGATTGATAGAAAAAACCCCAAGGAATCTATTCGAATCATTATGGGTTTTGGAAAATATATTGAAAAGTATAAGCGATCAGCAGTTATTTTTCCTGAGGGAACACGTAGTAAAGATGGCGTACCAAAAAAATTTTCTGAAAACGGATTTAAAGTGATTGTTAGAAATGCTCCTTCTTCCTATGCCGTACCAATAACTGTAAATAATTCATGGAAATTATCCTCTATAGGTGCATTTCCGATGGAGATTGGAGTAAAAATTATATTTGAAGTGCATGAGCCCATTAAGTGCGATTCTCTTCCTTTTAACGAATTATTTGAAAAAGTTGAGCAAACAATTAAAAATGGCGTAATTTTGTAGCCTTTTAAAATAATAAATTATGTCTTTGAACAATATTCGTTTAGAAGTTATGCAAACGCTTGAGAAAAGCATTGATTCATTCGTAGATAAATTCCTGATTAAACCTGAAAAAATATGGCAACCTACTGATTTTTTACCAAACTCTCAAAGTGATAATTTTTTAGAAGAAGTTCGGGAAATAAGAGAAATTTCTAAAGAACTTGACGATGATTTTTGGGTTTGTTTGGTTGGCGATACAATTACCGAAGAAGCATTACCAACGTATGAATCCTGGTTGCTTGATGTTGAAGGTGTTTCTCAACACAGTAATAATGGAGGTGACAATGGCTGGGCAAAATGGTTGAGGGCCTGGACGGGAGAAGAGAATAGACATGGAGATGTTTTGAACAAATATTTGTATTTATCAGGTAGAGTAAATATGCGTGAAGTAGAAATCACAACACAACATTTGATTAGTGATGGTTTTGACATTGGAACAGCTCGGGATCCGTATAAAAACTTTGTTTATACGAGTTTTCAGGAATTAGCCACTTATATTTCTCATAATAATGTCGCAAAAATAGCAACTCAAAAAGGGCATAAATTATTGGCGAAAATGTCTAAAATTATCGCCGGAGACGAAATGCGTCATCATTTGGCCTATGTTGAATTTATAAGACAAATTTTCCAATGTGATCCGAGTGAAATGATGTTAGCATTTAAGCACATGATGAAACATAAAATCGTTATGCCGGCAATGCATTTAAGAGAATCAAGTATGGAAAAAGGAAGTTTATTTGATCAGTTTTCGATAGTTGCACAGAGATGTGGAGTCTATACAGGTTTTGATTATGTAGATATTTTGCAAAAATTGATTAAGGCATGGGAGATAGATAAAATCTCAAGTTTAACTGCTGAAGCCGAAAAAGCAAGAGATTATTTAATGAAATTGCCTGAAAGAATGTATCGAGTAACCGAACGAATCGTTGTTCCTGATACCAAGTATAATTTTAAATGGATGAATCCTATATAAGAATTTTACAGTTTCTAATATTGGATTTAATGTCTGATTTCGAATTCATCTTTGTCATTTAAAAAACCAAATTTATTTCGAGAATTTTCAATATGATTTTTGTTTAAAACCACGGTTTTTGTAGCCTCTTGGTTTTCATCAAATTCCAAAATAGTATGACCCATAGTGTCAAATATAGCAGAATGGCCGATATATTCTAAATTATTTCCGTCTGTACCCAATCGATTCGTCCCAACAACATAGCATAAGTTTTCAATAGCCCTGGCTTTTAACAAAGTGTCCCATGCTGAAATTCTTATTTGGGGCCAATTGGCAATATAAATTAAAACATCATATTCTTCTGTGTTTCTAGCCCACACGGGAAAGCGTAAATCGTAGCAAATTAATGGTAATAACTTCCATCCTTTATAAATAATAATCGTTCTTTTTTTCCCAGATGTAAAAACCTTATTTTCTCCTGCATAAGAAAATAAATGCCTTTTATCATAATGCTGAATTTCACCATTAGGGAAAGCAACAAGTAAGCGATTATAATAATTTCTATTTTTCATCTTGTCGGTCGCCAGTTCTTCAATGATGATACTACCCATGATCAAAGCGTTTTTATCCTTTGCTTTTTTCAACATCCAATTTACGGTGTCTCCTGCCATCGTTTCTGACATAGAACCAACATTTAACGTATAACCCGTAGTAAACATTTCTTGTAAAACAATCAGGTCAACATCATTTGAGATTGCTTCAATTTTATCAGATAAATTTATAAGGTTTTGATTGGGATTTTCCCAAATTATATCACTTTGAATAATAGATACATTCAATACGTTTTCCATTTTTTAAAGATAATAAATTTTGTATAATTGTTTAAACCCGGATAGCTATCCGGGATTTAGCACCCCGAAGCTCCTTTAGATTTGTAATGTTATCTTAAAAGAGAAAAGAATAATTAAAATAATTTTGAAAATCACAGGTAAAACTCATTTTGACGATTTAACAAAACTATCTGCCTATCTGATTTAAAATATCGGCTGCTTTTAATAATGTGTCTTCAGTCTTAGAAAAACAAAAACGCAAAACTTTTTTATCCATCTTATTTTTATAAAAGACAGAAATGGGAATAGATGCTATTTTATATTCTTTAGTAAGTCGTATTGCAAAATCTAAATCATTTTCTTCCGATATATTTTCATATCCCAGTAACTGAAAATAAGTGCCTTTGGCAGGAATGATACTGAATTTTGAATGTACTATTTGGTTTAAAAAGAAATCACGCTTTTCCTGAAAAAAATTGGCTAAACTTAAATAATTTTCTGGGTTTTTAATATAGGTTGAAATGGCTTTTTGCATCGGGTGATTTGCAGAAAAAACAATAAATTGATGGGTCTTTCTAAATTCATGCATCAATTCTTTGGGAGCCATACAATATCCTGTTTTCCAGCCTGTCGCATGAAATGTTTTGCCAAAACTTGCAACAAGAAAGCTTCTTTCTGCCAGGCCTTTGAATCGTGCGACACTTTGATGCATTTCACCATCGAAAATAATGTGTTCATAAACCTCATCGCTAAGAATAATTATATCGGTATCGTGAACCAAAGCCTCTAAAGTTTGCATATCTTTTCGAGATAAAACCGTTCCGGTGGGATTATGAGGCGTATTGATAATTATCATTTTGGTTTTATCACTGATACACTCTTTCACTGTTTGCCAATTGATTTTGAAATGGGGTGCATACAACTCAATTTCAATAGTTTTACCTCCATTCAATTGAACAGTTGGATCATAAGAATCATAAGCCGGAGCAAAAATAATTACTTCATCACCTTTATTTATAAAAGCAGTAATAATGCCATATATTGCTTCTGTCGCACCAGCTGTAATGGTAATTTCGGAATCTGCATTGTAATTCATCCCGTATAAATGATATACTTTTTCGGCAATGGCTTCCCGAAGTTCAATAATTCCCTGCATTGGCGAATATTGGTTAAATCCACTTTTCATAGCCTCTTGAACCAAATCAATCAATTCTTTCGATACCGGAAAATTTGGAAATCCCTGAGATAAATTAATGGCATTTTGTTCATGTGCCAATTGGCTCATAGTGGCGAAAATACTGGTGGGTACATCGGGTAGTTTTGAAGAATAATTATCGATATTAGAATTCATGGGCTAATAGTTATTTGTACCCCACCCGGTATTATTTTAGTTAATCCGGGTTAAAGTTTAAAGTACCAGAATTGGAGTTATCTAAATTACACTTTTTCAATTAAAAAAGTGCTTGTCCATCATTTAAAAAAAGGTTTCAAGCAAAGAATGAAGAGGAAAAGAATAAATCACAAAATATTCACATTCAATCGTTTATACTGAACCGACTGGGTGAAATTCTTTGTGCATTTTGCATGAAACTGACTTTTTGGACAGCCTCTTGAAAAAATTTTAATTCAATCTTCTGAATTTAGAAACTAGCTTTCATGAGTTCTCTATTCATTCTTGCTATATTGTCTAAAGATATGCCCTTTGGGCATTCTACCTCACAGGCACCGGTATTGGTACAATTACCAAAACCTTCTAAATCCATCTGAGCAACCATATTTTTTACTCTATCGGCGGCTTCTACCTGGCCTTGTGGCAATAACGCATATTGTGAAACTTTCGCACCCACAAATAACATGGCTGAGGAGTTTTTGCAAGATGCAACACAGGCACCACAACCGATACAGGTGGCTGCATCCATGGCTTCATCAGCTGCATGTTTTGAAATCGGAATTGAATTCGCATCTTGAGTGTTTCCCGATGTGTTTACAGAGATATAACCACCGGCTTGCTGAATTCTTTCAAAAGACATTCTATCTACTACCAAATCTTTGATTACAGGAAAAGCAGCTGCTCTAAATGGCTCTATAGTAATTGTATCTCCATCATTAAACATCCGCATATGCAATTGACAGGTTGTAATTCTTTGATCCGGGCCATGAGCTTGGCCATTGATATATAAGGAACACGTTCCGCAAATTCCTTCTCTACAATCGTGGTCGAATGCTACTGGTAGGTCTCCCGAATTTATTAATTCCTCATTTAAAACATCCAACATTTCCAAGAATGACATATGCTCAGATATACCGGCTACTTTATAATCAATCATTTGACCCTTATCTTGTGGTCCTTTTTGTCTCCAAATTTTTAGTGTAAGATTCATTATTTAGTTTATTAGCCATAAGCCAATAGGCAAAAGATTATTTGTCTATCGATTTAATAAAAGCGTTTTACATTTTACTTTCTTCGGTTATTAAATTTTGAATTTTATTAAAACTTTCTGTTGAAATAAAATTTAATTCTTTAGCTATAATAATCTGAGTCTCTAGCTCTAAACGAGAGCCTCTAGAATATTTCAAAAATTGAATATAGCTTTTTGTATAATTTCTACCCTATCCTTCAGCTATATTTGAAGGTATTGATATAGAAGAACGTTTAATTTGACTTTGCAAACTATATAGTTCATCTTTGGGAAAATCTTTACAGATTAAATAAATTTCTTTGACAATTTCTATTCCCTTTTGCCAAATTAATAAATCTTTGTATGTATTTATACTCATTGTTTTTCTCTAGCCTTTTCAACTATTCTCTTTTGCCTAGTTTACTTATAACTTCTTTGTTTCAACTCAATATCTTTAAACTCTAATTCTTCTTTATGTAAAATAGCCTCAGAAGGTTCTCCTTTATATTCCCATGCAGAAACATAGGCATAGTCCTTGTCATTTCTTTTTGCCTCACCTTTTTGTTCTCCTTCTAATTCGATGGATTCCTCTCTAAAGTGACCCCCACAAGATTCATTTCTATTCAAAGCATCTTTGGCAAAAAGCTCTCCCAATTCTAAGAAATCGGCTACCCGACCCGCTTTTTCTAATTCCAGATTTAATTCATCTGTTTTTCCCGGAACTTTAACTTCTTTCCAAAACTCCTCCCGAATAGCTTTTATCTCTTCCATGGCCTCGGTCAGGCCTTTTTCATTACGTGCCATTCCTACTTTATCCCACATGACCTTACCCAATTTTTTATGGAAATAATCAACAGATTTAGTTCCTTTATTGTTGATAAAGTAATCTATTCTTTCAATAACCGATTTTTCTGCTTCATCAAACTCAGGGGTATCTGTCGAAATTTTACCGGTTCGTATATCATCGGTCAAATAATCACCTATGGTATAAGGTAGAACAAAATACCCGTCGGCCAAACCTTGCATTAAAGCGGAGGCTCCCAATCGATTTGCACCATGATCTGAGAAATTTGCTTCTCCAATACAATATAAACCGGAAACGGTTGTCATTAAATTATAATCAACCCAAACGCCACCCATGGTATAATGTGTTGCAGGGTAAATCATCATTGGTGTTTGATAAGGATTTTCATTTATAATTTTTTCATACATTTGAAATAAGTTGCCATACTTTTCTTCCACTATGGCGGTACCTAAGGCAATGATCTTTTCGTTCGAAGCATTAGAAATTCCATGGATTTTTGCTTGCTCTTTTCCATATCGTTTTATGGCTGAAGCAAAATCCAAATAAACGGCTTCTCCTGTTTTATTTACACCATAACCGGCATCACATCGTTCTTTGGCAGCACGAGAAGCAACATCTCTAGGCACTAAATTTCCAAAAGCCGGATATCTTCTTTCTAAATAATAATCTCTGTTTTCTTCAGGAATATCAATAGGTTTTAATTTCCCTTGTCGAACGGCTAAAACATCTTCTTTGTTTTTTGGAACCCAAATCCGGCCATCATTTCGTAAAGACTCCGACATCAAGGTTAATTTAGATTGATAATCTCCGGAACGGGGTATGCAAGTAGGATGAATTTGTGTATAACAAGGGTTTGCAAAATACGCCCCTTTTTTATGAATTTTCCAGGCAGCAGTTGCATTAGAACCCATTGCATTGGTTGAAAGAAAATATACGTTTCCATAGCCTCCGGATGCAATAACTACTGCATGGGCAGAATGTCGTTCGATTTCACCGGTGATTAAGTTTCTAGCAATTATTCCACGAGCTTTACCATCAACTTTTACAATATCTAGCATTTCATGGCGATTGAACATTTCAATTTTGCCTCGAGCAATTTGGCGATTCATAGCCGAATATGCTCCTAATAACAATTGTTGTCCTGTTTGGCCTTTTGCATAAAAAGTTCGAGAAACCAGAACTCCTCCAAAAGAACGGTTGTCTAATAATCCTCCATAATCTCTTGCAAAAGGAACACCTTGAGCAACACATTGGTCTATGATGTTTCCTGATACTTCTGCCAGCCTATGAACATTCGCTTCGCGCGAACGGTAATCTCCTCCTTTAATGGTATCATAAAACAAACGATAATTTGAATCACCATCGCCCATATAATTTTTTGAAGCATTGATTCCGCCTTGAGCGGCTATAGAATGTGCTCTGCGAGGAGAATCCTGAAAACAAAAAGATTTCACGCGATATCCCAATTCAGCTAAAGTAGCAGATGCAGAACCTCCTGCCAAGCCGGTGCCCACAACGATAATATCAATATTACGTTTATTGGCGGGATTAACGAGGTCAATTTTATCTTTATAAGTTGTCCATTTATCTTTTAATGGCCCTTTAGGCACTTTTGAATTTAAAGTTGTCATAGTTTGATTAATGGTTAAAGTAATGATAAAGTGCGATAAAAATAAAACCAAATGGAATTATTATTGAATATGCTTTACCTATTTTTTGCAAAGTTTTCTTTCTTGCAGAGGTTGCCCCCATTGATTGAAAAGCAGATGTAAACCCGTGAAGCAGATGTAACGTTAAAAACACGAATGCAAGAACATAAGCACCCACTCGTACAGGGCTTAGGAATTTTTCTTGTAATTCATGAAAATATCTGAGCTCGCCATTGTGTAAACCGGACCAGTCACCTTGAATAAATTTTGTATTGATTTCCGGAAACCAAAAATCAACAAAATGTAATATTATAAAGGCTAAAATGGCTATGCCGCTATAAATCATATTTCTACTCATCCATGACGAATTAGCTGCGCCATGATTTTTAAAATAACTTGTTCCTTGGGCTTTTTTGTTTTTAATTTCTAAAATAAAGCCCATAACGAAATGAAAAACTACACCAAAAATCAATACAGGCTGGAGTCCAAATTGAATTAAAGGGTTTGTACCCATGAAATGGGAAACTTCGTTAAACAAATCGGGGCTAAAAACAGATAGGATATTTATTGCAAAATGCTGAAGTAGGAAAAACATTAAGAAAAAAGCTGAAAGTGCCATGGCAACCTTCCTGCCAATTGATGAAGAAAAAAATCCGCCCATTTTTGATTAATTTTTTGCAAATTTACAAAGATAAAATTACTCATGATAACTTTCAATAGAGGAACTTCATCGATTCATAATTTATTTTAGTAATTTAGAACAAATACAAATAAATGTTTTAAAAAATCAAAATACAAGAACATTAATTATATTTACATCAATAAAAATCTAGCATTAATGCCAAGCACCAAGAAGCACACTTTGAACCCGAATAATTGGGTTCAATTATACGCCGATTATTTATATAACTATGCGATCACTAGAGTAGACAATCAAGATTTATCAAAAGACTTGGTTCAGGAAACTTTTTTTTCGGGATTAAAAGGAAAGGATAATTTTAAGGGCTTAGCGTCAGAACGTACTTGGTTGATTTCCATTTTAAAAAGAAAAATAATTGATTATTACAGGAAGATAAATTCAGTAAAAGGGAAAAAGGAAATAAGAGTTAATTTCTATGCCGAAGGAGAAAATAAAGGAAACTGGATAGAAGAACGTGTTCCTGTTTCATGGGATAATGAAGCGCAAAGAAATATAGAGAATCAAGAATTAAAATCAGCCTTAAAAAAGTGTATTAACAATTTACCGGATAAATACAAAATGGTTTTTTTATTGAAATCGGTTCAAAATTTTGAGACAGAAGAAATTTGTAATGAATTAGATATAAGCGCGTCAAATTTATGGGTAATAATCCATAGAGCAAGGCAGCAACTCAGAAGATGTTTAGAAGATAATTGGTTTAAAAATTAATGGGATTATGAATAATAAAATTATAATTAATTGTGAAGAAGCAACTTCCATCTGTGACAAGAATCAATATGGTGAAGCTTCATTATGGGATAAAATCAGGTTAAATATACATATGTTTATGTGCAAAATTTGTAAATCTTATTCTTCTCAAAACCACATTATCACGATATTAATAGGAAAACATATTGGCCCTTGCGATGATTCCAATCATTTCACTTTAGAAGAAAAGCAAGTGATGGAGAAAAAACTAATCCAAAGAATCGAGGAGTAAACTATCGCGAAGCAAGTCTATGAGATATTGAAAGGAATTGATCTTTTATATTTCAAGGTAAGTATGCCTGCCCGGCTGGTTTCGGGGTGTTAAACCCATTGGAGGGAATAAAAACTATGGATTATCTTTACAATATAAAACCCTATCTTTTAATAAGTTATTATATTTTTGTCAGCATATTAATTTTCCTAATAATAATTTCCAATAAAAAACCGGAAAAATCTTTTGCCTATATCTTTCTAATTTTACTCTTTCCCGTTGGAGGAATTCTTATCTATTTTTTATTAGGGGCTCAGTATCAAAAAAAAAGAATTTATACACATAAGCGCTATTACAATAATGATTATCTATATTCTTTAAAAAAGGGTTATCAACAAAAAGAAGCGTATTTAAAAATTGGAAGTAACACCAAATTACCTACCCTATTTTATAATATAGAACATGTTAAATTTACTTTTGAAAACTCCATAAAATTCTTACAAAACGGCGAGGAAAAATTCCCATTGTTAATTGAAGAATTGAAAAATGCTAAGAAAAATATTCATATAGAATATTATATTTTTAAGGATGATGTGATTGGATTGAAAATAATTGAAATTCTATGTCAGAAATCATTGGAGGGTGTAAAAATTAGAATGATTTATGATGGAGTTGGTAGTTCAATTTCAAGGAAAAATATTCAAAAATTGAAAAACAGCAGGGTAGAGGTATATCCATATATGCCTGTATTTTTTTCAAAATTAGCGTATCGTGCCAATTATAGAAATCATAGAAAAATTGTTGTTATTGATAACGAAGTTGGATTTATAGGAGGAATTAACATAGCAGATAAATACATCAACTCAAATAAAAACGATTTATTTTGGCGTGATACACATTTAATAATTAAAGGCCAGGCAGTTATTGAGCTGCAGTTTGTTTTTGTTAGCGATTGGTATTTTGTTAGCGATAAAAAAATTCCATTGAATGAAATTAGTTATTCAAATACAGCTAAAATTAAAAATCAAGTTCCTATGAGTATTTTGGGAAGTGATTATGACTCTCAATACCAGAGTATTATGGAAGTTTTTTTCAGCATGATTACCAATGCTAGAAATGAAGTTTTGATAACGACACCCTATTTTTTACCCAATGAATCAATATTAAGTGCCTTAAAAATTACAGCTAAAAGTGGCGTAAAGATCAAAATAATTATACCTAAAAAACCGGATATTAAAACTGCATATTATGCATCGCAAACCTATTTAAAGGAATTACTACAAAGTGGTGTAGAAGTATATTACTATACCAAAGGTATGATGCATGCTAAAACTATGATTGTCGATGAGTATATTTGTACTGTGGGAAGCACAAATATGGATTATAGGAGTTTCAATTTAAATTCAGAAGTTAATGCATTTATTATTGATAAAGCTTCTGCAAAAATTATGAAGTCTCAATTTGAAATAGACTTGAAAGATTCATACAAACTTGAAATGCAAGAATTGTCAAACCGTAAATGGTATATAAAAATCATTTGTTCCATTGCACGTTTGATGGCACCAGTTTTATAAAAAAATTATTCAATGAATTTTATACCAGAAAAAATAGAACAATATATATTAAACCATTCACAAGAAGAACCGGAATTGCTGCAAAGGCTTAACAAAGAAACCTGGCAAAAAGCTTTGGCCCCCAGGATGATAAGTGGACATTTTCAGGGGCGTTTTTTGTCAATGATTTCAAAAATAATTCGGCCTAAAACTATTTTAGAAATTGGAACTTATACGGGCTATTCAGCTTTATGTCTGGCTGAGGGAATGCAAAATAATGGCATTTTACATACGATTGACCACAATGAAGAATTGGTTGATTTTCAAAAAAAGTTTTTTAATATTTCCGATTATAAAAACCAGATCAAACAGCATTTAGGCAATGCATTAGATATAATTCCGAGCCTTGATGAAAAATTTGATTTGGTTTTTATAGACGCAGATAAAGCCAATTACAGCAATTATTTTCACGCCATTATTGACAAAATGAATCAGGGAGGTGTTATTCTTTCAGATAATGTTTTGTGGAGTGGTAAAGTAGTTGAACCAACCAACTCGATGGATATCGATACAAGAGCTTTGATTGAATACAATAAATTGCTTAAAAACGACTCGAGAATTGAATCCGTTTTGCTGCCTATTCGTGACGGTTTGACTATTTCAAGAGTGAAATAAATTTTAACCTAAGGTTTTAGTTTTGTTAAACTCGGTATAATAGACAAAAAGGAGGCTAATTTCAAGTGATATTTTTCATTTGAGTCAAATACAAATGCCATTTAGTGACTGGTCGAAAACACATCAAAATTAATAATGTTTTTTATTGCAATCTATTCGCTTTTTTTTATTCGCTTGATTCTTAGGCATCACCTCATAACCTATCATATAACTAAATCTCATCAACAAAAATTCATTTTATAAAAATCGCCTATTTCCGACTAGGCACTATTTAATTTTTAATAAAAAATAATTGCGTTTTCCTCTTTGAAGTAAAATAAATTTTTCAGCAATAAGATCGCTAATTTTTATAACCAAATCATCTTTAACTTTTTCTTTATTGACAGAAATAGAATTTTCTTTTAAAGCTCTTCGGGCTTCACCA
>SMVA01081501.1_pt1 | contig 14088 bp, 11 predicted proteins | sample 2456451 | NCBI WGS metagenome assembly SMVA01 (sample SAMN11095933, study PRJNA526329) | marine sediment metagenome | biome: Marine sediment; feature: Surficial sediment; material: Deep marine sediment; isolation source: Hadal surficial sediment | place: Pacific Ocean | collected 2014-05 | depth...
GGTCAGCATCAAGGATGCCGAGAAAATTTTGGACGCCGATCATTTCGGGCTGGAAAAAGTCAAGGAACGGATCATCGAGCATCTGGCGGTGATGAAACTGGTCAAGAAAATGAAAGGACCGATCCTGTGCCTGGTGGGTCCCCCCGGGGTCGGCAAAACCTCGCTCGGCAAGTCCATCGCCCGCGCCACCGGCCGGAAGTTTGCGCGGGTGTCGCTGGGCGGCGTGCGGGACGAAGCGGAAATTCGCGGGCACCGGCGCACCTACATCGGCGCTATGCCCGGAAAAATCATCCAATCCATGAAAAAAGCCGGCACCCTCAATCCCGTCTTCGTGCTCGATGAAGTCGACAAAATGAGTACCGACTTCCGCGGCGATCCGTCGTCCGCTCTTTTGGAAGTGTTGGATCCGGAGCAGAACGTCAACTTCAACGATCATTTTCTCGAAATTGATTACGATTTGTCACAGGTGCTGTTCATTTGCACGGCCAATGTTCTGCACACCATCCCGCAACCCCTGCAGGACCGAATGGAAATCATCCGCCTGCCCGGTTACACCGAAGAAGAAAAACTGGCCATCGCTGAAAAATTCCTGGTGCCCAAAAAACTCAAAGAGCACGGGCTGACCAAAAAAAATCTGAAATTCTCCAAGGCCGCCATCCAGAGAATCATTCACGAGTACACGCGCGAGGCCGGAGTGCGTAATCTGGAACGGGAGATTGGCGGAGTCTGCCGCAAAGTGGCGAAACAGGTGGTGGAGGAAGGCAAAAAAACGGCAATCGATTTAAAGCCGGCGCTGGTGGACAAGTACCTGGGCGTGCCCAAATTTTCCGAGGATCCGGAGCGCTCCAAGTCCGAGGTCGGAGTGGCCACCGGGCTGGCGTGGACCGAGTTTGGCGGCGAAATGCTGTCCATTGAAGTCATCACCTCTCCCGGTACCGGCAAACTGTTGCTCACCGGCAAGCTCGGCGATGTGATGAAAGAATCGGCGCAGGCCGCCTTGAGTTACGTGCGCAAGCGGTCTAAAAAACTGGGGCTGGCCAAGGATTTTTATCAGAAACTGGATATTCACCTCCACATTCCGGAAGGGGCGATCCCGAAGGATGGCCCGTCCGCCGGTATCACCATCGCCGTGGCCCTGATCTCCGCGTTGACCGATAACCCGGTGCGTAGCGACCTCACCATGACGGGTGAAGTGACCTTGATCGGAAACGTTCTGCCCATCGGTGGCCTGAAGGAAAAAGCTTTGGCCGCGCACCGGGTCGGGATCGATAACGTTATCATCCCGAAAGGCAACGAAAAGGATCTGCCGGAGATTCCAGAAAAGGTCCGCAAAAAAATCAATTTCATTCCCGTGAAATCGATGGACGAAGTCATTCAGCATAGCTTCAAGAAAAAATTTGATCTGAAGAAAAAATCCCCGGCAAAAAAAACCACCGGGGGAAAAAGCAAATCCAGCAAGCGCCCCACCACCGCCCACCTCAATTAACGCTCTATATCTCCTCTCAGTTATTTATAGCCCTTATTTCAAAAGAGCTTTGGATAAGTGGGGTTTCCTAAAAACAGGATTTTAGAATTGTCATTCTGAACCCTTCGGCAAGCTCAGGATAAACTCCGTGAAGAATCTGGGTTTTATGTCGCCCCAATAATGGGGCGACGACACTAGGGGATAAGCCTCCTAGCCCCCTTCGGAGAAGGGGGGACACACCGGTTTCCCCTCGCAGCTTATCGGGACGGATTCAAAATTTTCGGGTTTTGCAAAGGTCTCATTCCAGACAGGGGAAAGATATTCTTAAAAAAAACGACCCCCAAAGCTAACCTTTTCAGGAAGAACCCAATGGGTTCTTTGCGCAAGGAGTGTTCAACTTTTTGTGCAAATAAAAAACAAAATGTTATTTGAAAAAATAGTGAGGTGGATGCGTTGGGAGGAAAGAACTACATCTCGGTTCGGTTCACGAAGGGGATCATGGTTTCTTCGTCGGTGGCCATGACCAGGTTGGCATCCTGAGCCAGAAAACTGTTGACCACGCTCAACAGGGTCACGGCATCGGACAAAAAGGCATCGACGGAGCCGGCGTCCACTTGTCTCTGCAGTAACTCCTCGTAAAAGTCGATCAAGCCCTGTGTTTTAATCAGCAGGCTACGCAGGTCGGCGTAAGACACTTTCCGGTGCTGATTCTTTTTGGCGAACTCCGCATACGCCAGCCAGCGATCCATATCAGCGGCGGGCTCACCGAGCTCGATCAAATATTCGCGCGCCGTGTCGCGGCCCTTGTCCCGCACCATGGCGTTGATGGCCAGCGCCAGTTCATCCTGGGGAACGCCCTCGGCGGTTTGACATAGATGGCTGAGGGCGAAAATCAGTTTGTTGATGTGGCTGTCGAGTTGCATGCCGTGGTCGGAATAAGGCTTGGCCTCCGGCGAACGCTCGAACGCGTGCCACAAACCGCCTTGCTTTTGGACCGCAGTGCGTTTTTTGTCCAGGGGTTCCAAAAGGGCCATGCAGGATGCACGGTCCGCCACCGCGGGTGCTGTGGCTAACGGATTCATCATGGCAAGTTTTTTCCGCAAAGTTTCATTGATCGGGATGGGCGGCGTTTCAGTTCGTGGGCCAGCCATTAACGCGTCCTTGGTGATTTCCACCGTTTCGGTTTTTACCCAGGTTTTTTCCTTGGCCGGCAAGTTCAACGGTTCCTGCGCCACCGGCTCGCCGCCGCAAGCCGGCAAGCAAAATAGGGCCACTGCCAAGCCGATCATCCTCAACATAAAATCCCGTCCTCGAAAAATTAAAAGTTTGAAGTTTACCTTTATACAGGAAAAAACTCCTCACGAAAAATGTAAACTTTGCCGATTAAATACAGAGACGCTAAAAGAGCCTTTGAAAAAGAACCGTTGCATCTCATTTATTTAGGGCAGTTGGGCGGTTTTCTAGGGTGGTGGGTTCGCTGGCGCCTATTTTATAAAGTTTAATAAAACAATATGTTACACCGCATTTAACCCATGGAATGTGACCGTATCATGAAAAATTTAAAATGGATCAGCCTGTTGTGCGCCCTGGTTTTTCTGGGTGGATGTGAATTGAAGGTGGCCCCCTCCCAGTTCTGGGACAAAATCTTCAAGCCGGATACCGATTCCAAGTATTACCAAAAGAAATCCGAAAAATTGGTGCGCCGTCTCACGGAAAATGTGGAGGAATACGAAATCAATAAAGTGGTGGTGCTTGACCTGGTGGACGACGAGGACCGTGTGCCGGTGCTGGGCGAATACATGGCCAACCGGATCGTGGAAGCGATCACCCGCAACCGGTATTTTCGCGTGGCCCAGCGTGGCGAAGTCATGGCCACTCTTGAAAAGCTCGGCCTCAAACCTTCCTTCCGGTACACCCGGGAACAAATCCAGCGTTTGGGCCGGGAATTGCACGCCCAGGGAATCGTCAACGGGCAGGTGCGCGACATCGGCTCCAACATCGATGTCCATGTGGCGCTGGTGGACATCGCCAGCGGCGAGGTCATCGCCTCCGCCACCGAGCACCTCAACCGCACCCGCTTCGCAGTGGAACTCCTCAACCATTATTAACCCCCGGCGATGCGACTGCCGGGCATGGCCCGGAGCTAAAGGGGTCAGACTCTACTTGCGCTCAACCCCTACCAAGCATGACACAAGAGTTTAGCCATCTGCCTCCCCCGCAGGGGGTTTGTCAGTTTTCATTGAACCTGTCATAATGTCCGCATGAAGAAAATAGTGATTATTGGCGGGGGTATTGCCGGACTGGCGGCGGCTTACCGGGTGCAGGAAGCGATCCTGGCTGGCTGTGGTCCCATTGGATGTAAAGTGCTGGAGGGATCGGATAAATTCGGCGGCAAGATCGATACGGAACACCATGAGGGGTTCGTGATCGATCGTGGACCGGACTCGTTCATCTCGCAAAAACCCTGGGCCATTGAATTGTGCCAAAAGGTGGGATTGGAAAACCATCTGATAGGCACCAAAACCGATTGCCCAAAAACCTACGTCTACCTCAACAAAAAACTGGTCACCATGCCGGATGGTTTGAGCCTCATGGTGCCGACCCAATTCCTGCCGTTTGTTTTTACCTCCCTGTTCAGCATCCCGGGGAAAATTCGTATGGGCCTCGACCTGATAATCCCCGGCAAAGCAGACGATAGCGATGAAAGCCTGGCGTCGTTCGTGCGCCGCCGCCTGGGCGAAGAGGCGCTCAACCGGATGGCGCAACCCATGCTGGCGGGCATCTATGGCAGTGATCCGGAGCGCATGAGCATTAAAAGCACGTTTCCCATGTTTGTTCACGCGGAAAAAAAATACCGGTCGCTGATTCTGGGCATGGTGGCCGGCAAACGACGGCAAATAGCGGACGCTCTGAAAAATAAAGGCAACTCGGCTCCCAAATCGTTGTTCATGACATTGAAGAACGGGCTCGGTGAAATGGTGGCGGCGGTGATCGAAAAATCGCCAGACGTCACCTTCAGCAAAAATTGCCGGGTCGAACGGTTCGGTCGCTGTGAAGGCGGCACTGGCTGGAGTATTGGCCTCGACTCGGGAGAAACGTTGGAGGCCGATGCCGTGATCCTGTCCACCCCGGCGTTTATCACGGCCGATCTCCTGGTATACACGGCTCCCCGGCTGGCAGAGTTGTTGGGGAAAATCCCGTATGTGTCGACGGCGGTGGCGACTCTCGGGTTTCGCAAAGAGGGATTTTCGCATCCGCTCAATGGCTTCGGATTCGTGGTTCCCAAAACGGAAGGCCGTAAAATTAACGCCTGCACCTGGGTGTCCTCCAAATTTCCCTTTCGTGCACCGGCAGGACACGTTATGATCCGAGCCTTTATTGGCGGTGCGTTGAACGAACCGTTGGCGGAACAGGCGGAATCGGATATCGGTGCCATGGTGCGGCAGGAATTGCGGGAAATAATGGGCATTTATGAGGAACCACTGTTTTGCAAAGTTTTCAAAAATCATAAAGCGAACGTGCAGTATCATGTCCACCATCAGGAACGGGTGGCGGAGATCGACCGGGAGCTCGTTGACCTGCCGGGGTTGTACCTGGCGGGGAGCGCCTTCAAGGGAATCGGCATCCCCGATTGTGTTTTGAATGGCACCCAGACTGCCGAAGCGGCACTCGATTATCTCGACCGGTAACAGACTATAAATGGGTGGGACACCCGTGAAGGAGACATTGCATGAAATGGGCCTCAAGTATTTCCACTCAGTCGACCATTGATAAATGTATTGCAGAAACCACCGCTCTGGTTCGCGAGCAATTGGGCGGTCTGGAAGCCCACCTGACTGTGTTGTTTGTGTCGCCTCATTTCAAGGAAAAATACAGTTTGATTCCGTCACTGCTGAGCGAGCAGATGGCTCCAGGTCTTCTGCTGGGTTGTTCCGGTGGCGGCATCATCGGCGGCGGCCGGGAAGTGGAACATAAACCCGCGTTCAGTATCACCTGCGCCCATCTGCCCAATGTGGAGATTCAAAGCATTCAAACCGACACGCTGAATTTGCCCGACCCGGACACCGCGCCGTCGGTCTGGCGGGAGTGGCTGGGCGTGGATGTGCAGAAAAATCCGCAGTTCATTTTGATGGCCGATCCCTTTTCCTTCCGCGGCGAAGAATTTTTATCGGGATTGGACTTTGCGTATCCGAACGCGTCCAAGGTCGGCGGTCTGGCCAGCGGCGCCAACTCGGCGGGCGGCAACGCGCTCTATCTTGGCGATAAAATTTTCAGCAGTGGGCTGGTGGGAGTGGCTCTGACCGGCGATATCGAACTCGACACCATCGTGGCGCAGGGATGCCGTCCCATCGGCAAACCCATGAGCATCACCCAGTGTGAGCACACTCTGCTCCAGCAGGTGGATGGCAAGCCGCCCTTGGAAGTGCTGGAAGCAATGGCCGAGACCCTGAATGAGGCGGACCGCAAGTTGTTGCAGACGGCGCTGTTTCTGGGCATCGAAATGGATCCCCTGAAAGACGATCCGGGGCAGGGCGATTTTTTGATCCGCAACCTCATGGGCGTCGACCGCAACACCGGGGCGTTGTCCATTGGCACCCTGTTGCGCAACGGGCAACTGGTGCAATTCCATCTGCGTGACAAGGTGATGTCCGCGGAGGACTTGAGTAGGATGCTTTCCAAATATCGGGAAAAAAGCGCGTCGGATCAAGCCCAGGGGGCGTTGCTGTTTTCCTGCCTGGGGCGGGGCGAACACCTCTACGGGACGCCCAACCACGATTCGGATTTGTTCAAGAGCAAATTGGGCGATATGCCTCTGGGAGGGTTTTTCTGCAACGGCGAAATCGGCCCTGTGGGGAAAACCACCTTCCTGCATGGCTATACCAGTTCCTTTGGCATCTTCCGCCCAGGCAATGCCCGGAGCTAAAAGTGGCCCGGCGAAGCGCCGGAGCTAAAAGGGGTGAACTCCGATTTGTGCTCAACAGTTGTCGGGCATAATTCGCAGAGTACAGCTATTTGCCTCCCCTGCCAAAGGGGCCGGGCAATGCCTGGAGCTAAAAGCGGCCACGCTCTGCTGGTGTTCGACAGTTATAGGGCATGATTCGCAGAGTTCAGCTCGTTGCGTCCAGCCGCGGGCTGGCAATTTAAAAATTATCAAGTTTTCAGGAGGAAAAACTGATGGCTGTTACCGTACAGGTGGATACCACACCCAATGAAAATGCTTTGAAGTTCACCATCAACCAGCCCGCTATTGAATCGGGACACAAGACTTTCCCCAATGCCGAAGCGGCGGAAGAATTGCCGGTCGCCAAGGCCCTGTTCGCTCTTGAGGGAGTGACCAGCGTGTTTTTAATGGCCGATTTCATCACCGTGACCAAAAAACCGGAGGTGAGTTGGGACGGTATTCAGGCCGCCGCAGTGAGCGCCATTGAAGCGGCCTACGGCTGAGGCAACCGGGCAGGGCCGGAGAAAAATGGTCACACTCCGCGTGTGTCCAGCAATTATTGGGCATGAAACCAGAGTTGAGTCTGTTGCCCCCAGCCGCAGGCTGGTTGTGTTAAGATCGTCTTTTTTAGAGTCCCTCACCCTGATCTACGTTATGCAAGATTTAGCTATCTGGGCTGAAGAGCTCATCATCCAATTGCCCCCGCTACTCCAGCTTATTCTGGGGATGTTCCTGTCCCTGGGAGTGTTCAAGCTTCTGCTGATGGCCTCCGATGCCTACGACAATTGGCAAAAAAAGAAATCAAAATAACCGGCGAAACGTCGGCCGGGCATGGCCCGGAACTAAAGGGGTCGGACTCTTCTTGCGCTCAACCATTAATGAGCATAATCCTGTCCCGGTTGGGCCGGTCCTTGCGAATGAGTGGTAGCCTCTACGAAGCATCTAAGTTTTATGATGTTTTATTTGGCGTGGTTTTATTTTCCGGTCCAGCGAGGCACTGGACCGGTTCTGGGGGAGGCCGAGAGCTAAGAGTTTTTGTGAGCCAGTTGTGCCGTCCTGGCTTCCAGGATTTTTTGCAGGTCAGGGTGATACAGCACCGCAGTTGTATCCGCGTGACTGGAATGGGACTGGAAACGGTTCATGAGCTTGTGGCGCAGTGGGGTGAAAGAACTTTTTCTGCCCCGCCACAAAAACCAGGTACCGCTGAGAAGCGTGGCACTCATTATGCGAGTCCAAAAAACGGTCATGGTGGTGCCCTCCATCCAATATTTTAATCGGCCCTATAAGCGTGTCTTGAAATCCAGCGGGACTGAATTGAACCGTTCTCTTCCGCCGCCACCGGATGCTTTTTTAGCTCATGGAATTTAGCAAAGATATACCCAAGTACTAAGCAAGTGACTCCGATGATGTGTGGTAAATAGGTACTCATGGTACCTTCTCCCCAATTGGGGTAATAAACGATTATACCAGTTTAAACGCAATAAACGTTCCTTAAGTCCTTTAAAAATAATTATTTACAAAATCTATAAATGTAAATCTTATATAACTAACTAAAGCTATTGGCTTTAAATCCCCATCTTTTTCAAGGTTTTTTTTAAAAATTTGGTTCTTGATTTATGGGATAGAAAAGATGGTTGGAATAGACAGTTTTTGTCACTTCTTGCGTCAATTGTGGGTTAAATGCGGGGAGCCAGCAAAGGTTTAAAATTGAAAAAAACCCGTGGCAAGCCGGTGGCGGGTTTTAGAGTGCTGTTGGGTTTTTAATGGGAAAGTCAGCAAACAAAGATTTATCTGACGGAACAGCGCCTTGAATTATGTGAATGATCCCCAGGGCATACGCTCTGGTGGGTGCATACCCCGGGGCCCAATCTGGCAAGTCACTTGGAGGAAAACTTGCCTGTTTAAAAATATATATCCTATCTGCGGCCTTGCCTGGGCTTATCAATTATTGATGGGTCACCTGAACTAAAGCAAAAGTCGTTCCAATGTTTCCAGTGCCAACTCGCTGGCCGGTAAAAATCGGCGAACTAATTTATAACCTATTGGAAAGATATAACTTGGTTTCGTTGAAATTTTTTTAAAGCCGTTAGGGTTGTTCATGCCGGGAACTGAGTTCTTCCAAAATTTCTGGATGTCTTCAATAAATTTAGTGCGGAGAGGGCAAATTTTAATAATTTTGTAGAAAAACCGGGCAGGTTGGAAAATTTTCAAAACTTGGATGAAGATAAAAGGGGGGCCAGCTACCTGGCAGTGATTTGCTCGAATACACCGTGCTCCAGATAGCTGGCGGGGGAGATTTTATGCGCCGGTTGGTTTCGTTTCGTCCAACTTATGAATGTGGGCCCACTTTGAAAAATTTTTTCCGATTTTAAGGCGCAGGCCGGTGGCGGTATCCAATGGGAATCCATCCCTGTGCTTCGCCTGCAGGTTTTTCAACTTGTTTGCATAAAGCAGTTTCAATCCGAATATTACTGCCAGAAGCGCCACCATAATTCCCAGGGTGAAGTGATAGGACAGGTTGTTGCCCATGGTGAACCCGCTATGCCACAGGCAATCCGCGGCCAGCCCCGGTTGCGCCCCACCCAACAGTGTTGTCGCATAAATCATGACCCGCATACCTGATTTCATATTTTTACCCTCCATTGGAAATAACCGATGCTTAATCTTTTCTTGATTAAGGTAAAAGCAAGAGCCATTCCAAAAAGTTATTGAGAACGGCTAGGTCGGCGAATTGATGGCGGGCACTTCTAAAATTAGTTGATTTTTTGCGCTTTAAATTTTGGTATCCGATAAAGAATATTTTCAGGTTGTGGGGGTGGGCAAAATGGGTTTTTAAAAACAGACAATTCCTGTCACCGAAAACCAAAATTTTGTCGGCTTGGTTTCAGGGATTTGCTTTTAAAAGGCTTATAAATCAATGACTGTAAGGTCCTGGGCGAGAATTATTTTACCGGAAAACTGCCTTTGGCAAGTTTGCAGGACGTCTGCCATATCGCAGGGCGGGTAAAAATGGGTGAGGCATAAGGTTTGACAGCCCGATTCGCGTGCCATCTGGCCACACAAGGTGGGTGTCAGGTGCTTAATGATTTTCATGTCATCGGGCATGGAGCATTCCAGGATCATGAGGTCCGCATTTTTTCCCAGCTCCACCATGCCGGGACTGTAATCGGTATCTCCGGAGATGGCCATGGTCTTCCCATTGGGATCAGTGAACCGGAACCCGCGGCTGATTTCAATATGCGCCACCTTTTTAGTGGTCACCTGCAAATCGCCGTATTGACGGGTTTCCTCATCCTGCTCCAGAATTTCAAGGGGGTAAGTTTTGGGGACCAGCCAGTTATTGAAAGCGTCCATCAATTTATCGAAGTAGGCTTTGAACCCGGGACCGGCTACAATTTCAAGGGAGCGCCGCCGTGGGTCTTGGGGGTACCGGGTGCTGAACAAAAAATAGATGAGGTCGCACATGTGATCCGGATGGTGGTGAGTGAAGTAAATACGGTCGATGTCGTGGTAGGTGATCCCCAACCGTAAAAGCTGATGCACATTGCCGTATCCGAAATCGATCAGGGACCGGACCCCGTCACTTTCCAGGAGGACACCGGCCGAGTTTCTGGCCAGGTCGGGTACCAGGGTACCGGAACCGAGAATAGTGATTTTCATGGGGGATTCCGGGTGGTTTTGCGGATTAAAATAGGGTTTGGTTTGATGTGAACCGATCAGTATAATGAGGCATAGTGACAACTGGAATTATAATCTGCCTGGCTTGAATAGGAGTTTTTTTTATATGCATTTTTTATCCATGCGATCTGTCTTTCTGAATTTTCTTCTGATCCTGTTCCTGGGAACCGGAAGCCTCACCGCGGAGACTTCCCGGTTCACCGATCTCGGTAAAGGTACCGTGATGGATAATCAAACCGGGTTGATGTGGCAAAAAGGCGACTCGTACCATGAATTGAATAAGGGCATGAACTGGTATGAGGCCCTGGAGTATATTGACCGAAAAAATTCTGAAAACTATGGTGGCTTCAGCGATTGGCGGCTCCCGAAGATTAAGGAAATTGAAAAGATATGGGAGCCCAAACGCCCGATCGCCAGTAAGGATGGCGATCCCATCGGCCTGCCAGAAGTGTTTACCGGCGGCGGCAGTTATTATTTATGGACGGCCAATGAACGCAATCTCGACAATGCCTGGTACTTTGGCCTGGGCCAGAAGGAAGATTACTTCAACTTGAAAGATTTGGGCGATCTGGATCAGGGTGTTAAAATGGTCCGGAAAGCAAAATAATACCTTGACCTGCAAGGTGGAATCCAGGGGTATTCACAATGATGCAAAAACAGTGTCCGCATGACATGAGCAATAGATTAAAAATAGTTTTGGTGGTGGCCCTGCTGACGTTTGCTTTAGGGATGCCCAGCGGCGTGTTCTCCCATAGCGAAGAAAAGCACGACCACGATATCAATAAACTTTCCCCCAAGCCGGAGGGCATGATTGAATTTGGTCAGGATCCGCCCCCCGCGGGATCGGAATACGCGGTGCCCCCGATGGACCACGGGGACCATGGCATGCATGGCATGGATCACAGCATGCCCGGCGATGACCCCTTCCGCCAGCGTGGCACCCACGACCTTTCCAAACTTGAGAAACCAAAGACCAAAGCGCAAGCTTTGCTGGCCCGAGGCAGAAACATATACCTTCACATGTGCGCCTTTTGTCACGGGGAAGATGGCAACGGTGGCGGCATAGCCACGGATTACCTGTATCCCTGGCCGCGGGATTTTCGCAAGGGTATTTTTAAATTCCGCTCGACTCCCACCGGGACTTTGGTCCGGGATGAAGATATTTATCGCACCATCACTCTGGGGGTAGCCGGCACGGCCATGCCGGCCTGGGGAGACGCGTTGTCTCCGGAAGATACCTGGGCGTTGGTGAATCTCATCAAAAGTTTTTCCAAGCGATTTCGTAAGGAAGCACCGGGCCAGGCCATCAAAATCGAACCGGTTGCTTCGACCCCGGAGCGGATCGCACGCGGCAAAGAATTATTCTTTCAAAACAAATGCAACGATTGCCACGGGGATAGCGGCAAAGGCGATGGGCGTCTGGCGGACTCTTTGATCGATGCCTGGCGCCATGCGGTCTTTGTCCACGACATCACCAATCCCAATCACTTCAAGGCGGGGCGCCAGCCGGAAGCCATTTACCGCACCATTTCCACCGGGCTGGACGGCACCCCCATGGAGTCCTACTCGCATTTGCCGGAGCAGGATCGATGGGCATTGGTCCATTTCATTCGGTCCCGTTTTTCCAAGGATTTTCAAAAGGCCGAGTTTGAAACGGACATTTATTCCAAATATGTGTCGTTTGAATTGGATACCGATCCATACAGTCCCGTATGGAAAGATGTGGCGTCGACCAATCTGGTGCTGAGGCCATTGTCGGCCCGGCGCGATGCGGTGGAGGTCATCAATTTTGCTTCCGTCAATAACGGGGAGGTCATCGCCATCCGGCTGAAATGGAAAGACGCCACCAAGGACGGTTTTGTGGAGAACCGGAGTGATGTGTACACCGATGGCGCCGCCGTGCAGTTGGCCCTGGGGGCTGTGACTCTGCACACGCACGGCCACAACGAACCTTTCTTTGGCATGGGCAATCGCGGCAAACCGGTTAACATCTGGCACTGGCGGGCGGGGTTGGAAGAAACTTTGGAGGCGTCCGAGGATTCCGAATACTTAGGCGGGGTCGATATGGATGCCCTCATTTTTGGCGGCATCATGTCCAATCCCGTAACCCGGTTGCTCAGCACCGCGCAAAACTCCGTGGATGAACTCAATGCCGAAGGCTTCGGCACCATCACCCCGCAACTGCCGGAATTCCAGAACGTGGAAGGAGCCGGTGAATGGCAGGATGGCGAGTGGACCGTGGTGTTTCTACGCACCTTGGAGTCCCGGGGCAAATGGGATGCCGTCCTCAAAATAGACACGCCGGTGCTGGTGGCGTTCGCGGTGTGGGATGGCGTCAAGGATGACCGCAATGGCCGCAAGGTGATCACTGTTTGGCAACGACTGAATGTTCAGCGCGAGCCTACTACCCGCCAAGGCCAGGTTGCACCTGGCTCCTTAGCGGGAGGGGAGGCGGATGGCTGATCTCGGTGAATCATGCCTAATAATTGTTGAGCGCCAGCAGAGCGTGACCCTTTTTGCTCCGGCGTTTCGCCGGGCAGGGGAGGCGGATGGCTGACCAGCCTGCGGCTGGTGGCAAATGGTGATGTTCTGCGCATCATGCCCAATAATTATTGACCGCAATACCAAGTTGGGCCTCGTTAGCTCCGGCGCTTCGCCGGTCCGCCCTTCTCCGCAGGCGGCCAGAGGGCTTGTTCCTGGGTCTCGTTGCCTCATAAATGAGGCAACAAAAAAAAACCGCACGGATGTAAAACGTTCTTTCCTGCCGGCAGTCGCGGGGATTTTTCTCATGCTGTTGACCGTGCAGAATGTCCCGGCGGAACCACGTATAGGCGTCGGCGAACTCAATTCTTTGATGGTCCAACACCTGCCGCAGAAAAACCCGCAAGCCCGCGGAAAACCCTTAACCGTATTCGAACAACGCCTGACCTTATTTCCCGGAGAGCCGCCGGTAACGTTCCTCATTCCCGGATTCAAAAATTACCATTGCGGCCAATGCCATCAACCGGAGCGGTTGGTCGCCAAAGCCGCCCAACGCATGCGCGGTGTTTTTGCCAGGCTCCGCCGGGAAATGCCCGCCATCAAAAAAATTCCCCTGCGCCAATACATCATTCAGCCGTACACAGATGCCCTGCTCCAACCTGGGCAAATGGCCCACGCCACCTTCGACACCATTCGCGTTTCTCCCGCAACAATTCTGATCGATGCCAAAGTTTATGATGGCGCCACCCATCGGCACGAAACTCTGCACCTCACCCAGCCTTTCCTGGGACGCGTCAACGAACTGGAGGCTTATGGATTCAACATTCGTTCCTCGGCGCAGTTTTTAATATTGAAGTACCCCTATTTCGCCGATGTGGTGCAGGCCTATTTTGTGCCTGAAATGGATCGCATCATGAAGGATTATTTCGCGCGAACGATTCGCGAAGATTTAAAAGTGCCGCGTGAAGTGCAATGGTTTTTAAACAGGTTCGATGAGACCGCATTAAAAAAATTGGATCAGGCGGTGGCGGGATTGATTCCTTTGTTGCAGGAAGTCAGCCGCTTGAATCGGGAGCATCCTTTAAAGGCCGCTTATTGGAGTGACCGGCTCGGCATTGACGCGTTCCTGCTTGAATTGTCTGCTGTCAAACTTCTGCCTTTGCCGGAGGTGACCGTATCGGATAAAACCCGCGCGCAGGCTTTTTCTATCTTTGAGTTGCAAATGTCCAAAGACGACAACACGCGTCTGGGTTACGTCATTGATCGTAAAAAGGAATCGCTCATGACTTTGAAATACGGCAAAAGTCCGGCGGACGCGGCGCAACGTCTCGCGCTTTATTTTCATTTTCTCAAACAACGCTTTCTCGATTCCGAGGGCAATATTTTGCTCGGTGTTCCCGATCCAGTGGATTTTAGAAATTTTGTTGAGAGGAAAATTCAGGAGGTTGAGAAGATGGTGGCGTATCCAGGAATGACGGCAATCGAACGGCAGGCGGGGCAGGCTTTTATCGAGGCAATGAAA
>SMVA01204427.1_pt1 | contig 14087 bp, 15 predicted proteins | sample 2456451 | NCBI WGS metagenome assembly SMVA01 (sample SAMN11095933, study PRJNA526329) | marine sediment metagenome | biome: Marine sediment; feature: Surficial sediment; material: Deep marine sediment; isolation source: Hadal surficial sediment | place: Pacific Ocean | collected 2014-05 | depth...
AAGAAAAAGGCCTGCCGCATAGCAAACTATAAATTCGATACCTCCATCGAGGATCCGGCTCAGGCCGAGAACCTTGCATGGTGCGTGCAACAGCTTTTGCACTTCAAATCCGTTTTCGGCGACCGGCTTTTGTCAGTCTAAAGACAATGCCTGCCGGAAAAATGCAATAAATCCTTAAGCCAGATACTGTCCGCCATTGGCCGTTAGCGTCGATCCGGTAATGAAGCCGGCGTCGTCAGCGGCCAGGAACACCACGCAGCGGCCGATTTCCTCAGGCTCGCCCAGGCGACCGACGGGAATGGCCGCAACGATGCTCTCCATCACCCTTTCGGGCACGGACAGCACCATTTCCGTGCCGATATAGCCCGGACAGATGGCGTTGACGGTGATGCCCTTGCGCGCGCCCTCCTGGGCCAGCGCCTTGGTGAAGCCGAGTTCGCCGGCCTTGGCGGCGCTATAGTTGACCTGCCCCATCTGGCCCTTCTGGCCGTTGATGGAGGAAATGTTGATGACCCGCCCGAAACCGCGCTGGCGCATGCCCTCCCAGACCGGCCGCGTCATGTTGAACAGCGAATTGAGGTTGGTGCCGATGACCTCGTTCCACTGCTCGGCGGTCATTTTGTGGAACATGGCGTCCCGGGTGATGCCGGCATTGTTGACGAGGATCTCGACCGGGCCCAGATCCGCCTCGACCCTGGCGATCCCGGCAGCGCAGGCCGCAGCATCGGAAACGTCCCACTTATAGACGCCGATCCCCGTTTCATCCTTGAACGCATTGGCCTTTTCGTCATTGCCGGCATAGCTGGCGGCAACCGCATAGCCGGCGCCTCGCAAGGCCTTGCTGATCGCCGCGCCGATGCCGCGCGTTCCCCCGGTGACAAGCGCCACTTTGCCCATTGTGACCTCCGTAAATTTCTGGTTTCGGCCAGTGGCCGGTTGGAAAACGATAAAGCGGCCGAAGCCGCTGCCGAAAAATTCAGTCGCGCTGCACGCACATGGCAACGCCCATGCCGCCGCCGATGCACAGGGTCGCAAGGCCCTTCTTGGCGTTTCGCCGCTGCATTTCGAAAAGCAGCGTGTTGAGAATGCGCGCCCCCGAGGCGCCGATCGGATGGCCGATGGCGATAGCGCCGCCATTGACGTTGACGATGTCGATATCCCAGCCGAGATCCTTGTTGACGGCGCAGGCTTGGGCCGCGAAGGCCTCATTGGCCTCCACCAGGTCAAGATCGTCGATGGTCCAGCCGGCCTTTTCCAGCGCCTTGCGCGAGGCCGGGATCGGTCCTGAACCCATGATCGCCGGATCGACGCCGGCCGTCGCCCAGGAGACGATCCGGGCGAGCGGCTCGATGCCGCGCTTTTCCGCTTGGCCAGCGCTCATCAGCACCGTTGCCGCGGCGCCGTCATTGATGCCGGAGGCATTGCCGGCCGTCACAGAGCCTTCCTTGTCGAAGGGCGGGCGCAATTTGGCGATGCTATCGAGCGTCACGCCGTGGCGGATATATTCGTCTTCCGCCACAACGTTTTCGCCCTTGCGGTGCTTGACGGTGACCGCAACGATCTCGTCCTTGAACCTGCCGCCCTTTTGCGCCGCTTCCGCCTTGTTCTGCGAGGCGACGGCGAAGGCGTCTTGCTGCTCGCGGGTGATCTGCCATTTTTTGGCGACGTTTTCGGCGGTGACGCCCATGTGATAGCCGTTGAAGGCATCCATCAGGCCGTCCTTGATCATGGTGTCGATCATCGTGTAATCGCCCATCTTCACGCCCGAGCGCAGATGCTGGGCGTGCGGCGCGACCGACATGGATTCCTGACCGCCGGCGACAAGAATATCGGCATCGCCCGATGTGATCTGCTGCATGCCGATGGCGACTGCGCGCAGGCCCGAACCGCAAAGCTGGTTCAGGCTCCAGGCCGTCGCCTTGTTGGGAATGCCGGCGGCCATGGCCGCCTGCCGCGCCGGGTTCTGACCCTGCGCGGCGGTCAAAATCTGGCCCAGGATCACCTCATCGACCTCGTCCGGCGCAACGCCGGCCCGATCAAGCGCCCCCTCGATGGCGACGGCGCCCAGTTCATGGGCGGGAAGGCTGGCGAAGACGCCGTTGAACGACCCGACCGGTGTCCGCGCGGCGCTGGCGATAACAACATCTGTCACGAATTGTCTCCTTGAGTGAAAAACTTGGAACGGCGTGATTCCAGTTGCGGTCCTGGCGTCAGCATCTGGCGCAAGACGGCGACCGCACCACATGTCCTAGCGTCGTTTAAATGGCGGACCATTGACCAGAGTCAACGCCATTGAGGGATTGGCAGCCATGCGCGCTGATGATTATTTGCGCGAAATTGCCGGAATGCCTTGACCGATCTTCCAATTCTGCGTTGGTTGTTGCACTGCAATGAAATGATCGCCAGGCAAAACCGCAGACCCGCATGACTTCGGACAAACCGACGACCATAAAAAAATACGCCAACCGCCGGCTCTATCACACCGGAACATCGACCTACGTCACGCTTGATGACCTGGCGCGCATGGTCAAGGATGGCGAGGATTTTGTCGTCCAGGACGCAAAATCGGGCAACGATATCACCCGCGCCGTATTGGGCCAGATCATCTTCGAACAGGAAAACCGGGGCCAGCATCTTCTGCCGGTCGCCTTCCTGCGCCAGCTTATCCGCTATTATGGCGACAGCATGCAGGCGCTGGTGCCGAGCTATCTGGAATCCTCGCTATCGGCTTTCACCCGTGACCAGGACAAGTTGCGCGAGCAGATGTCCGTGGCTTTGCAGGGCGAGGGTTTAGAGCTGATGGAGGAGCAGGCCCGCCGCAACGTGGAAATGTTCTCCGAGGCCATGCGCAAGTGGATGCCGTTTGCCGGGGCCGCCGGCGCCAAGGCCGAACCTGACCAGCCGTCAGAAGAAACGGCGAAAGGGGAGGGCGAGATCGAGGCACTACGCCGGCAGTTGCAGGAAATGCAAAAGACCATCGAGACCATCGCCAGGAAGGACTGACGGCCGGCTTTTGCCGGGCGACGATTGGGGGCCGGGCAACGATAGGGTCAGATGGAGTCTTTCGGCTCCAGGATCTGACGATCGCGATATTTGCCGGTCTTCAGGTCGATATGATGCGGCCGGCGCAACTCGCCGGATTCCTTGTCTTCCACATAGACCGGTGCTTTCAGCGCATCGGTGGACCGGCGGAAACCGCGCTTCATGCGCGAGATTTTGCGCTTCGGGACAGCCATGATTTGCTCCGTGAATGGAAAAAACAGGCAAATGCCTGTCGGCCCGCCGCGACAGGCGGCCGGTGTTTCGCGGCGCATATAGCCGGTTGCAATTGCTTTGGCCAGCGGCGCCAGTGAAAATGCCAAAGAAAATCAGTTCAGAACGCATGCCACATAAGGGCCTGCCGCCGCCGCGCGCCTGGCATAGAGGCCGGCAAGACGCCCGGTCGTCCGGCCGGGTCTGGCCGGGTTGCGCAGCCGGGGCGCCGGCAAAGTCGCCGCCATGCGGGCCGCCTGCGTGGCGTTAAGGCGCGACGCGGAAACGCCGAAATAGTGCAGCGCCGCCGCTTCGGCGCCGTAAATGCCCTTGTCCCATTCCACGATGTTGAGATAAATCTCCATGATCCGCCGTTTGGAAAGGACCGCATCGGCATAAAGCGCCAGCGGCACTTCCAGGCCCTTGCGGAGCCACGAGCGGCCTGACCACAGGAAAAGATTCTTGACAACCTGCATGGTGATCGTGCTGGCGCCGCGCAATGGGCCGTCATTTTCGGCGTCCGACAGCACCGCTTCCACCTGCTGCCAGTCGATGCCCGAATGGGTGCAGAACTGGCCGTCCTCCGCCACGATCACGGCGCGCACCAGATGCGGCGAGATCGCCTCGATCGGCCGCCAGGTTTTGATGATCGAGGCGCCGGCGATCCGCTTGGCAATCATCACCGTGGTAATCGGCGGATTGAGCGCCGAATATACCGGCAACAGCACCACCGGCAGCAGGGCGATGAGTACAATTGCCGACACCACGGCGCGAATGAACCGCCGCGCCGGGCCCCTTTTACGGACCCGCCGGGCCGCCAGCGCTGCCGGTTTGTTCGTTCCTTGCCTTGACTTTGCGGGCATATCCGCCATCGCTCCGCCTATACGCGATTTTCCAGCCAGCTTCTATCATGCCCACGCCACACCGATCACCTTCGATGTCAAATTCGTCCGAACCCTTTGACCTGGCCGCATCGCTGGCCAGTACCGCTGAACGGGTCAATCAAGTTCTGGACGGCGTCACCGCCCAATCGCCATTGCCCGGCGAGATACGGCGGCCGGCGCGGCTCGTGGCGGCCATGCGTCATGCCCTGCTGGCCGGTGGAAAACGTTTCCGGCCGTTTCTCGTCACCGAATGCGCCCGGCTTTTCGGCGCTAATGATGAGCAGGAAGGCGGTCTCTGGCGCGTTGCCGCCGCGGTGGAATGCCTGCACACCTATTCGCTGATCCATGATGACCTTCCGGCCATGGACGACGATGATCTGCGCCGCGGCAAACCGACCGTGCACCGCGCATTTGACGAGGCAACGGCGATCCTTGCCGGCGATGCGCTGCTCACCCTTGCCTTTGATATGCTGGCCGAGCGCCAATCGCATCCCGATCCGGCAATTCGAGCCGATCTTGTCGGGATTCTTGCCCGCGCCTGCGGCGTCGGCGGCATGGCCGGCGGCCAGATGCTCGATCTTGCGGCGGAGGGCGAAACGCCCGATGCCGATGAGGTTCGCACGATCCAGCTGATGAAAACCGGCGCGCTCTTCGCCGCTGCCTGCGAAATGGGCGCGCTGTGGGCCGGCGCCGACAGCAACGACCGAGCGGCATTGTCCAGCTATGGCCGCATGCTCGGCCTCGCCTTCCAGATCGCCGATGACCTCATCGACATCCATGCCACGCCGGAATTAGCCGGCAAGGCGACCGGCAAGGACGCCGGCCGCGGCAAGGCGACCTTCGTCTCGGTCCTTGGCGTTGACAGGGCCAAGGAACTGCTGCGGCGTAGTGTCGCGGATAGCGAAAGCGCTCTTACCCGATTTGGCGACGCCGCCCAAGGCCTTGTCGCCGCAAGCCGGTTCGCCGCTTCGCGCAATCGCTAAGTCCAAAAATCAGGCTTGAATCGGTGCGGCCCCGCCGTGCTCGTCATCGATATGGGCGCCGATTATGGCTTCAAAGCTCTCATCGGCGACAAAACCGAGATCGCGGGCACGGCGCGCATCGAAGGTTTGCGGCCAGCCCGAAACAATGCGCGAAATGGTCTTGTCCGGTTCCGCCTTGATCAGCGCCGTTGCCTTTTCTCCGCCCACGGCGCCAAGCGCTGCAATCTGTTCAGCGACGGTTACCGACAGTCCCGGCATGGTCAGGTTCCGCCGCGGGCCTATATCTTCCGTTGAAAGCCTTGCCGCATGCAGAAAAAAGCCGACCGCGGCGCGCGGACTGGCAAACCAGTGCCGGACCGTATCGGGCACCGGCAGGATCGCTTCCTCGCCCTTCAAGGGTTCGCGGATGATATCGGAAAAGAAGCCCGATGCCGCCTTGTTGGCCGCGCCCGGCCGCACGCAGATGGTTGGCAGCCGGATGCCGATCCCGTCAAAGAAACCGCGCCTTGTATAATCGGCCAGGATGAACTCGCCGACCGCCTTCTGGGTGCCGTAGCTGGTCAGCGGCGTTAAGTGAAAATCATCGGGGATGGAATCTGGAAACGGCGCGCCGAAAACGGCAATGGAGGAAGCGTAAAGCACGCGCGCGCCGTAATGGGCCTTGCGGATTTCGTCGAACAAGAGCCGCGTGCCGTCGAAATTGACGGCATAGCCCTTGGCGAAATCAGATTCCGCCTCGCCGGAAACGACCGCCGCAAGATGAATGATCAGATCCGGCTTTTCGGCAATCAAATGCTCCACCAGAACTTTGTCGGAAATATCGCCGACGATCGGCCGGATCGAGGTTAGCGGCGTTGGCGTGGGCAAGGGCGCGGCATCGGCAGCGGCATGGAGCGTTGGCGCAGATTGCGGCGTCACCACGTCGTGCAGGGTCAGCTTGGTGACCGGACGGCCGCCCAGTTCCGGCTCGGCAAGCAGCCGCTCGGTCAGTTTGCGGCCGATCATGCCAGCCGCTCCGGTAATCAGGACATGCATAAATTCGGCCCCCCTGTTACTCCCCATCCGGCTTTTTCCGCGCCCGGCCGCGCAGCCAGAACACGCCGAAAAAGGCAAGCATGAAGACGATGGCGACAGCAATGCCGCCAAACGGACCGGCCCAACTCACCAGCGCCATGATTCTCGGCATTGCAAGCATGATCGCAACCACTGCGATCATGATGATTGCGGCGGCGACCAGCGATCCGGTTTTCCCCTTAAGTTGGCCGGTCATCAACATCCTCCCTGAAATCCGCAAGCGGTCGTAACTGGCGGCCCTGTTCGTCGAAATTATCGGCTGAAAGCCAGTTTTCAAATGCCGCTTTGCACGCCGGCCATTCCTTATCCAGCATCGAAAACCAAGCCGTATCCCGATTCCGCCCCTTGACGATCATGTGTTGATGGAAAACTCCCTCGAATGTAAAGCCGAGCCGTTCAGCCGCCCGTTTTGACGCTGCATTGGCATTGTTGCACTTCCACTCATAACGCCGGTAGCCCAGTTCATCGAAGACGCGGCGGGCCAGAAGATATTGCGCCTCGCTGGCGCCCGGCCGCGCCTGCAGCGCCGGCCCGTAGCAGATATGGCCAACCTCGATTACGCCCTGCGCCGGAGTTATGCGCATCAGCGAGGCGATCCCGAGAACCACGTTGGTCGCGGTTTCACGGATGACATGGAACATCGGATCCGACGAGGCATAGAACGCCGCGCCCCAGTCGTAAAAGGCGTCCGCGTCCGCAAATGGCCCGTAGGGCAGGTAATCCCATATTCGCCCCGCACTATCGGCAGAATACGCCTGCCACAACCCCGCCAAATGGTCTTTGGCCTTAAACGGCTCGATGCGTACGAAGCGGCCGGCGATTGGCGAACGCGGCGGCGGAAGGCACGGCGTCCAGGATTTGAGATCAATCGTCATCGTCTTCGCCGACGGAACGGGCGAAGGCGCCGTTGAGGACCGGCGAACTTGTCGCCCCCGCATATTCGAAGCGACCGGCGGCAAGCGCGTTGGCCGCTTTCAGAAAACCCCCGAACGCCACTTTCACCAGCCCCGACCCGATCGAGACACGTTTGACGCCGAGACGCTCCAGGGCGGCGATATCGTCGGAAATCCCGCCAAGGCCGCCAAGCACATTGACCGGAACGCGAACCGCTTCCACGATCGTCCTGATTTCCGCTTCGCTGGTTATGCCGGGCGCATAGACAACGTCGGCGCCGACGCCCTCATAGGCGGCAAGCCGCCGCACCGCTTCGCCGAGTGGGTCGGGATGTTGGACAAGAAACGCCTCGCAGCGGCCGGTCAATACGAAGTCGGCGCCGGATTTGGCAACCGCCTCGCAGGCCGCCTCCAGCCGCCGCAACGCTTCGTCAAGCGGATACAGCACCGCCGCGCCGCCTTTGTGAACCTGGCTGACATCCTGATCCTCGATGGAGCAGCCGGCAACGCCGACATCGATTGCCTGGCGGATCGTTTCCGCTACCTCGCCCGGCGTCTCGCCATACCCGGATTCAAAATCACCGTTCACCGGCAGGCCCGTCGCCGCAACGATCATGCCGGCATGGGCAATCGCCTCGGCCCGGCTCACCTGTCCGGCGGCGTCCGGTCTGGCCAGCGACCAGGCCAGTGCCGCCGAGGAGGTCGCCAGCGCCTCAAAACCGAGATCGGCAAGCAGGCGCGCCGTACCGGCATCCCACGGATTGGGCATGGGGAACAGCTTTTCGCGCTCATGCAGGGCGCGAAATTCCTTGCCGCCGCCTAGGGTTAGAAGTTTCGTCACGTGACTGTCTCCCAAAATGCTGCAAAGCCGTTGGATCAATGATTGTCCCGTGGCCGGTGCTTGTGGGCCACGTCACGATATTTCACCGCCGGCTTGAGCACCATGCCCTGATCGAACTGATCAACCATGGTGCGCTGGATTTCCTGCCACGGCGTCTGGCTTTCCGGCACGTAGCCAAGGCCGTCATTGTCGAGTTTTAAGGCAATCTCTGCACGCCGGCTTTCCAGCTCCTCATCGGAAATCAGGATGTTGGCCTGGCGCTTATTCAGATCGATCCGCACCTTATCGCCGGTCTTCAGCAACGCCAGCCCGCCGCCGAGCGCCGCCTCGGGCGAAGCGTTGAGGATCGATGGCGAGCCGGACGTGCCCGACTGGCGGCCATCGCCGATACATGGCAGTTCCTTGATGCCTTTCTTCAAAAGCGCATCGGGCGGGCTCATATTGACCACCTCCGCGCCGCCCGGATAACCGATCGGCCCGGCGCCGCGCATGACCAGCAAGGTGTATTCATCGATATCCAAATCCGGATCGTTGATCCGCGCGTGATAATCCTCACGCCCGTCGAAGACGACGACGCGCGCCTCAAAGGCGTTCAGATCATCCGGGTTGGACAGATAAAGCTGGCGGAACGCCTCGGTGATGACACTGGTTTTCATGATCGCGCTGTCGAAAAGATTGCCCTTGAAATTGAGGAAGCCGGATTTGGCCAGGATCGGCGCGTCAAAGGCGCGGATCACCTCGCGGTCTTCAGAATATTTGCCCTCGCAATTGGCGCCGATCGAATTGCCATTGACGGTGATCGCGTCCGGATGCGGCAGGCGGGCATGGCCGATCAGTTCGGCGGTGATCGCCGGAATGCCGCCGGCGCGATGAAAATCCTCGCCGAGAAACCGCCCGGCAGGCTGCATGTCGGCCAGGAGCGGCACGTCGTAACCGATTTTCTCCCAATCCTCGTTGCTCAACTCCACGCCGAGATGGCGGGCGATGGCGTTCAGGTGGATCGGCGCATTGGTCGAGCCGCCGATGGCGGAATTGACGACGATGGCGTTTTCGAACGCCTGGCGCGTCATGATATCGGAGGGTTTGAGATCCTCATGCACCATCTCCACAATGCGCTTGCCGGTCAGATAAGAGATCTCGCCGCGTTCGCGGTGCGGGGCCGGAATGGCGGCACAGCCCGGCAGCATCATGCCGAGCGCCTCGGCCAGCGAGTTCATCGTCGTCGCCGTGCCCATGGTGTTGCAGAAGCCTGGAGAAGGCGCTGAGGAAGCGACCATTTCCACATATTCGTCCCAGTCGATCTCGCCGGCAGCCTTGCGTTTTTTCGCTTCCCATTTGATCGTGCCCGAACCGGTGCGCCGGCCCTTGTACCAGCCGTTCAGCATTGGCCCGACGGAAAGCGCGATGGCCGGAATATTGACCGTCGCCGCCGCCATCAGACAGGCTGGCGTGGTCTTGTCGCAGCCGGTCGTCAGCACCACGGCGTCGATTGGATACCCGAACAGGATCTCCACCAGCCCCAGATAGGCCAGATTGCGGTCGAGCGCCGCGGTCGGCCGTTTGCCGGTTTCCTGGATCGGATGGACCGGAAACTCAAAGGCGATGCCGCCGGCCTCGCGAATGCCCTCGCGCACGCGCTGGGCCAGAACAATGTGATGCCGGTTGCACGGCGAAAGGTCGGAGCCGGTCTGGGCGATGCCGATGATCGGCTTGCCCGATTGCAGTTCCTGGCGCGACAGACCCCAGTTCATATAGCGCTCGATATAAAGCGCCGTCATGTCGGGATCGTCGGGATTGTCGAACCAGATCTGCGATCTGAGCTTCACCATCGTGCCGTGTTTGGCGTCATAGGCCATGGATTTTCCTCCCCGCGCACATCTTGCCGCCTGGCCGTGACCATGGGCGGAAAGGGCGCACAAAATCAATTGCCGCGATTGCCATTGCCGGGCAGAGCGCAGTAAATCGGCATCCAAACCGTTCGGGGTCTGAAGATGCTGAAAACGATTGCCGGGTTTGACCGGATTGGCGAAGAAAACGCCTTCGCGGTGCTGGCCCGCGCCAATCAACTGGCGGCCGAAGGCCGCGACATCATCAATCTGGGCATCGGCCAGCCCGATTTTCGCACCCCCGAACATATCGTCGAGGCGGCGGTTCAGGCGCTGCGCGACGGCCATCACGGCTATACGCCGGCAACCGGCATTGCCGAACTGCGCGAGGCGGTGGCGCGGCGGACCCTGGCGACCACCGGCGTGGAGGTGTCCCCCGACAACGTGATGATCCTGCCCGGCGGCAAGGTGACCATGTTCGCCGCTATCTTGATGTTCGGCGAGCCAGGCGTTGATATTCTCTATCCCGATCCCGGCTTTCCGATTTACCGCTCGATGATCGAATTTACCGGTGCCCGGCCGGTGCCGGTGCCGATCCGCGAGGAAAACGACTTTGCTTTCTCCGCCGCCGAAACCCTGTCGCTGCTGACACAAGCCACCCGGCTTCTGATCGTCAACTCGCCGGCCAACCCGACCGGCGGCGTCACGCCGCGCGCCGAGATTGAAAAACTAGCCGCCGGACTGGATGCCTGGCCCGATGTCGCAATCCTGTCGGACGAAATCTACGACCAGATGACCTATGACGACGCTGAACATGTCTCGCTCCTGGAATTTCCGGCGATCGCCGACCGGCTGATCCTTCTGAACGGCTGGTCGAAGACCTGGGCTATGACCGGCTGGCGCATGGGCTGGTCGATCTGGCCCTCGGGGCCGGAAAACGGCGAACTCTATGACAAGGTGCGCAAACTTGCCGTCAATGCCTGGTCGTGCGTCAACGCCCCGGCGCAATATGCCGGCATCGCCGCGCTGGAGGGGCCGCAGGACGCCGCCCATGACATGATCGCCGCCTTCGACCGCCGCCGCGCTGTTGTCACCGAGCTGCTCAACGCTCTGCCCGATGTCACCTGCGTGACGCCGAAGGGCGCCTTCTATGCCTTTCCCAACATCGCCGCGACTGGCTGGAAGGCCAAGGAACTCGCCTCCGCCCTTCTGGAAGAGACCGGCGTGGCGCTGGTCGGCGGGCCTGATTTCGGCGTCAATGGCGAAGGCTACATCCGCCTCTCCTACGCCAATTCGGAGGAAAATATCCGCCGGGCGATGCAGCGGATCGGCGATTTCCTGGAGGATCGCAAGGCGGCCTAGGAACCTCAGCTGCGCGGCAGCACGCGGCGGACAATGGCGACGCTTTTGATCAATGCATAGGCTTCAACCCCGGGCGCCAATCCCAGTTCCTCCACCGACTGCCGAGTGATCCGCGCCCGCAATTTCTGCTCGCCCACCCGCGTCAGAACTTCCGCAAACGGCCCGTCCTCATAAGCGATCTCGACGATCGTCACCGCAAGGATATTGCGAACGGAGATGTTCACGGGTCGCTCCAGCGCCAGGGCGACGTCGCGCGCCCGAATGCGCAGCCGCACCGGCGTACCGGCCGTTCCGGCAAGCGCTGGAACGGTCAGTTCCTTGCCATCAAGCGACAAAACGGTCAGGCCGTAAACCTCGTCATGGCGGCTGATCTGGCCGCGCAACAGCGACCCGGATTCGTGCCGGCCGGTCGCTGGTCCCAGATCGATGCGGCTGACTACTTCCTCCACCGGCCCGGAGGCGACAACGCCGCCATCGGAGATGACGATCAAATTGTCGGCCAGCCGGGTTATCTCGTCGAAAGCGTGGCTGACATAGAGGATCGGCGTCCCGGCCTCATGCGCCAGCCGGTCCAGCCAGGGCAGGATTTCGGCGCGGCGGGCACCATCGAGTTGCGACAGCGGCTCGTCGAGCAACAGGATGTCAGGCGCTGAAAGCAGCGCCCGGCCGATGGCGACCCGTTGCGCCTCGCCCCCCGACAGGGTGTCCGGCGACCGGTCAAGCAGGGTCTCAAGGCCAAGCAGGTCGCAGATTGCGCCAAGGTCGGGGGCATTGCGCCGTCCGCCGGCCCATTGCCCGTAAAGCAGATTGCGGCGGACGCTGAGATGGGGGAACAGCCGCGCTTCCTGAAACACCACGCCGACCCGCCGCCGCCGTGCCGGCAGGTCGATGGATGTTTCAGAATCAAACAGAACGCGGCCATTGAGAACGATACGGCCCCTTGCCGGTTGCATCAGTCCGGCGATCATGGCGACCAGCATCGACTTGCCGGCGCCGGAGCGGCCGAACAGGGCGGTAACGCCATCGCCCACCGACACGCCGACATCGAGCGCAAAGCCGCCGGCACGATGGTGGACCTCGACCTCAAGCACGGCGCTTGCGCCGAAGTCGCGAGGCGGCAAATTCCGACAGCCCCACGGCGAGCGCGCCGACCGAAAGGGCGATCATCGACAAACCGATGGCCAGCATGTCGCCGTCCGGACGCTGCAAGGCGGTATGGACGGCCAGCGCCAGGGTACGGGTCTCGCCGGGAATATTGGCGGCAAAGGTGATCGTTGCGCCAAATTCGCCAAGCGCTTTTGCAAAACCAAGCGCGACGCCGGCGAAGATGCCGGGCGCGGCGAGCGGCAGCGTCAGCGTGAAAAACACGGTTCCCGGCTTGGCGCCCAGCGTGCCGGCCGCATCCTCAAGCCGTTGGTCGACGGCGGCAAAGGCCAGCGCGATCGGCCGCACCAGCAGCGGAAAGGCCATCACACCGGCGGCCAGTGCCGCGCCGGTCCAGCGGAAGGCGAGCACCAGACCGAGGCTTTGTTCAAGCCACCGCCCGATCGCGCCGTTCGGGCCAAAAATGATCAAAAGCATATACCCGGTGACGACCGGCGGCAGCACGAGCGGCAGATAGATCAGCACCGTCAGCAGCGCCTTGCCGGGAAACCGCCATCGCGCCAGGGCATAGCCGGCAAACAGCGCCAGTGGCAGGGCAACCACCATCGCCAGCCCCGCCACCTTGAGCGAAAGGGTAAGCGCCGAAACCGCCTCAGTGCTCAACACGGCCGGCTTTCCGGCAACGTCAAGCCATGACGGCACAAGACAAACGTCCCCGCATCGCTAGCGAGGAACGCCAGAAAGCGCGGACCCGCCGGTGCGCTCGAAACCAGCCCGGCGACATAGGCGATCGGCGGGTCGGCTGGCGGGAAGACAAAGGCGATTTCCAGATCCGCTGCCCTGGCATCGCTGGCATAGACGATGCCGGCCGCGACATGGCCCGAGGCGACGAGGCGAAGCGCTGCACGCGCATTGTCGGTCGGGATGAGGCGGGAGCGCACTTTATCCCAGACCCCTTCGCCGATCAGCGCGTCCCGGGCGTATTGGCCGAGCGGCACATGCTCAGGATCGCCGGTGGCGATCCAGCCGCCCTTCAATGCTTTCAAGCTGTCTTCAAGTCCGGCCGCCTGGATCGATCGGCCAGCCGGTACGGCGAGTACCAGCTGGTTGCCGGCAAAGACCTGGAGACTGTCCGCATCGAGCCGGCCCTTGTCGGCAAGCCAGTCGGCCCAGTCCCGGTTGGCCGATAAAAACACATCGGCCGCCGCCCCGTTGGCGATCTGCCGCGCCAGTGTCGATGACGAGGCGGCGTTGATAATTGTCTTGATGCCGGTCGATCGCGCGAAGGCGGCGCCAAGGTCCTCGGCGGCGTCGGCAAAGCTCGATGCGGCCGCGATCCGCAAGGTTTCGCCGGACGCGGTGGCCGGCGCGCCGGCCACAACCGCAAAGGCAGGCACGCTGCTCATCCAGAATAAAAACGTCCGGCGATCCATGGCGTATTCGATACCGCGCATTTCGCGGCGCGAAAAGGTGGTGTTTTGTCTCCCGGCGGCGACATTGCGCGCATGGCAACAAATCACCGATCGCATTCAATGCCGCGATCGCCCAAACGAAGTGAAAGTCTCGCCACAAAATCCGGGCAGGGGCTCATTGCTTGTCGCTGAGCGAATAAAAGGATTGGCGACCCCGACAGGATTTGAACCTGTGACCCTCAGATTAGGAATATGATTGTCTACGTGTTTCAGGGCGTTTCAAGATAACTCATACTGATTAGTTTACGCCGTATTTTCAATATGTTATTGTTTCATATCGTGTCACATCACTCCATGCAGTTTCAAGATTTTGTGACCTCAGTGTGACCTCAAAAAACCTCACCGCCGCGTTCGTCTCTCAGGCGAAACCGATCGATGGCAAAACCACAGAATATC
>SMVA01057695.1_pt1 | contig 14085 bp, 13 predicted proteins | sample 2456451 | NCBI WGS metagenome assembly SMVA01 (sample SAMN11095933, study PRJNA526329) | marine sediment metagenome | biome: Marine sediment; feature: Surficial sediment; material: Deep marine sediment; isolation source: Hadal surficial sediment | place: Pacific Ocean | collected 2014-05 | depth...
GATACAGTGCTGCCTGATGTTCGTCCGGGGCAAGGATCATGATGACATCACCCCATGCCACCGCGTCCTCGACAGATTTGACAGTGAGACCTGCAGTCTCTGCTTTGGCCGCAGAGCTGGAACCTGGACGTAAACCAACACAAACATCTACACCAGAATCATTCAGGTTATTCGCATGTGCATGCCCCTGTGAGCCGTACCCAATAATTGCAACCTTTTTGGCCTGGATCAGAGAGAGATCCGCATCTTTGTCATAATATATTTTCATAAATATCTAGTTCTCAAAAAAATTAAAAATTAAAATAGAATAATATAAATCTACTGAATTGCCTTATCACCACGCGCAATACCTGACACACCGGAACGCACGACTTCGAGGATGACCCTATCTTCCAATGCACTGATAAAGGCATCCAGCTTATCGCCAGCACCTGTCATCTCAATGGTGTAAGTGCTCTCTGTGACATCAATAATTCGACCACGAAAAATATCCACCAGTCGTTTGATTTCTTCCCGGTTTTCGCCCCTGGCCTGTAATTTGATCAACATTAGTTCGCGCTCAATGTGACGACTCTCATTAAGGTCAATGACCTTGATCACATCAACCAGTTTATTTAAATGCTTGGTAATTTGTTCTATCACATCATCTGAACCAGAAGTCACCAGGGTCATGCGTGAAACAGTAGGATCTTCTGTTGGCGCAACGGTCAGTGATTCAATATTATACGCACGCGCTGAAAACAGACCGGAGACACGTGACAATGCACCTGTTTCATTTTCCATCAATAACGAAAGTATATGTCTCATGATCAGGCCAACTCTCTGTTCGGTGACAGGTGCATTTCATGATGCCCCTTACCTGCAGCAATCATCGGATAAACATTCTCCGTCTTATCAGTGATAAAATCTATGAAGACTACTTTTTCTTTTTCCTGTAGTGCCTCTTTTAAAGCTGATTCTACATCGGCAGATTTTTCGATACGCAGTCCAATGTGACCATAGCTTTCGGCCAACTTGACAAAATCAGGCAAGGCCTCCATATATGAGTGCGAATAACGCTTCTCGTAGAAAAATTCCTGCCACTGTCTGACCATGCCCATGTAGCGATTGTTTAAATTAAGCACAACGAACGAAATACCGTATTGCAGGCAGGTAGATAGCTCTTGCAGACACATAACAATACTTGCATCGCCTGTAATGCAGGCTACTGTTTCATCAGGAAAAGCCTTTTTAACTCCCATGGCAGCTGGCAGTCCAAAACCCATGGTGCCTAATCCGCCTGAGTTGATCCATCTTCTGGGCTTATCAAATTTATAGTATTGAGCCGCCCACATCTGGTGCTGCCCAACATCCGATGTAATGTAGGCATCACCTTTAGTCAGCTCATACAGCTTTTCTATGACGAACTGTGGCTTGATAATTTCACTATCGCGATCATATTTAAGACAATCTATTCCTTGCCATTCTTTAATCTGATTCCACCACGGTTCCAGATCTTTTGCAGTTGGCAAGTCCTTTCTGCTTTCCAGCAATGCAGATAAATCACGCAGGACATATTTAACGTCACCAACAATAGGAATATCAACCGGTATATTCTTCGAGATAGAAGATGGGTCTATATCGATATGGATAATCTTTGCCGACGGACAAAACTGTTCGAGGTCTCCTGTCACTCGATCATCAAACCGGGCGCCGATGGCGATTAAGACATCACATTGATGCATTGCCATGTTTGCTTCATAGGTCCCATGCATTCCTAGCATACCGACGAACTGTTTGTCGGTGCCGGGATAGGCTCCTAAACCCATCAGCGTATTGGTAATTGGGAAACCCAATTTACGCGTGAAGGATGTTAGTTCTTCATTGGCATTCGAGAGGATGGCACCGCCGCCAGAATAAATCATTGGCCGTTTGGCAGTGGCAATCAAATCAACCGCACGTTTCATCTGACCTGTATGACCTTTCATTACAGGTTTGTAGGAACGCATATCCACGCTCTTGGGATATTCGTATTCACAACTATCGGCAGTGATATCTTTAGGGATGTCTACAACCACAGGCCCTGGACGACCTGTGGTCGCAACATAAAATGCCTTCTTGATGGTGGAGGCCAGGTCTTCAACATGCTTCACCAGGAAGTTGTGTTTCACACAAGGTCGAGTTACACCAATAGCATCGACCTCCTGAAAAGCATCATTACCAATCAGATGCGTCGGCACCTGGCCGGTAAAAACAACCAGAGGAATAGAGTCCATATAAGCAGTGGCAATACCTGTCACACAATTGGTCGCCCCTGGGCCAGAGGTCACTAACACCACCCCAGGCTTACCCGTCGCACGCGCGTAGCCGTCTGCAGCATGTGTTGCCCCCTGCTCGTGACGTACCAGAATATGCTCAACATCATCCTGCTTATACAATGCATCATAGATATGTAATACAGCACCACCGGGATAACCAAACAAATGTTTGATCCCCTCATCTTTCAGGGCACGAATAAAAATTTCCGCCCCTCGAAGCACCTCTTTTGACTTGCCCAATACCCTGTTTCCTGTCGGTTATATGTTACGTAAGTGTAAACTTTGGAAAGTTACTGATATTCTTGCCTGAGGTCAAGTTGTGCCCTGTACAAAAAGTATATCTACCGGCTAAATATAAAAATAAAAATCTAGCAAAAAAAATATCGAAAATTCACCCCTTAGCCTAGTTAGGCTAAGATACGTACATAGAATAATTTTAATAGCCGAAATCTAATGCGAATTTCTAAATACTTGATTGCCACCCTGAGAGAGGCCCCTGCCGAAGCCGAAATTATCAGTCACCAGCTGATGTTGAGGTCAGGCATGATCCGCAAGATTGCCTCCGGCATATACACATGGCTACCACTGGGCTTACGTGTACTCAGAAAGGTAGAGGCCATTATACGCGAAGAAATGGATCGCGTGGGTGCTCAGGAACTATTGATGTCAAACGTGCAACCTGCAGAACTTTGGAAGGAATCGGGTCGTTGGGAACAATATGGGCCTGAGTTACTACGACTCAAGGATAGGCACCAACGCGATTTTTGTCTGGGCCCTACACACGAAGAAATCATCACCGATCTGATCCGGAAAGAAATCAGAAGCTATAAGCAGCTACCGGCTATTTTTTACCAGATACAAACTAAATTTCGTGATGAAGTCAGGCCCCGTTTTGGCATCATGCGTGCACGTGAATTTCTGATGAAAGATGCCTATTCTTTTCATCTTACAGATGAATCCCTGCAAGAAACATATGAACAAATGTTCTCCGCCTATACCCGAATTTTTGAACGTATGGGTTTAAAGTTTCGTGCGGTACAAGCCGATGGCGGCAATATCGGTGGGAACGCTTCGCATGAATTCCATGTGCTAGCCGACTCCGGTGAAGACCAGATTGTATTCAGTGAAAAAGGAACCTATGCCGCGAATATTGAACTTGCCGAAGCACCGATACCTGAGGGCGAACGTGATGCTCCTAAAGCAACACTAGAGACCGTTGATACACCTGATCAACATAGTATTGAAGAAGTCAGCCAGTTTTTAAACGTCACCACTGATAAATGTATTAAAACATTGGTAGTAAAAGGACAGAATGAATCACTTGTCGCCCTGGTACTCAGAGGAGATCACGAACTAAATAAAGTTAAGGCAGAAAAAATATCTGCAGTTGCAAAACCACTTGAGTTTGCCAGTACTGAAGAAATCAAAAAATCATTAAGCTGCACACCGGGTTCTATTGGCCCGGTTAATATCAAGATTCCTGTCATCGTTGATCACAGTGCCTTGCATGTTGCAGATTTCGTCTGTGGTGCCAATAAAGATGGCAAACATCTTACTGGAGTCAATTGGGGACGTGATTTAGTTGAACCACATGGTGTCGATATTCGTAATATTGTTAAAGGTGAACCTGCACCCGATGGTTCAGGCAAACTCGATATTGCCCGGGGCATTGAAGTTGGCCATATCTTCCAGTTAGGTAAAAAATATAGTGCGGCAATGAAAGCCACATGTCTGGACGAAAATGGTGACGCCCAAACATTAACCATGGGTTGCTACGGCATTGGCGTATCCAGAATATTGGCCGCCGCTATTGAACAGAATCATGATGACAATGGCATTATCTGGCCCGACGCAATTGCACCATTCCATGTTTCATTGGTTCCGATCAACATGCATAAATCACAACGCTTGCGCGATGCTGTCATAAAACTGTATGAAGAATTACAGGATGCGGGTATCGAAGTGCTGCTTGATGACCGTAAAGAACGCCCCGGAGTCATGTTCTCGGATGCTGAATTAATCGGCATTCCACATCGCCTCACCTTTGGTGAACGTGGGCTTGATGCTGGCACCATTGAATACCGATCGCGTAGAGATTCTGAAAATTCTGAAATTTCGTTGGCTAAGGTCGTTGGCTTCTTAACAACTCAACTAGTTAATCACTAGACTGTTTCTTTATTCGGCTAATATAGACTAACTAATATCAAAGTCTCCGAATTCCTCATATTCAATTGCCTTGATTTCGAGATTAGTAACCTGAGCCATATTCGGCCCTGACTTTAACCAGTGACTCAGTTTATCCAATTGTTGTTCATCTCCAAAAGCCATAAGCTCAACCCGACCGTCTGACAGGTTTTTTACCCAACCTGTCAATCTGTACAAATTAGCTTGTGCTTGGGTCGACATACGAAAACAGACGCCCTGTACACGACCTGTAACATAGCAGTGAAGCCCTTTGACCATGCAAATCTTAACCTCTATCGACTTACCGTCTATTTGCGATGACTATTTCATGTAATATTGATTAGTCCTTTATTAAACAAAGAACTATCATATTTATACAATAATACAACTACTACGGAAATTTCTCGTGACACTTGATCAGACTAACCTGCCCATGCGTAAACATGGACAACAAATGATAATGGAGAGCCGGCCAGCTTATGTCGAGGACTGGCTAGAGACATTGCCGTATGCCGACTTTCATAAAACAGTTGCGCTACTGAGTGAGGCAGTCAAGGCAACGAACCGGGTTTCAATGAAACCTGGCCAACGATTTGAGCTTGTCACACTCTATCACCGTTCCTATGAATATTACATCAACACACAAATCAAAAATCTCGGCAACCAGGCAAGTCCCAGTATGGGACAACAATTCACACATACTCAAGCCATGAAACAATATGCCATCCAGTTATCCCACTCATGCAAGATCACAGCGAATGAGGCGTTAAGCTCAAAAACACTGTTTGGTCAAACAAAACCCCCAGTACAGTCAACGTTGATGTCCATGATCTATCTATCACACGCCTTGATATATAGCTTCCTCGAATATAGCCCTGTGCCGAAAAAGGTATGGTCTGAATTGAATGCACTATATGTGTTTGCTTCCGGTATCAAACAGGCACATACAACAAACACACCACTTGGTGAATCGAATATCCCAACCACCATAGAAAAAACTTATAAGCAGATTCTACTGGCATCGCTCTCAGATCCGCTGCATTTACCTTTCGGATCCATATGGGAAGTCTATGAACAACTGAATATCTGGGCTGAATTTGCCCAGTTGCAAACCTTTGCCAAAGTAAAGAATTCGGCAGGTTATTTTATAGTCAATACAAAAGAAGATTTACAGCCCGTTCCTTATAGTAAATTTGAAATCAGTCTGGCAAACCAGGATCATTTATTATTGGATGCAAATTCGTTAAGGAATATCATACAGAATTATTTGCAGATTCTAGAATCGGGGAAAACGACAGATAAGAAATTTATTCTTTCCCGCCATACTGCGAAAACACTACTCGTCACTTTAAGCAAATCCTGGGGGCTACCTCCAAAACGTTACTTCCCTCGCAAAATCTCGGCAGGAAAGATAGATGTCGCCATCGGAATAAATGCTTGCTACTACTTTCATAACGATAAAAATGATATGGCACAAAGGGCAGATGCATATCAAGATTCAGATATTTCTTTGGAAGAGGATGACCCTGAGTTAAGACAATCAGCCACATACAAAAGTGAACAATGGGAATTAACCGACCTAAGTTCAGGCGGGTATTGCATAAGCAAGACAGGCCAATCAACTACACCAGTACGGGTCGGTGAACTTGTTGGTTTGAAATTAAATGCTAACAGTCCTCAGAATAATTGGGTGCTTGGTGTCTTGCGCTGGTTTATGGTTCGCAAACAAAATAATTACAAGGCGGGCATTCAAACACTTTCCTCGCATACCCAAGTTATAACAATCAAGGCACTCTCGGGTGGTCCTGCAATGTGTGTCATCAGGCGTGGTTTTTTAACAAACGATCCTAAGACTGGTAGCAATGTGACTGTAATTACGAGTGGAGGTCTATATGCCCCACAAAGGGAACTTGAAATTGTTCACCGGGATAAAACCTTCCGAGTGACTGTGGAAAACCTGTTGGAATCCAGCGCCAATTTCGAGCAATTTAGTTACAAAATGATCTAGCCCAATTTTTCACTCAGAGTATTTCAGCGCCTTACTCACCGGTATCGCTAACGATACAGCCAGACTTGCCTCGCTATCGGCGAACACCCCCTTTAAAGATTTCTGCCATTTATTAGCAGGTCTGTCTATATTAGTAGGCAGCTTACAGGGTAATATTTTATACAGATCCATAAGAGTTAATTCGCCGAGATCCCTGATCAGGCACCATTGGCCGAGCGAATTTCTCCTGATCCACCTAGCTTTGACAAGAATATCAAAAATTATGTTCATGGATGCGTGAGAAATTCGAACGCCTGATTTTTTTAATTGCATGACTGATCTCCCTGACCCCTGCTTTTGTGCAAGCCACAACTCTCCAATAACCTGGTAAGCATCGAGAAAACCCCATCGGGATTCGGAGTGATGTTTACCAACATCCTCCATTCGAAATACCGAGAGGCTGTAACTGATTTGCGCACCAAATAAAACAATTAGCCAGGAAACATATATCCAGATTAAAAACATAGGTATGACCGCAACAGCACCATAGATAACTGTATAGGTAGGTACGGCTTTCACATACAGGCCGAAGGTATACTTGGCCAACTCAAATAAGACTGCAGCAGCGACCCCGCCTATAATTGCATGTCTTGTATTTACATGTGTGTTCGGTACCAGAACGTACAATAGAGTAAAAGCGATACTACTAGTGTAAAAAGGCATTAATGTTAATAGTCTGGCAGTATCAACTCTATCGACGAGTGGCAACGTGAACAAATAGGATGTTGAATAGAAGCCAGCACCTATCAACACTGGACCGAGTGTAAGGATGGCCCAATACACCAGAAACCTGGCAACCAAATGACGTCGCTTGTTGATTTGCCATATATTGTCCAACGCACTATTAATAGTCGACATTAACATTAAGGCAATTATCACCAGCACAACAATACCAGCAGTTGTTAGATTCGATGCCTTGATCGAAAAATTAATCAGGTAATCGCGAATCGTTTGTCCAAAACTCGGAACAAAATTATTGAAGACAAATTCCTGGATGATTTCGCTTAAATCCTTGAACACAGGCAAGTTACTAAAAAAACTGAACATCACTGCTATCAGGGGCACCAGTGACAAAAGTGTCGTGTAAGCCAGTGAGGAAGCAGACTGCATCGTACGTCCAGCGAAAAATTGCTGAAAGACATAACGGATGAAACAAAACAGCCAGATCGCACCAGACTTGATGATAGAAAATAAATAACTGATTGGCGTATTCTTTGATGACATATCCTGAATCTTTGCCTATGCTTCACCCATTTATAAAAATCGAGAAATCACTATGAGCGTCACCATATATCATAATCCCCGTTGTTCAAAATCCAGACAAACTCTGGAAATCCTTAATGCACAAAATGTAGATGTGGAAATCATCGAATACCTGAAGACCAGCCCGGATGCCAAGACTCTAAAACAAATATTGTCTTATCTGAATATCCCCGCACGAGAGCTCCTGCGCCAAGGCGAAAGTGCCTATAAAGAGGCCGGTCTTGACGATACAAGTTTATCTGAAGATGATGTGATTGCAGCGATGGTGGAGCACCCTATATTGATCGAACGACCAGTGGTAGTAAACAATGGCAAGGCAGCCATAGGCAGACCTCCGGAACGCGTTCTCGATATTCTCTAGGAATCTGTCTGACTATGACAGAGATACTTGTCCTTTATTATAGCCGCAATGGTAATGTTGCCAGTATGGCGGAACATATTGGCCGAGGCATTGAAGCCGTTAAGGGAATCAGGGCAAGAATTCGCACCGTGCCTCCGGTTTCGGCACTATGTGAGGCCAGCGAAGACAGTATCCCAGATAGTGGCCCGCCCTATGTACAGCACGAAGATTTGAAACAATGCGCGGGGCTTGCCCTTGGCAGTCCGACACGTTTTGGGAATATGGCAGCACCACTGAAGTATTTCCTGGATGGAACCAGTGATGCCTGGATATCAGGCACACTGATCGGAAAACCTGCCGTGGTCTTCACTTCCACTGCGAGTCTACATGGTGGCCAAGAGAGTACATTGCTCTCCATGATGCTGCCTTTATTACACCATGGCATGATGATTCTGGGGATACCCTATAGCCAACCGGAATTGCTGACAACTACCAGCGGTGGCACACCCTATGGTGCCAGTCATACGGCAGGGCCAGATGATGCACTTGAGCTAAGTGAAGATGAAAAAAAATTATGTTTCGCTTTGGGTAAACGACTCGCTGAAACAGCCAATGCACTTACCAGGTAAAGATTAACTTGCATTGTTTGTTTTACCTACCCTGACTACGAGTCTTGTATCAATAACTTTACAAAAGGAATGGTCAGTTTCCTCTGTTCAGTGAGCGTTGCTTGATCGAACTTATCCAGTAATTCCAATAGTGATGGCAAATCACGTTTTACATTTTTGACCAGATAAACCGCAACCTCTTCCGGTATTTCAAAGTTTCTCGTGTTGGCTCTTTTTTGTAACAGATTAATTTTGTCACTATCGGACAACACTTGCAGATGATAGGTCAAATCCCAACTGACCCTGGATTTTAGATCCTGCAATTGGAACGCCAGATCTCTAGGTCCTTTAGAGCCTGTCATGAGTAAAGGTTTTTGTTGCTCTCTCAAGCGATTATACAAATGAAACAACGCCTGTTCCCACACCTCTTGCCCGGCAATACAGTCAATATCATCAATACAAACCATGGATAGATGTTCCAAACTTTCTAGCATTACCGGACTGAGCTCAGCATATTGATTCAAGGGGATATAGGCGATATTCAGATCATGCTGACTAGCAAGATTACAGACTGCTTGAAGCAAATGGGATTTGCCGGTAGCAACTTGTCCCCAAAGATAAATATTTTGCACTGTTTCACCAAGTGCAATGGATCGGCAGATTGTACATACTTCAGCGTTCGGTCCTTCGATAAAATGTTCGAAATCTGCAGTTTCACGAAACCCAAATTCCAGCGGGATTTGGCCTCCCGAAAGTGATCGATTCATATCGCGCTGTTCATGATGTATAGAGACTACTTTCCAGATAGCTCTCGTGAATATGCCTGAGCAAAACCACGATCACCGCCGCAACTGGTAATGCGACCAGAACACCTACAAACCCGAATAATTGCCCACCAGCCATGACGGCGAAGATGACTGCGACAGGGTGTAGTCCAATCCTGTCGCCAACCAGTAAAGGTGATAGGAGCATACCTTCTATAGCCTGGCCGACACCAAAGACAATCAGGATATATATCAGATGAATAATGTCGTGGAATTGCATGAATCCAGCGACACTGGCAACACCGATACCGACAATAAAACCGAGATAAGGCACAAAACTGACCAGCCCGGCCAACATGCCAATCAACAGGAAAAATTCCAGCCCAACTATCCACAAACCTATAGTGTAGAGAATCGCCTGTGCCAACATCACCAGAAATTGTCCACGCATAAACTCGGCCAATACTTCATCACACTGTCGTGCTAATTTACTGGCAAGTTTCTCATAAGGTCTTGGAATCAAATCATGCACTTTCCCAACAAGAATATCCCAGTCTCTGAGTAAATAAAAAGTGACGACCGGGATCAGGGTCAGATAGGCAAACCAGATAATCAGTGATTGACCAGACTGAGTTAATTTGACTAATAAATGGCCCATGATGCCACTAATATCTTTTATGTTATTGGTAAAGGCGTCCTTGATGGCACCTAAATCAAGGATACCAGACTCCAGACCTAGCATCGCAGTCAGACGCGGCACAATATTTTCCTGGATCCAGCTAACAAATTGGGGAAGACGTATCACCAGCCCTGTAATCTGCCTTTCCAGTTGAGGCAATATAAAAAGTAATAAGATAAGTCCAGACATTATCACGATGCCAAAAACAATCACGACGGATAAGGTTCTTGAGAGTCGCGTTTTTTCCAGGCGATCAACCAGTGGGTCACCCAGATAAGCGAGCAATGCACCTGTGATAAATGGCATTAATATGGGCGATAGCAGGTACAACAACCATCCTGAGAAAATAGTCCCCCCGAACACTAACCATTTTTGTGAATCACTCATGCGTCTATCCCTATTGGCAACTATTCCTATTGTACCAGTCGATAGCTACTGGCACTGATCTGCTCCAGTGTATGACCCAAACCAACTGCTCTTGATACCACGGTGACATCTGCCTGAGTGGTCAGGAGATAGATGACACTATCCTGGCCGACTTCCTTGATTTCAACTTTAGTCACTGAATTAAGTGATTCGAGATAATTTAGTACTTTAGAGTATTGGTTGTAGTCGGTAATATCATTGACGAGAATTTCAATCTCATCTGAATGCGTATAGGTTCCTGCCTGGCCATATCTTTCGGCCAAGACATCCGCCAAACCATCAATACCTTCACCCAGTACAGTCTCAGGTAATATTCCCTGTGTGCTCCATGTAATTACATGATCATCAATATAGGCTACCCAATGCGCCTCCCACAATTCCGGTAAAATCGCTTCAAGCCTGGCTGTTAGCACGACATTGGCATTGTATCTGCTGGATGCAGCTAACACGGGTTCCTGAAAACTGCCCCAGATATCACTGGGCTTTAGTTGGTTGGTATCCTCCAGGTCAAGTAAGGGATGGACCAGCACAATACCCCTGCTTATAGCATGTGTTTCCATTTTTTCAGCATAGCCCGAAATATCACTTAAGCCTGACAAACGACGACCAATGGCATCACTTACCGCTAACCATACCAGTGTTGAAGGACGCTCACTTCCCCATTCAGGAATCGCGGCCTCACGCAAGACCTTATTCAATGAGGTCGCATTGAATCGCGCCCAGAGATATAGTTGTTGCGTCTCATGTTCTTCTTTAATTCGATATTCAAACTGTTGTACATACTGTTCCGCACCAAGTAATAATTCAGTCACTCCATTACGAGAAGGCACCTGACGGTCACCAGTGAGTTTTATCAGCACGACACGTAAAACGGCAGCCATATTTTTTTTTCTACTGTTTGCTGATTTATCTGATACTGGAACTTCAGCTTCATATAATCCGGAGACAACAACGGCCTGAACAATTGTAGGATAGGAAAATATAGCGCTGAACAGTAATGCTGTTAACAAAGCTTTGCACAAACCAACACTGGCTCGACAAAGCATGGAAACGGGAAAATGCGATTCCCCCATTTCTTGCAAAATCAAATACTTAAAGCATTCGGTTTTGGCAACACTTCCTTGTGTCGCACGACTTTTCACTTCGTGAAAAAGTTTCGTTAAAATATTAGCTGGAATTCTTTTCATATGACGCACGCTATTCAAGAGCCGATGACAAGTCAAGGATTAACATCCCGGAATTTACTCATAAGAAAACTGCTTGAGGGATTGCGATGTATGCGGCTCCCCGATACCATTGCGACTTGAAAAACGAGAAGCCACAAAAACTTAATTATCAGGATGCCGGTGTCAGTATTGACCGCGGAAATCAACTGGTAGATCGGATTAAATCATCAGCTTCATCCACCCACAGCAAAGGTGTCATGGGGAATCTTGGTGGTTTTGGCGCACTTTTTGACATCGGTGCCATGAATTATAAGGATCCGGTACTGGTCTCAGGAACCGATGGTGTCGGCACCAAGCTAAAACTCGCCACTGAAATGAATCAACACAATACTATAGGCATTGATCTGGTGGCTATGTGTGTCAACGATATCCTCGTCCAGGGTGCCAGCCCTTTATTTTTCCTGGATTATTTCGCCTGTGGTGAATTGAATGTTGATACTGCAAGTGATGTGATTAATGGTATCGCCCAGGGTTGCAAACTTGCAGAATGTGCACTAATCGGCGGCGAAACAGCCGAGATGCCAGGCATGTATGCCACGGGAGAATATGATCTTGCAGGATTTTGCGTCGGTGCAGTTGAGCGTGCGGATATTATCGATGGCAGTACTGTTGCTGCTGGCGATGCTCTGATAGGCATTGCTTCAAGTGGGCCACACTCTAATGGGTATTCCCTGATTCGCAAAGTTCTCGAGGTTTCTGATGATAACTTAATAACAGAATTTGAAGGAAGGACACTCGGTGACGTACTCCTTGAACCGACAAGAATTTATGTCGCAGCCATCAAACAACTACTTAGCAAATGTGATGTAAAAACCCTATCCCATATTACAGGTGGTGGATTAACTGAAAATTTGCCACGCGTTATCCCTGAAAATGTTCAAGTGACCATAGATACACAGAGCTGGTCATTACCTCCCATTTTCAAGTGGCTGCAAAACGAGGGAAATATCGAACCACAGGAAATGCATCGCACTTTTAACTGTGGTGTGGGCATGGTTGTTTGTGTTTCTGACAAAGACAAGGGTGCAGCAATTCAATGCTTAAAGACATCAGGTGAATCTGCATGGGAGATTGGCAAAGTTGAAATTAGACAGGAAGGAGATGAACGAGTCTGTTTTATTTAACTACCTAGAGTTAAATTCCCCGCTGCTTGCAGCGTATTGTCTCTCCCGCTTTCACGGGAGTGACGATCAATATCCCGTTAGCCTGCTACGATGTTATTTAATCATTTTTCTTTCTTGTCGCAGTCTCCTGAACTGCAGCTAGAAACCCTCGCAATATACTCATTTCATTCTCATCAAGAAGCGCGCGATTAAATAAAGATTTTAAACGCCGCATTAATTTTCTCGGCTGTTCAGGGTTTAAAAAACCAACATCGATCATGCTTTGTTCCAGATGATCGTAGAAATAAGTCATTTCATCGGCAGTGGCTAATTTTATTTTTTCTTTGCCATCACTCTCAATATTGATTTTTTCCGCATCATCTGACTGTAAAACCTGAATAAATTCATAACATAGTATTTGTACTGCTGACGCCACATTCAGGGAACTGAAATCAGGGTTTGTTGGTATCTGTAATATCACATTGCAGTACTCCAGTTCTTCATTACTGAGTCCCGAACTTTCTCGACCAAACACCAAAGCCACTGGGCCAAGTTTCACCATTTCGAATAACTTTTCGGCGTATTCACGGGGAGTGAAAACAGAATGTGAAATGGTGCGCGACCTGGCTGTACTTGCGACTACTGTTACGCATCCTTGTAAAGCCTCTTCAAGCGAATCACAAACAACCGCCCTGCTGAGTATGTCATCTGCACCTGCGGCACGTGTTGTCGCCTCTGCATTTGGATAAATCTTCGGCTTCACCAGGTAGAGATTGTTATATCCCATTGTCTTCATGGCTCGTGCAGCAGCACCAATATTACCAGGATGAGTGGTTTCAACCATCACCACCCTGATATTATCTATAAAATTTTTATTCATTCACGAATCTCTCTATTTATTACATCATAAGTTCATGATGCAGTAATTTTCCAGTGTTCCATTAGCCGGTTTCCATTAGAATGGGCACTATTCATTGTTAAATATTATTTTGGCCATTTTTTCGGAGTCGTCCATGAACCCCGTGCTTAATATTGCTATCCGTGCCGCGCGTGCCGCAGGAGATGTAATTATACGGCAAATTGATCACGTACAGGATTTGCCAGTGACTAAAAAAAGCAGGAACGACTTTGTTACTGAAGTCGACAAA
>SMVA01352321.1_pt1 | contig 14084 bp, 13 predicted proteins | sample 2456451 | NCBI WGS metagenome assembly SMVA01 (sample SAMN11095933, study PRJNA526329) | marine sediment metagenome | biome: Marine sediment; feature: Surficial sediment; material: Deep marine sediment; isolation source: Hadal surficial sediment | place: Pacific Ocean | collected 2014-05 | depth...
AGTCTGCCGAGCACAGAAGCTGCCACTCCGTTTCCGGAGGGCAAGGCATCGTCCATAAAGGATTTACTTCGCTGGATCAGTTTTTCATGATCATGCGAGGTAAAAAAGAACCCGCCGTGTTCTTTATCTTCGAATGAATCCAGTAATTGATCCGCCAGTTGAATCGCCATGTCCAGCCACTTTGGGTCCCAGCGACATTGTAAAAATGCGATAAGGGCATCGATAAGAAAGGCATAGTCATCTAGATAGGCATTTAAATGTGCCTTACCTTCTCTATAAGTGGCAAGTAATTTTCCATCCGTGTACAGGTTTTGGTGTATAAATTCCAAAGCTTTTTCTGCAGAGGTCAAATAATGATCACTATTAAAGGTAAAGGCTGCGGTCGCCATGCCCTTAATCATCAACGCATTCCATGAAGTCAGAATCTTGTCATCGCAACCCGGGCGGATACGTGTTGCCCGCTTTTGTAACAGTTTTACTCTGCCTAGCTCAAGTAACTCTAATGTTTCCGTATCAGTTGTCTCTTGCGTAACCCGCAGATGCCATTTGCCTTCAAAATTAGGCCCCTGATCCAGACCATAGTGTTTTTCGAAGGCAATAGTTTCCTGTTCATTTAACAGGGTGCTGATTTCTTCCTTAGTCCATGCATAAAATTTTCCTTCTACACCTTCAGAGTCTGCGTCCAGACTGGAGTAGTAACCACCCTCAGGGCTTTGCATTTCATCAATGACCCAGTCGGCAGTGCCTGTAGCCACTTGTTGATATAAAAGTTCTTTGGTGATTTGCCATGTCTGACTGTAGAGCGTCAGTAATAAACCATTGTCATATAACATCTTCTCAAAATGCGGGATCATCCATTCCCTATCGACAGAATAGCGATAGAAGCCACCACCTAGTTGATCATAAAGACCGCCAAGCGCCATTTTACTTAGCGTGAGATCAACCATGTTGATGGTCTGACCTTCAATGCTATTGGTTTTCAGATGTTGGTTAAGTACATGTTGTCTGAGTAGGTGCTCAAGATTGGAGGGATGTGGAAACTTGGGTGCACCACCGAAGCCACCAAATTGCAGATCAAAGCTTTGGTGTAATTGTTGGGTCGCTATTTCCAGGGGTTTGGGATTTAATTCCGTAGCATCATCGGTTGCGACCTGCTGATTCATGTTTTGCAGACTCATCAAAAAAGAATCATTCTGTTTGCTGATCGAATCTTTTTCTTGTTGATAAAAATCTGCAATTTTTGTCAATAGCCCCTTGAAGCCAGGTAGACCAAATTTTGATTCCATGGGGAAATAGGTGCCACCAAAAAAAGGGATATGGTCTTTCGGTGTCAGGAACATGGTTAAAGGCCAACCACCGGTTTTCTGTGTCAACATTTGCTGCGCCGTTTGATATATTTTGTCGATATCCGGCCTTTCTTCCCGATCGACTTTTATGTTGACGAAGTGTTTATTCATGATGGCTGCTGTTTCTTCATCTTCAAAAGATTCATGTGCCATGACATGACACCAATGGCAGGCAGAATATCCAATCGAGAGAAGAATGGGCTTGTCTTGTTCTATTGCTTTATTAAGCGCTTCTTCATTCCATGCGTGCCAATCAACTGGGTTATCTGCATGTTGAAGTAAGTAAGGACTGGTCTCATTTGCCAGATTGTTTTGGGTGGTTTTAGGCATGGCGAGAGAATAACAGTTGCCACCTGTAAACTATATTAGTTTGGGTATAATGATAAACTTCGATCCCTATGTTGAGCTATCCAGATATTGATCCCGTCGCCTTTGCCCTGGGCCCAATCAAGATCCATTGGTATGGCATTACTTATATCGTTGGCATCGTCACTGCGTGGTTATTGCTACGTTGGCGGGCAAAAAAGAATCCATTGCCAGGATGGAAACAGGATCATATTGATGACATGGTATTTTTTGCCACGCTTGGCATAATTGTTGGCGGGCGTCTGGGGTCCGTGTTGTTTTATAACCTGCCTTATTATCTAGATCATCCAATCGATATATTCAAGATCAATCAAGGCGGCATGTCTTTCCACGGCGGACTGATTGGTGTCTTGCTGGCAATGGTCTGGTTTGCGCGGAAAACAAATTCTACTTTTTTTCAAGTGACAGATTTTATCGCACCTGTTGTGCCAATCGGCTTAGGATGTGGCAGGATTGGCAATTTTATTAATGGTGAGTTGTGGGGTGCACCTTCGTCTGTTCCCTGGGCGATGATTTTTCCGGGGTCAGCTGCCGGAGGAGTTCCAAGACATCCCTCACAACTATATGAAGCCTTGTTAGAAGGTTTATTACTCTTTGTTATTCTTTGGATTTATTCTGCAAAACCACGACCAAAAATGGCAGTATCCGGATTATTTCTGCTCGGCTATGGTATTTTTCGTTTCGGTGTGGAATTTGTTCGAGAACCTGATGCACACCTGGGTTACTTGGCGTTTGAGTGGGCAACCATGGGACAGGTGTTATCCTCGCCCATGATTATTCTTGGTATCGTATTATTGATTTGGGCCTACAAGAAAAAGACTGTTTAATAAAATAATTATTAATTGGAAGGATCATGCAGCAATATCTTGATTTAATGCAACACGTCAAGACACAGGGCGTAAAAAAGGAAGACAGGACAGGTACCGGGACATTAAGTGTATTTGGCTATCAAATGCGTTTTAATTTGCAGGATGGATTTCCTGCGATGACCACCAAGAAGCTGCACTTCAAGTCGATTATTCATGAATTACTCTGGTTTCTAAATGGTGAAACCAATATTCAATATTTGAAAGACAATGGTGTCAGTATCTGGGATGAATGGGCAGATGATAATGGTGATTTGGGTCCGGTTTATGGTGCGCAATGGCGGACATGGAAAACGATAGAGGGAAAAACAGTCGATCAGATATCGAATGTAATTGAACAGATCAAGAATAATCCAGACTCACGTCGATTGATCGTCAGTGCCTGGAACGTTGGTGAACTGGATCAAATGGCATTGATGCCATGTCATGCTTTTTTCCAGTTTTATGTTGCCGATGGAAAATTATCCTGCCAGTTATATCAACGCAGTGCAGATATTTTTCTTGGCGTGCCATTTAACATCGCTTCCTATGCTTTGTTAACCATGATGATTGCACAGGTCTGCGGGCTTAAATTGGGGGACTTAGTGCATACCCTGGGAGATGCACATCTTTATTTTAACCACATGGAGCAGGTGGATGAACAGTTATCTCGTCAACCACTTGCATTGCCAGTGATGAAAATAAACTCAGAGGTAAATTCAATCTTTGATTTTAAATATGATGATTTTGAATTGCAAAACTACGAATCACACCCTTCTATCAAAGCACCTATCGCTGTTTAAATAATATGATTATTTCAATCATTGTTGCCATGGATAAAAAAGGCGTTATCGGTCACGAAGGTGATCTTCCATGGCACCTGTCGGCAGATCTAAAACATTTTAAAGCGGTCACTATGGGCAAGCCTTTAATCATGGGTCGTAAAACCCATGAATCCATCGGCAGGCCATTGCCGGGAAGAAAAAATATCATTATGACACGTTCCCCAGGTTTTATCGCAGAGGGGTGTACGGTGGTTCTTTCACTTGATGATGCGTTTCAAGCTGCGGGTGATGTTGAAGAAGTCATGATCATGGGTGGTTCTGCAATTTATGATCAATCATTGGCGCGTGCTGATCGTCTTTATTTAACTGAAGTACATACAGATGTAAACGGCGATGTTTATTTCCCAGAGTTCAATAAGAGCGAGTGGGTCGAGCTTGAACGGGAGAATCATTCTGCAGATAAGAAGAACAATTTTGATTATAGTTTTGTAATTCTTGAAAGGAAGTAGCAGGCGGCTTCCTTCGTAAGATAAGTAGTTATAGGGTTATCTATGCGTCCTGCGCAGATAACCCTATAACTACTTACTCCCTCAGCATGAAATAAGGGGGGTAAAATCAATCGACACTGGCCCTATTGGTCTTTAGCTGGCATTTGCCACAATTTCCTCTGCATGTATTAACCAGCTGTCTATCACTGTTCGATCTGCCTTGAAGTCACCCGACAATGTTGGGCCGAGACTAAAATTATTTGGGCTAAATTTATATGAACCAGTTAATTTCCCAAGTTTGCTAAGATTGATGGTAAATTCAATATTCTCTCCCACATTGCCCCAGGTAATTCCAAATTCTTTGCCGATGGCATTGTTGAGCGCAGATAGTTCGTCCACAAAAGACTTAAGTTCATTAATATACATGGTGCATGAGAAACCCCCCTTAAGACTAGGGGTTACGATATTGATTGTTGTTTTCATCAAACCGTTAAAATCTGGCTTAGAGAACTGAAGCTTGCACTCTAATCCGTTACCATTAATTTCCATGGGTTCCATTTTTGCCAGCTATCTACATTTCGTCCGTTAACATTAATATGGGTGGTTAAAGAAGGATATGGTGAAAATATTTCTATTTTTATTTAATTAGTAGAACCGGTTCAGTATAGACCTTCTCTATCCAGAGTGTCTATTTATAGTTGTGCATGTACTGACAAGTCTCTCTCATTCCAATGTATTTGTGCGACAGATTATTACATGGAATTTCAGCAAAAAAATCGCTATGCTCCGCCGCTTGTTTTTACAGACTAGCATTCGGGGAACTTATGCGACTTATACCATCCACCATCATAATCTTGTTGTTCTGCGTGCACGCCGCTAAGGCTGATCATGCCAGTGCCAGTTTTGAAACCGGTGCGGCGGGTGCCATTATGACATCGCCGGGAGCGACCTTGCCCAAAGGAAAATTTGTTGTTGGGATAAGCGTTCAGTCTATCGAGCTAGATGATATCTCTGATGAAGTTCTGGAAGCTTCAGGAACTGTTGATGAAGATGTGCATAGTGTTAATAGTCTTTTTAGCGCATCTGTCAATTTTGCGTACGGCTTGACGGATGATCTGACTATTGGTTTGAGCCTACCTTATGTTGAGCGGTCAAATATTCGTGAGGCACATAATGATATGGGTGTGGGCGAAGCTGAACTGGCAGGGGATTCTAATGGCGTTGGTGATCTGACTTTATTCGGACAATATCGTTTTCATCAGAGTGAAAAACAGGATGCTGCGATTCTTGCCGGTATTAAGACACCGACAGGCGAAACCGGTGTCAGGAAAATTGAGGCTGGTTTGTTTGAAGCTGAACAACAGCCGGGTTCTGGTTCGTGGGATCCCTTTTTTGGATTGGCGTATAACCATAACTGGAAAGACATTGGTTTTTCCGGCAATGTGCTCTATACATTTGTCACAGAAGGCACGCAAGAGACCGATATGGGTGACATCTTTAACTACAATCTTGCGCTTTCATATCGTACGATTATTCCCGAAGGCGGACATAACCATCATCAACATAAACATCAGGGAAACATCATTGATTATGTTGATATGGTCATTGAACTGAACGGTGACTCAAGACAGCGCGTAGACATCAGTGGTGAGACTGAAGAACATACTGGAGGTCATACACTTTATCTATCTCCCGGCTTACGTGTCGGCTTAGGCCACAGCGTATCTCTTTTCACTTCAGTCGGGATACCGATTGTGAAAGATCTTAATGGTCTTCAGAGTGAACCAGATTACCGTGTGATTGGAGGTGTTAGCGTTACTTTTTAATCATGTCAACTTTTGTCTTCGGACGAGTGCAGCTTAAATTCTGACTAAGATTGTATTATTAATCATGCTTTTGCAGAAGATTAAAACCTGTAAACAGTTGAATTCACTGTTAAATCTGTCACAAAAGCTGTATATAGTTGGCGATTTTGTTCTATATTAAGCATAGACTAAGTATTCATTATTATTTGCTGGAATAGAACGAAGAAAACAGCGATCACTGGATGTGAGTAGCCCAGAGTTATGACGATACTAGATAACGTTTATTACAAATATTTTGGAATGAAGGAGCAGCCGTTTCAGCTTGCTCCCGATCCAAATTTTATTTACCTGAGCAAGGTGCACCGTCGTGCCCGGGCGTACATGGAATATACGGTCATGAATCGTGACAGTTTTGTGGTGATTACTGGAGAGATTGGTTCCGGTAAAACCACACTGATTCATGACTTGTTGGCGAACATGGATCCAAATGTCATCGTCGCCAAGATTCACCAGACACAACTTGATGAGCTTGAGTTTTATCAGTCCGTGCTGGTTCAGTTTGGACTCAAGCCATTTCAGGCCAGTAAAGTCGAGCTGTTGGGTATGCTCAACACCTTTCTGATGGAAAAATACAGGCAAGGCAAGCAAGTTGTACTGATTATCGATGAAGCTCAGAATTTGTCAGCGAGGGTGCTTGAAGAAATACGCTTAATGACGGGTCTTGAAACAGACAAGGGTAAAATATTTAATCTTATTCTGGTGGGCCAGCCAGAATTAAAGGACATCATCGACTCTCCGGAGATGGAGCAGCTCAATCAACGTATTCGGTTCCGTTTTCATCTGGATGCGCTTACAGAAAATGAAACAAAGGAATATATTAATCATCGATTGAGTATTGCTGGTCTGGAGGATGGAAATCTATTTACCAGAAACACCATACCGCTCATGTATCAATATACTGGTGGTATACCAAGATTAGTAAATATTCTCTGTGATACTGCATTGCTTTCAGCTTTTGTGAATAGCAAACCCAGGATCAGTGTGAAAATGATCGAAGAAGTCATTATGGAACTGCAATGGACACCATATTGTGACAGGCCTCACAAACAGGTTAAAAACGAGGAACTACACCAACTGGACCATGAACCTCCCAAGCTGATTATCAGTAGAAGTGGCGTGGATGAACAAGAGGAATTTACTCTGGATAAAGAAACGATTGGACTTGGACGTTTACCGGGGAATGAAATTTTATTTGATGACAGGTCAATCAGTGGCCACCATGCGAAGATTATTACCTCACATGGAAAGTCTTATATTATGGATCTGGATAGTAAAAATGGAACTTACGTTAATAATAAACGTATTGAGAAATGTAGATTGAAAAATGGTGATGCAATTACGCTGGCCCCCAGGAAACATTTATTGAGAGATGGAGAAATTATTGCCGTTGCAGCTGCAAAGCTTGACTTTATCTGCGACGATGTGCGAAACAGTACTAACCAGAACCGGATAGTAAACATCGCCACAAAAAAATAGAACGACCTTTAGGCTCTGGCTTCATCAACGGCATATAACACTGAATATAAAATATTTTGCTGCTTGTTATGCGGCTGCCAGAGTTCATTCAACTCAAACTAAAAAAAATTATTTATGTGGCTGGGACACTGAACAAGGTTTCATCCTCGAGTCGTAATGCGGTTAATTCTCTACCCCAGAGACAACCTGTGTCGATGGGGTATACATTGTATGGCGTAAAGTCACGAATGTTTCCCAGATGTAATGTAGCCCAATGGCCGAATATAATCTTCTCATGCTTGCTTTTTCTGTCATCAATCGTAAACCAGGGTGTTAAATGATCAGCTTGCGAACCGGGCGCGCCTTTCTCTGTAAAATTTAATTCATCTTTATCATTCAAATAACGCATGCGCGTAAAGCAGTTTACTATAAATCGTATACGGTCATGGCCTGTCAGATTTTCTTTCCATTTATCAGGTTTATTGCCGTACATGACCTTAAAGAATGAAAGATAATCCTTACTGCGTAAAACCTGACTGACTTCCGCAGCCAATTCCTGTGCCTGATAAATATCCCATTGTGGGGACAGGCCTGCGTGAATCATTGAGAAATTTAGTTTTTTATCATAATGAATGAGCTTTTGCTGACGAATCCAGTCAATTAATCTTTGCTTATCTGGTGAATTTAAAACAGGTGTCAGGGTATCGATCTTTTTTTGCTTCATTAATCCTTCAGCGATAGCCACCATATGAAGATCATGATTCCCAAGCACGGTAATAGCAGTCTCACCCAGATGAATAATAAAATTTAATACTTCCAGGGAATCAGGCCCCCGGTTGACAATATCTCCAACGAACCATAGGCGATCGTTGGTTTCGTCAAAATTAATTTTATCGAGCAATTGTAGGAGTTCTTTAAAACAACCTTGAACATCGCCAATCGCGTAAGTCGACATGCTCAGGGCACCTCTATCGTTTCTGGATGAGATATATTGGAGATTTTGGACTCAATAGGCTTATACATGAACTAATTTGAGATGCCCTTAATGCAAGGCGTGAGGGATAGAAAGTCCGAAAGCAGGAATCTCTGTATTAAACTCTATGCCATCATCAGTAATTAAATAATAACACCCTTGCATATAACCAAAGGGCGTTTCTATTATTGCGGCACTGGTATAGGTAAATGTTTCCCCCGGTTTCAAATATGGCTGTTTACCGACTACACCATCACCCTGGACTTCCTGAATCTTGTCATTGGCATCTGTGATTAACCAACGACGCCTAAGCAATCGGGCAGAAGCTGATCCATTATTTTTGATGGTGATGGTATAGGCAAACACATATCGTGCATTGTCCGGATCGGATTGATTCTGGACGTAATTTGTTTCTACGGTGACGCCTATATCATTTTGAATCTGCATGAGTTCAATTTGACCTCAATTGAACTATATGCGCAAGTCTGAAAATTTATTTTCGATCAAGGCGTCTGTAACTGATGGCTTCACTCAAATGAGTTGAGTCTATTGATGCTGCGCTTGCCAGGTCAGCTATGGTTCGAGCAACTTTCAGGATGCGATGGATAGCGCGAGCAGATAAGCCCAAACGATCTACCGCAGTATCCAGCAGTTGTGAGCCGGTAACATCGATCTGGCAATGTTTATTCATTTCCTTGTTGGTGAGTTTGTGATTAGCTTTGCCTGATCGGTTTAATTGTAACTGGTAAGCCTTGGTCACGCGTTGCTGTATGGTACGGCTGTCTTCAACATCTGTATTTTGATTATGGTGAAAGACTTCTTTCGGCACTTTTGCTACTTCAATGTGTATATCAATTCTATCAAGCAGTGGTCCGGATATCTTCTGTCGGTATCGGCGGATTTGATCTTCTGTGCAATGGCAACGACCCCCTGTGTCACCCAGATAGCCGCAAGGGCAGGGGTTCATCGCAGCAATGAGTTGGAACTGCGCAGGAAACTCAGCCTGATTTGCGGCACGTGAAATAACAATGCGTCCAGACTCTAAAGGTTCTCTTAATACTTCCAGCACTCGGCGATCAAATTCAGGTAATTCATCAAGAAACAAAACTCCGTGATGTGCCAAAGAAATTTCGCCTGGACGAGGATGGCTGCCACCGCCAACCAGAGCCACACCGGATGCAGTGTGATGAGGATGTCTTATAGGCCGTTGTCTCCATGTTTTAGGGTCGAACCCCTGACTACTGATCGAGGTTACCGCTGCTAATTCCAATGCCTGTGATTCTGTCATTGGCGGTAAAATACCGGGTAATCGTTCTGCTAACATGGTTTTGCCTGTGCCCGGTGGGCCAATCATAATCAGATTATGGCCGCCTGCAGCGGCAACTTCTAATGCGCGTTTGGCATGATTTTGAGCACGGACATCTGAGAAATCAAAGTCACTGGAGACATATTCAACCAAAGGTTTGCCCGTGTGTAATGGAATTAGCTCATTGCCATGAATATGTGAGCAAACCTCCATCAAATGCACCGCTGGATAAATTTCTACATCGGAGACAAGTGCTGCTTCATCTGCATTCAGACCAGTCAATATCAGTTTATGGTTTTGCTGGGAACAAGCATGAGCAAAAGGCAGCATACCTTTTACGGCACGAAGTTCTCCAGTCAAGGCGAGTTCCCCGGCAAATTCATATTGATCCAATGATTCTTTAGGTATTTGTCCTGAGGCAGCGAGGATCCCCAGGGCAATGGCCAGATCGAAACGTGCGCCATCTTTGGGTAAATCGGCGGGCGCAAGATTGATAGTGATTCGACCCAGCGGAAATTCGAAATGATTATTTAATATAGCACTACGAACTCTGTCCTTGCTTTCTTTTACCGCTGCCTCAGGTAATCCAACGATAGAAATACTGGGAAGAGCCCGTGTGATATGAACTTCTATGGTGACCAGTGGTGCTTGAATGCCGACTTGCGCGCGGCTGTGGGTAATTGCAATACTCATCGTCCATTGATGTCAATAATCTGCTGATTCGCAGATTTGAAATCCCTCTCTTATTAATATTTCAGAAATTGGCCTTAAAAACTAACAGCAACTGGGTTAATCATATTGCTAAGGGTCACTATGTCAATCAATATTAATTCTATTTGATGAACTGAAAAATCTAGGTATTCCTTGTTTGTTCCAGATCACTAATTTTTTTCTCTAATTCTTCAACCAGAGCACGCGTGCGAGAGAGTAGCTCTGTTTGAATATCAAATTCCTCTCTGGAGACGAGATCGAATTTGGAGAACGTGGCTTGGATTGTAGATTTAAGATTTTTTTCCACGTCTTCCCGGAAACGTGTCATGTCATTAGGAATCAGTTTAACTGCTTGTTGAATAACTTGTTGGATAGATGCATCTATGTTTTCTTTATTTGGTAATTCCATAATACGGCCTGTTGTATGTTAGCAACAATCAAACAAGGTAATTAATGTCTAATCGATATTAGCACATCTGAATTACATAAATTATTGTTCTATGACAGTGCAATCAGTCGTCATATGCCCATTAAAGGTGCAAGGGATATTATTAATTTAAGAGATCACATTATAAATCATATTACTATTGATATATAACTTTTTAATTAATAAGGGTTTATGTATTTGTATCTTTATATTAACAATGTGGCATAAATGATGCATTGTTAAACGCAGCACTTATCACTGTTTTTTTATTTAAAGTGAACTTTGGAAATATTTTTTGAGGAATAGGAATAAATGTAATGAAGAAAATTTTATATTTAATAATGGCACTTACGCTTTTTGCTTCGGCTCCAATAGCCATGGCTGAAGGTGCACTTGATAAAGAAAACTTCAGTGCCAATATAGCTTATACAACAGACTATATTTACCGTGGTATTTCGTTGTCAAATGATAACGCCGCACTGAGTGGAGGTTTTGATTGGGGCTACAGTGGTTTCTATGTGGGTACCTGGGCAAGTTCAATATCACCGGTTGAAGACGAAACTATGGAGATTGATTTCTATGGTGGTTATGGTGGCGAGTTAGGTGGTGTTTCATACACGCTGGATCTTCTGTACTATTTCTATCCAGGTCAATCGGGCGACCCTACTCCTGATCTAGATTTCTTTGAATTCGGTGGATCTTTGGGTTATACATTTGATACCTCATTGAAACCTACCGTTGGCATGAGCATTATGCATTCAACTGATTTTACTGGTGAGACCGGAAGTGCAACATACTACAAGCCTACTCTTGGATTGAGTCTGCCTGCTGATTTCGGTCTTACATTCACATATGGTTATCAAGATTTTGATGAAGACAAGGTAGGAATAAACGGTTATAGCCATTGGGGTGTTGATATTAGCAGGTCACTGTCGATTTTTGACTTCACCATTGGTTATAGTGATACGGATAGTAATGGTGAAACGCTTGAAGGTGATGGTACAGAAAAAATTGTCTTTACTGTTGGTGCTTCATTCTAAATACGTAGCGTAGTTTCATGTAGTTAATAAGCGGCCCTCGGGCCGCTTTTTTTTTAGTTTGATATGATGAGCGTGAACAAAAAAATAGTAATTTATACCGTATGGTACCAACAACACTTAAAATAAATGATGCCGCCAAGCTTTATTTAATCCCTCTGACACTGATTTCGTTATTCTTTTCACTGAGTTTCAGTGACAGAGTACTTGCGAACGACACACTGAAAATTACTTTTTTTGTAATTAGCGGGGTGTTGTTTACCTTGTATATAGGGTTGTTGTTTTATATCCAGAAAAGAAAATCAGCAACCGAAATTATTCTGGTCGTTATGCAACCTCATTATGTACAGATGCTGATGCATCTGTGCATTTTTGTTTACTGGGGTTGGTACTGGCCGCAGGTCTATGATCAGATAATATTGATCCTGGCTCAGTTGGTATTCGTTCATATCGTTGATTTATTGTTCCGATGGTACCGAGGAGAACCCTGGATACTGGGGTTTGGCAGGTTCCCTATTATATTTAGTACCAACTTGTTTCTATGGTTTCGAGATGACTGGTTTTATTTCCAGTTCATCATGATTGCTTTTGGCATTATCGCCAAGGATTATTTTACATGGGTAAGAGATGGCCGTCGTACTCATATCTTTAATCCATCAGCAATATCTTTGTCAGTAGCGTCGCTGTTGCTGATAATTACGGATAGCACGCATATTGGCTGGGGGCATGAAATCTCAAATACACTGAATAATCCTCCTCATATGTACATTGAAATATTTGTTCTGGGTTTGATCGTTCAGTACCTGTTTCAGGTCACACTAGTTACACTGGCAACAGTGATATCCATGTTGTTACTGGGGAATATTTACTATCAGCTTACAGATGTTTATTTCTTTTATACTTCAGATATACCTATTGCCGTTTTTCTCGGCTTGCATCTTCTTGTTACCGATCCTTCTACCTCGCCCAGGACAATTCTTGGGAAATTTATATTCGGCTGCCTCTATGGTCTCAGTGTCATGGCGCTGTTTGAAATACTAGAGTTCTATGGCCAGCCAACTTTCTACGATAAGTTATTGTGCATACCGCTAATAAATCTAAGCGTTATTTATCTTGATAGACTAGGGGCACGCTATTCTGGCGTATTGGATGGTCTGAAAATAAGTTCTTACAGAATAAACCTTATATTCATGAGTGTCTGGTTGCTCATCTTTATTGGCTGGTATAGCAGTGGTCATGTTGGTCGTTCTCACCCCGGCAGCCAGTCTCAATTCTGGACTCAGGCTTGTAGTCAGGATCTGAGGAAAGCTTGTAAGACCCAACATGATTTAACTTTGGCCGAATGTGATAAAGGTAACGCTTATGCATGTGCAAAATTAGGTGATATCTATAAATTTGCAACAGGAGTGACTAAAGATGAGCTTAAAGCCTACGAATATATCGGCAGAGCCTGCAAGATGGGCCTGGAAAAAGCTTGTGAGCTACATCATGAATATATTCCCCGCTAACATATTGGATGACAATTGTATGTTAAAGGATCTTCAGCTATTTCGTCGTAGGTAATCTAAGTCATTTTCGTGTCGCAACGAGCTAGTAAATAATAGAAGGAACGACCTAAGTTTTTATATGAGGCTCTGGATTTTTTCTGGTTTTCTGACGAAATAAATAACAAGTGCATCAACGCACTAAATTAGATCATGGCTCTTTTTAACGCTTCATTATTGTGCGTAAACAGAGAGATAACTATTTAAAATACCCGAAATAAAACGTATAACTTACTGATTAATCAATAAATAGTATATTTGGCATAGATTCTGCACACATTATATGACTGTAACTTAAACAGCTTTAACCTGATCCTGGTTCATTAGCAAATCATTGAGTTGGATTCTTGTAGATTTGATGAATTAAACCCAGGTGAAATCCGTATTAGTTAAATTGGAGATTTTATTTAAATGTTTACTAGAAAAAACAGCTTAATTATGTGGGAGAGTAAAAAATGAAACTTGTCTCAGCAATAATCAAGCCTTTCAAACTCGATGATGTTAGAGAGGCACTACACGAAATCGGCGTGCAGGGCATGACGGTGACAGAAGTCAAGGGATTTGGCCGCCAAAAAGGGCACACAGAGCTTTACCGTGGCGCAGAGTATGTTGTCGATTTTTTACCCAAGGTGAAAGTCGAGATTGCAATTGCAGCTGACCAGGTTGAGGCCGCAATTGAGGCAATTATCAAGGCAGCCAACTCAGGCAAGATTGGTGATGGCAAAATCTTTGTATCAGGTCTGGACGAAGTTGTCAGGATCCGTACCGGTGAAACCGGTTCTGAAGCACTTTAATAGCCTGTGAGGAATCTAAAAATGAAATCGTTAATCTGTAGTTTTAAAAGTCATAGGAGCTTAACAGGTCTCTATGTGTTAATGGCGGGACTCTTCGTGCCGTCTCTGGCGATGGCTGATGATCTGAGTGCTGGTGATACGG
>SMVA01462258.1_pt1 | contig 14080 bp, 13 predicted proteins | sample 2456451 | NCBI WGS metagenome assembly SMVA01 (sample SAMN11095933, study PRJNA526329) | marine sediment metagenome | biome: Marine sediment; feature: Surficial sediment; material: Deep marine sediment; isolation source: Hadal surficial sediment | place: Pacific Ocean | collected 2014-05 | depth...
CCAGCGGAGTGTTCCGGAACGACTGCAGCAGCTTGGTGGTGAAGCGGGCCATGGCGTGGAAGGCTTCCATGCTGTCCTCGGCCGCCTCCACCGGGGCCGTGAAGAGCTCCCCCACCTTCTTGCCGTCCTGGTAGATCACGTACTTCTGGCAGGAGTACTCGCCGATCTTCTCGCTACCCGCCGGCTCGATCCGGACGTCCGTGGAGGACCCCTCGGCAGGTGAGCGGCCCTTCATCATCGACTCCGCCATCTCGCGCTGCTCGGCGGGGAGACTATCCAGATGCCCCTTCATCTGCCTCACCATGTTGCTGAGCTGCGCCCCCAGGGCCTGGGCCTGCTGCTCGTCCACGCGACTGTAGGTTCGATCCCTGTCGTTCAGGATGACCAACGACTCGTCGCGAAAGATCACGGTGGGGTCGGCCTGCTTCCCGGTGTCGATGCGCAGCATCTCGCCCTGGGCGTAGAGGTGGTCCGTGACCACCTTGCCATCCGGAAGATCCCTGCTCTCGAGCTCCAGGACCACGCCACCCACGGCGATGGAGGAGAGAAAGAGCGCTGGAAACACGGCGGTCAGCAGCTTGCGGATCATGATCTTCTCCGTGGACCCATGCGGTGAGTCCGATGTGCCTTCAGTCTAGCACGCCGAGGAGGAGCGGGCCGTTAGCGGCGCTTCTCGGACTCACGCCGGATGGCCAGCCAGACGGTGAACGCGAACCCGCCCCAGGCCACGCCCAGCACCACCACCATGGTGATCCAGCCTGCGGCGGTCATGACGAACTCTCCGGATCGGCCCAGCGCGCGAGCTGCTTCCTGATGAGCAAGAAGAAGCCCAGCGCCAGACCCCACTGCACCAGACAGGTGGCCAGTGAATAGGGATGCAAGGGGTTCCACCAACCCTCGCGATCGAACTGGAAGATCGCCTTGTACGACCACCAGATCATGAGAGCCACGAACTCCAGCGGGACCACCCAGCGGATGAGAACATCCCACCAGCGGCCCAGGGTCAGGTCATTTCCCTCGGTGTTGATGTAGCGCGAACGGAAGCGTTCCGGACCATAGCGAATGGCGGCGAAGGCGAAGAACAGCCCGCTCACCATGAGGCCCAGCCCCCACACCCAGTCCTGGTTGCCCAGGAAGCCCAACCAGTATGCCGAGGGCAGGCCCAGCAGGAAGCCGCCGGCCCCCACCCAGGCGATGGCCTTGTGACGCGGCATGCCGGCGTCCATGAAGTTGCGCGCCACCATCTCGATCATCGACAGGAGCGAGGACAGGGCGGCGAAGAACAGCCCGAGGAAGAACAGGATCAGGAAGATACTGCCGCCCGGAACGCGCAGGAACAGCTGCGGGATCCAGACGAACGTCAGTCCCGTGGAGGCGGGGCCCGACTCCTGCAGGATCTGCGTGGCCTCGGCGGCGGGCAGCACGGCGAACACCGTCGGGAAGATGATCAGCGCCGCCAGCAGCGAGGCGCTGTTGTTCCCCAGGGCGGCGATGAACGTGTTGAGGACCACGTCCTCCTTCTGGCGCATGTAGACGCCGTAGGTGAGGATCAGGCCCCAGCCCGCCCCGGTGGACCATGCCGACTGGCTCAGAGCCTCCAGCCAGACACGGTAGTCCAGCAGCCGCTCCCAGTCCGGGGTGAACAGGTAGGCCAGGCCGGCCATGGGGCTGCCCTCGAGTCCCGGGCCGGAGAGCGTCAGCGCACGCACGGCTCCGATGACCAGGATCGCGAACAGCGCCGGGATCAGGAACTTGTTGGCGCGCTCGATTCCCCTGGCGACGCCGCGATAGACCACCAGCGCCCCCACCAACATGGCCACCAGGTGGAACGTGATGGGGCTCATCAGCAGCGAGTGGCCGGCGGTGAAGCGCTCCCAGAATGCGGTGGATGCCTCCAGGTTGTCCAGGCTGGAGAGCTGGCCGGTGACGGCCCCGGCGAGATAACGCAGGCACCAGCCGGCCACCACCGAGTAGTAGAACATGATGGCCATGGTGACAAAGCCGACGAACGCGCCCATCCAGGCGTAGCGGCCGCCCAGCAGCCGGGCGAACGCACCCACCGTGCCGCGCCGGGTGGCCTTCCCCATGGCGAACTCCACCAGCAGCAAGGGGATGGACCACAGGAACAGGAAGATGAGCCAGGCGATGAGGAACGAGCCGCCGCCGTTCTGCGCCGCGATGCGCGGGAAGCGCCAGATGTTCCCGGTGCCCACGGCCATGCCCAGGGTTGCCAGCAGAAGGCCCCAGCGCGACGAGAAATACTCCTGGGTCTTGGGCTCGACGCTCATGGCCGCGGATCATATCCCGACTGCCGGAAGCTAGTCCAGCACCGGACTTGCCAAAGCAACGTTCTCGGAGTACAAGATAGAGATACCTGCGCGATCAACAGACCAGGGGGTGCTCCATGGGCTCTCGATTCGTTTCCCGGACGTTCCTGCTGCTCGCCGCGGTGCTGCTCGCCGCGGCGCCCGTTGCGGCCGACCCGCCCACCGTGCTCTACGAGTTGGACGGAGACCTCGGCTTCCAGGAGGGCTGCTTCGGGCAGTGCCTGTGCCCGGTGCTTGGCGCCGGGATGACTGGCACCTTCGGCCTCACCCCCGCCACCCCCACCGCAGCCTTCAGCACCTGGACCGTGAGCGAGGTGGACTGGCAAGTCGCATCGCTGGGGCTGCACATCACCGGGTCCGGCATCCTCCAGGCCTCCCAGGGTGTCGATGCCCAGCAGCAGTTGATCCTGGATCTGTCCATCAACGGCGAGGCTCCGGAGCGCTACGACAGCGGCCTGGTTCCGGCCTCTTCCTCGCTCCCCCGCATCGATGCCGTGGTGTCCCTGTATGGAATGCAATGCTTCGACCGGGTCCTGGCGGTGAGCGCTTCTCCGGCGCGATCTCCCATCATCACATTCCGATTCGAGGCGATCGTGACCGGTGTCTTCGACGGCCTGGCAGCCCTGGACGCTACCATCGCACCTGGCACCGCCTTGCACGGAAGCTTCACCTTCGACACGCGCACGCCGAACTCGGCGCCTCCCGTGGACGAGGGAGAAGCCGGCCTCTACCACCACGACAGTCCACCGGCAGGAGTGCGGGTCCGCGTGGGACACCTCACCTTCCGCAGCGCTCCGCGTCATCCGGACTTCGATGTCATCGTGAACAACGAGTTCGGATTCGCCGGCGCGGATGAGTTCGGCTTCTCCAGCCGCAACAATCAGGTGCGCGGCCTGCTGACATCCGCTCCCGTCGACCGGATCGATGTGGACTGGCTGGCCTCCACGCTCACAGGGGACCCGCTCAGCAGCGCCGAGCTTCCGCGCACACCGCCGGACCTGGCGGAGCTGGGCGGCGGTACGCTGGTGCTCTACGGTGAATGCACGCTCTGCCTGGCCCCGGCGGCCTTCTTCCGCATCGAGGCAACGCTCACCTCGCTGACGGAGCCGGTGCGGGTATCCATGGACAGCAACGCCCTGTGGTGGGATGGGCCTGCAGACGCTTCCGGCTACGATGTCGTCCACGGCAATATGAACACGCTGGTACAGAGCGGCTTCGCGGCCGCCACGGAGGGCTGCCTGGCCGACGGCCAACCCGCGGGCAACCTGCCCGTCGTCATGACGCCGGAATTCGCCAATGTGATCTGGTTCGCCGTCCGGGACGACGAGCGCTCCTGGGATTCCTTCGGCCTGGAACAGATGGGCGAGCGCGATGCGGGCGTGACAACCTCCGCCGGTGGCTGTCCCTGAAGCACGCTGCGGCGCTTGGTGAACTCAGGGTCGAGTTCGGCGGGTCGCGCTGGAATGACCCCGCTCAGCGGTCCAGCATGGCTCGCAGAGCCTCCCGGAGCCTGGTGCCATCCCCCAGGTGGCGAGAGTCCATGCCCAGCTGATGCGCCCAGTGGGAGGGTGCCGGGACCTCCTCTCCCCAGACCACACCCGCTTCGAAGGCAAAGTAGATATCCCATGCCAACTCACGTCCACGCGGTAACTCCAACGCGGTCCCGTAGGCTTTCCCCAGGTTCTGGTCGCCGTCCCAGTAGTGCAGGGCCCGGGGGTCGGGGATGAACTTCTGCGCCGCTCCGGTGGCCTCGAAGTTGTCCGATCTCAGCACCGGCGTCCATACCACATGTACCGACAGGTTCTCATCAGGGATCTTCGCAAGCACGTTGTCGAGCACCACCCGGGCGCCGTGAATGCAGCCCGGTCAGGTGGGAGAAAGGATCAGCAGCATGCGCACCTTGTCGCGATGCGCATTGAAGGCCGTCCGCAGGTCCTCGCCGCCGGTGAGGGACGCGACCCGGGCCGCCTGTTGGTGCAATGCGCTGAGCCGTTCGCTCCCCTTGCTGGTGAAGCGCACGCGGTGATTGCGCTGGTCGAAGGTGACGGCGTAGTCCATCAGTGCCCGCACACCCAGGTTGGCGCGCGGCGAGATGTCACTGAAGATCAGCTTGGGACGCGACAGGACATGGGCGCCGATGTGAACGTCCCCATCCAGCTGGCCGCCGATGAGGACGGACTCTCCTTCAGGGGTGCGGGCAATGCCGATCATTCCGGTCCTGCCCGCCAGCGGCAGCTCGTCCATGAGTGCCTCGGGCAACCCGACAGCACCGAAACGGCTGGAGTCCAGGTCCGCACTCATGGCCTGGCCCGCCACCTGGATGGTGATCGCCGGGCCTCCGCTGCCCCCCGGGGTGAAATCCAGCACTTCCACGCCGTCGGCGGCGGGAAGGACGCCCTCCTCCATCAAGAGACGGCCCCCGGCATAGTCCAGGGTCAGCAGGTGGTCTGCGAAGAACGAGAACCCCAGCGCCCCATGGAGGTCGTCATTGCCCTGCCACTCCGAGAAGTCCACGCTGACGGCCGGGACATCCGGTAGGCTCAACGAGCCCACGCGGACGCTGGTCAGCTGGACCGCGTCGCCCTCGAGCGAGCCTTTCACCCCCGCTTCACCAACCCACGCCTGGCCCGATGTGGTCAGCTGCAGCCGGCGCGTGACGCTCGCATCCAGCGCCACCACGTCCAGGCTGGTGTCCACGAGGAACGAGAAGGGGCCCTCATCATTTATGTAGATCTCGATCACCGGAACCTGTCGGGACAGGTCCAGTTCCACCGAGGTCGCCGCAGCAACCAGGACCGTCGGCGTGGCGAGCAAGAGCACAAGGGCTGCCAGGATCGAAGTTCTTCTCATCTCCGCACCTCCCGAGGTCAGGGTTCCCATCGCTGGCGTACTTTGTACACCTTTCACCCGGGTATCAGGTCAAGTGCCGGATCAGGATTTTTGGGGGTCGGAGTCCGCGGAGGGCTGCGGCGATGCCTTCACGTTGAGGTTCTCCATGGTCCGGCAGCTGCCGCTGGGTTCCACCTTGCGGCACTCGTCCAGAGAGGCATGCAGGACCTCCTGCACGTGGTGCAACTGTTCGAGGCGGGTCTCCAGTTGGGACAGGCGCTCCTCGATGAGCTTCTGCACCTCCTGGCAGGGGGCCGTGCGCCCAGCGCGGAAATCCAGAAGCGCCTGGACATCCTCCAGGGTGAAGCCGTTGGCCTTGGCGGCGAGGATGAAGCGCAGCCGCACCAACGCACTGCTGGCGTAGTAACGGTAGTTACTGTCGGTGCGACCGTCCGGCTGCAGCAGACCGGTGCGCTCATAGTAGCGCACCGTCGAGGTGGGAATGGCCACGGCGCGCGCCAGCTGGCCTATGGTGTACCGTGGTGGCATTTCTGGGATGAGGGTATCATGCCCTGCACCCCAGTTCCATGAGGTCCGCGAAGGAGCCTGCTTGATGCGTGATCCCAAGCACCACCCCCGTCCCTGGATGAGCGCCGTCCTCCTGGCCTTCATGGGGGCCGCCCTGTTCCCCTGGTTTGCGGCAGAAGGCGCGCAACAGTCCACCCTGGTGTTCGTGGTCCGACATGCCGAGAAGGCCAGGGACGATCCACGCGATCCGAGCCTGAGCGAGGCCGGCCAACAACGGGCCCAGGACCTGGCGCAGTTGCTGTCCGCTGCCGAGGTGACGCACCTGTTTTCCAGCCAGTTCCGCCGCACCCGGCAAACGCTGGCGCCTCTGGCACAGCAACAGGAGCTCGAGGTGCAGGTGATCTCTGCGCACCATCCCGACAAGCAAAAGGAAGCACTGTTGCGACTCCCCCCGGGATCGGTGGCGGTGCTGGCGGGACACTCGAACACCGTGCCCGCGATGGTCCAATCACTCGGTGGCCATCTGAACGGACTGCTGCACACGGAAGACGGGGAGTTGCTGCATGACGACGAGTACAACCGCCTGTTCCTGGTGATCCTGTCCGCCGGGGACCATGGAATCCGGACGCTGGAGATGCGTTACGGCGATTAGCAACGAGAGGTAGGGGAATGTCCGGTCAGGTTCTGTCCCACTACCGCGGGTGGAGACGGCGGGCAAGCACCTCCTCCAGCTGCAGGCCGACTAGCTGGCCGCCGGAAACAGTTGCGCGAACGTCTTCTTCCACTGGGCCTCGAACGGGGCCGCCTTGTCCTGATGGTCACCCCAGGTGGACAGCCACATCCCGGCGGTGGGCGTGCCCCCGCAGGTCTCCACGCCGCAGCGCAGCAGCGCATGCCCCATGTTCTCCACGGTGGCGGCAAACTCGGCAGGCGGCCGGTTGCTGAGGACCTCACCACCCAGGTGCTGGCCATGCACGGTGGTGACCGCGTAGCGTCCACCCTCGGTAACGCCGTCCAGGCTCCCCTGACCCAGCAGGCCCTGGGCGCTCATGAGAAGTGACCAGGCGTCCTGGGGATCTCCCGGCACCGGCGCGTGGGCCTGGGCAACGCTGCGCGCCAGCCCGCGATGATGCTCGAGGTAGTTGCGCAGACTACGCAGCTCGAAGTTCCAGCCGCGCTGGTGCGCCTTGAACTCCTCGTCCCACTTGGCATCGGTGCTGAAACCGGAATGCACCATGCGCAGCACGGTACTGCCACCCTTACCCTCCAGCTGGTAGTCCACCAGCAGGGTTCTTGCTGTCTCCGGGTCGTCCCGGAACGTGTGCGAATGCACCTCGGCCTTGTTGCCAAACGCCTCGGTGGGGGCGAACCATCCGGTCTGCAGCCGCTGATCCGGCTGCCAGATGCGGATGCGGTTCTCGCCCTCCATCCCCTGCCCCCAGGACAGGGCGATCGCACCGCCCTCCCCCGGTTCCACCCGCGCCTCGAGCGGGAACCAGCGGGTGAGCTCGCCGGGGTCGGTGAGCGCCTTCCACACGGCCTCGGGAGATGCGTTGATCGGGATCTCGATCTCAATGGAGCGTGTTCTTGTCTTGCTGGCCATCATCCCTCCTGGAAGTTACTCGAGAACGCGAGCGCGCCGGGCCTGTCTCCGTTGCCGGGTACGCACCCATGAAGAAGCGGAACCGGCGTCCACCCCGGGCACGCTCGTCGTGATATTTGGCTGTCAAGCGCGCCACCTGTTCGGCGAGCTCCTCCGAGAAGGCATGCCGGTCCTCCGCCGACGCGAACCGGACCTCGGTCTGCAAGGAGAAGGTGGCCAGCTGCTTGTGCGCCGCACGGGCTCGCGAGCGCAGGATTCCCAGGTCCTGAAGGACCCTGGAGACCAGCGCTATGAGGTACGCCGAGGAGAACCGGTCCTGGATCTGCTCCGGTCTGGCTGCCAGCGCGCCCACCGTGTCCGGGCTGATGACGTAGTAGAGCGCCGTGGTGCGCAGGATGCGCTCGGTGCAGTTGCCCTTGCGGCGCTCCTCCACCAGTTCCACCAGCGAGTGCTTCTCCAGCTCACGCAGGTGGTAGTTCACCTTCTGTCGGGCTAGGCCCAGCTTGGCGGCAAGCCCGGAGGCCGAGAGGGGCTCCCGCAACGTCTCCAGGATGCGCATCCGGAGCGGATGCAGCATGGCTGCCACCGCCTGCGGGCGCTGCACCATCTCCACCAGGTTGGCTGACTTGGACATGTTCCCCTCCTGCTGGAAGATACTACCGACAACTAATCTTGTCAAGCCAAAAAATACTGTCCGTCATGGCAAGCCGCCAGGAACCGCATGATCCACCGCAGTTCAAAGCACTTCGGGGCCTGCCGTGAGCGCGCTTGCTACACCTTGCGCCGGAACCTACGTTACAGACCGCCGGATTTCGGACACAGGAGGATGTGGTGCAACCCCAGGAAAAACGCTCCCGACCGGGCAGACTGGTCCACGAGGTCCACCTCCATCCCATGGGTGTGGAGTTCTTCGGCAGCATCTTGCAGGACAAGAGCCTCGAGGAGATGCGCGAGGTCGCCGTTCGGCTGCGACAGCAACTCGCCGGGCGCGTCATCTGGAACATCCACAGCAAGACGGTGGGTGGCGGCGTAACGGAGACCCTGCACACCCTGCTGGGCTACGCGCGCGGAGCCGGTATCGATACTCGCTTGCTGGTCCTCGGCGGCGACGCTGATTTCTTTCGCATCACGCGGCGGCTGCACCATGCCCTGCACGGTGAGGGCGGTGACGGATCCCCCCTGGACCATCAGGCCGGCCGGATCTACCAGCAGGCACTGGACCGCAACGCAGAGCAGATGGAGAACTTCATCGCTCCCCGGGACGTGGTCATCCTGCATGACCCTCCTACCGCGGGCCTCATCCCTCGCCTGGTAGAACGCGGCAACTCGGTGGTCTGGCGCTGTCATATCGGCCTGGATACTCCCAACCGCCAGAGCGATCGTGGCTGGTCGTTCCTCGAGCCGTGGCTCACCCGTGCACAGGCGTTCGTGTTCTCACGCTTCAGCCATCTTCCCGATCAGCTCTACCACGGACGCTGCCTGGTGCAATCCCCGTGCATCGACCCCTTCTCCGCCAAGAACCAGGACCTCGACGAGCAGACGGTGCACGCCATCCTCGGCCGCATCGGCGTTCTCGAGGGCGATGGCGACGACAGGGCTTGCGCTGTCAATCTCCCGAACGGCAGCCGCATCGCCGTTCGCCGTCCGGCGGAGATATTACGCGAGGGCCCGCCACCGACATGCGACACGCCGCTGGTGCTGCAGGTATCACGCTGGGATTCCTTGAAGGACCCGGTGGGCGCTCTCTACGGCTTCCACCGCTCGGTGGACCGCTGGGACAGCGAGCCGGCGCATCTCGTGCTGGCCGGACCCGCCCTGGCGGGTCAAGACCTCGAGGCGGCGGAGGTCTTCCGCGAGGTGGTGGCCGCGTGGCGCAGCCTGCCGGAGGACTCGCGCCGGCGTGTGCATCTGGTGCGGCTACCCATGGAGGATGTGCAGGAGAACGCCGCCATGGTCAACGCGCTGCAACGTCATGCACGCGTGGTGGTCCAGAAGAGCCTGCGGGAGGGATTCGGCCTCACGGTAACCGAGGCCCTGTGGAAGGCGCGACCGGTGATCGCCAGCGCCGTGGGCGGCATGCAGGATCAGATCGAGCACGGCGTCAGCGGCCTGCTGCTGCGTGACCCCTCGGATCTGGATGCCTTTGCCGGAGCCATCCGGCAGGTCCTGGCCAATCCGCCGCTGGCCCGCCGCCTGGGAGAGAATGGACGCCGGCGCGTGGCCCGCAATTATCTCGGCTCCAGCATCCTGGCCCGCTATGCGGACCTGGTGGAAGGGCTCGACCTGGAATCCCCGGTGGCGTGACAGCGCTGCTGTCGTGTTCTCGACATGGCGCTGTAAACCGTTTCCACGCCGGGATATGGCGCGTTATCTGCGATTCCCGGCGGCTTCACCAGGTGGTGGAGGCGCCAGGTTGTCCGCAAGGCGCGCAGAACCTACATTGCCGTCACTACCTGGGGGGTAGCCGTAATGGCAATGGAGTGGTTTTGCGACAAGGTCCGTTTCGATCCTTGCTGGCCTGGATGGAGCGACTCCTGCGAAGCTCAGCGCAGCTGCTGAGTGCTGCCGCAGGATCGGCCGGGCCGTTCCGTGTTCCTGCCGGGTTGCGCCCGGCAAGGATCCCAGTGGCAGCGACGCGCCTGCGTTCGCGACCCACCCACCGCTATTGACGATGAGGGAGAATGTCATGCAGCAGCAGGAGCAGGAAAAGGTGCAGCTAAAAGAGGAAGTCGAGCTGGAGATCGAGGCCGAATACATGCTCGAGTCCCCCGTGCGGTGTGCCAACTGCAAGGAGGACTTCGACACGGTGCACGTGGTCCGGCTGCTTCGCACCAAGACCAACTTCACCTCCACGCTCCCCCGCCGGGGCTACATGGTGGTGTGCCCGAATTGCCGTTCGGTGCTCTCAGCCGGCCTCGGCTCCCGTATGGCACTGGTCTGATCCTCCCCCGCCCCACCCCGCCACCGCCGCCCTCTTCCTTGCTCAACAGCCGGAGCCGCGCCTGAGCGAGCGGGGCGCCGGGGCTTGCGGACCGAGGCACCACGGTGGGAGAATGACCGCCGTGCAGTCCTGTTCTGCATGCCCATCGCGTCCCGACCTCATGTTCAAGCTGCGACACAACCGCCTCGAGCGCGCCCACAACATCGCAGACCTTCGCAGGCTGGCAAGAAAGCGCTTGCCCGCGCCGATGTTCCACTATATCGACGGCGCCGCCGGCGACGAGTGGACTCTGCGCCACAACACCAGAGCCTTTGATCAGTACGAGCTCGTCCCACGCTACCTCGTCGATGTGCAGGAGATCGACACCTCCACCACGGTGCTGGGCCAGCCCATCGAGTGGCCGGTGGTCTGCGCCCCCACCGGGATGTCGCGGCTGTTTCACCACGAAGGGGAGTTGGCGGTGGCGCGCGCGGCAGCGAGATCGGGAACCCTCTATTCGCTGTCGTCACTATCCTCGGTGAGCATCGAGGAGGTCGCGGCCTCATCGGATGGTCCCAAGATGTTCCAGGTCTATGTGTTCCGTGATCGGGAACTCAACAAGGAGCTCATCCGCCGCAGCAGAGACGCCGGCTACGTGGCGCTCTGCCTGACGGTGGATGTCCCCGTCCCTGGCAACCGTGAGCGTGATGTCCGCACCGGCATGACCATCCCACCGGCGCTGACCCTCATGAGCCTGCTGGACATCGCGCGCCACCCGCGCTGGGCCTGGCACATGGTCACAGGGAAACCGGTGGTGCTGGCCAACGTGGCGCACAAGATCGCCGAGGGGAGCAGCAACGTCAGCACGCTGGCACAATACATTCACAGCCAGTTCGACCCCACGGTAACCTGGCAGGACGCCGCCTGGATGATCCAGGAATGGGGCGGGCCCTTCGCCATCAAGGGCCTGCTCACCGCGGCGGATGCAAAGCATGCGGTGGAGATCGGCGCCAGCACCGTGATCGTCTCGAATCACGGTGGCCGGCAGCTGGATGGCGTGCCGGCGCCCATCGAGGTCCTGCCGGAGATCATCGACGCGGTGGGTGATCGGGCGGAGGTCATCCTCGACGGCGGCGTACGGCGCGGGGGGCATGTGCTGAAGGCTCTGGCGCTCGGTGCCAGGGCCTGCATGGTGGGCAGGCCGTATCTCTACGGACTCGGCGCAGCCGGCGAGGCCGGCGTCTCCAGAGCTCTCGAGATCCTGCGAACAGAATTCACGCGCGATATGGCCCTGCTGGGATGCCGCAGCATCGAGGAGATCCGCCCGAGCTGTGTCAGACGATGGCAGTGACCTTGCGCCTAGCTGCGTCCCTCCGCTGCTGGATAGGAAGGCAGCAGGTCCACCGGGATCTCCTCGAGGCGTGCGATGCCGCGCTCCAGCGCCGGACTCAGCACACCGTAGCGCTGCAGCAGCTCGCTGGCGCCCCGGTAGTCGCCGCGGGCCTGCAGAACGCATAGTTCACGCAGCAGATCACGGATGCCGTCAGCGAAGGTGTCCCAGTTCACCGCGAACGTTCCCTCCGTGCTGCCCTCGCGAATGGCGCCCTTCTCCAGCAGGTAGTTGAACTGCAACGCCGTACCTCTGCCATGGGCCTCGGCGACGCCGAAGCGCGTGGACCGGAACATGCCGGCCAGGTAGGTGACGAACAACGGCCGCTTGCCCTCGACGGGCACGACGCCTCGATCCATGAGGTAGATCAGGTTGTACACGCCCATGACGTCGGCCTTGGCCTCCTCCATGGATGAGTAGAGCTCCTTGAGCTCCAGGCGTACCTCCGTGTCGCGGCCGTCCACCTGGATCTTGCCGGGGCCCAGGCCGTGGGCCAGCTCATGGAACAGGACCTCGTTGAAGAACTGCTCCTGCGACAGCAATGCCAGCTGGTCCGGCACCAGGATCTCACCGGCGATGGGCTGCAGGATCTGCTCGAACTTGGCGTTCATGACGTTGCGCAGCATCACCTTCTTGGAGCCCTTGGTCTCGCGTACGCGTTCGTCGTTGGGAAGGTTGAACGCGATGGTCTGCACCCCGGCCCGGGTATCCCCGGCGGTGTAGATCTCGTCCACCACGCGCATGGGCGACTCCGTGCCTCGGTTGAGATTCTTGTACTCGTCCGGGATGGGCAGGTTGCGCTCCATGGCCGGTAGCTCCGCCTTGTAGCGCACCAGCTTGGCGCTCTCCTCCGGGTCCACCAGCGTGACGAACGACACGAACGCCGCCTTGTAGCCGAACAAGCGGTCCTCGTAGACCTCATAAGGCCCGATGGTGATCTCCACCCTGCTGTCCAGATCCATCCACGCCAGATCGGCCTCGTAGTACAGATACGACAACGTCTCCAGATCCACGTCGTCACGCAGGAAGGCCAGTGCGATGCGGCGCAGGTACTCGGCGAGGCTGTCGTTCTCGGTGATGTCCGCGGCCTGCTGCAACTCCTTGGCGGCGGGCTTCAGCCACTTGCGATACTCCACCGTGTAGGGAATGGCCACCAGGTCCTTGCCGTGACGGCGCACCACCGTGTAGAGACTCTGGAGCGCTTCCTTGTCCTCGGGATGCTGCTCCAGCCACGCCTCCATCTCCTCCCGGCTCAGGTCCTCCGGGTAGTAGCCGGCCGTCTCCGGCCTCTCCTCGTCGCCGATGAAGGGCGTCTCGTCCAGACGGTCCCAGGGTCCGTAGGACATGCGGAAGTAGTCCAGCGCGGCTCGTGCCCTGGGATCCTGAGAGTGCTCCAGCTTCTCCAGCAGGCCGGGGTTCCCGGTCCACGCCTGACGCAGGAAGATGGCGTTCATGTACTCCGAGGCACGCAGCAAATGGTCCAGAACCTCTTGCTGGGTGGCGGACAACCCCGAGGTGTCCGCCTCGATGGGCGTGGGAACGAACTGCGCCAGGCGCTCCGCCACATCGGCTGCGATGACCAACTCCCCCACCCCATGGCCTACACCTTGCGTGTGGGAGGACGGGGAGTCGCATGCCGCCGAGCTCAGCACGAGAGCGGTGAGCATCATCATCTGTAGCATCCGTTGCACGACCTGTCTCATGAGGTCTCCTGTTGCCGGGGTACGATCGGCCGGCCGCACCGCTGTGTGTCGCTCGGGAATCGACATGATAATCAGCAGCCCGGCGCGCCACAAGCCCGCGCCGCAGGTGCGGCGGCTACGAGGCTCCCTCCTGGATCCGGGCCACCAGCCGGCGGATGCCGTCGCCGAACACCGTCTCGGGCGGCAGCAGGCTCAGGACCAGAAAAGCCTCGCGTGGAAAGTCATAGAAATAGCCCGGATGGACCAGGACACCGTCCTGTGCCAGCAGCTCCAGGGCCCACTGCTCGCCGCTTCGTAGCGAGGGAACGTGAAGCACCGCCGACCAGCCGCCCTCGGACCGCACCAGGCGGCACGGGGATCCCACGGTCTCCTCCTGCGCTACCTCCCGGTTGGACTGCACACGGCGGCGAATGCCCTGCTGCACGCCGGCGCCGGCGGCCAGCAGCCGGGGCAGCGCCCACTGCACCGGGGTCGATACCGAGAGATACGTGTCGGCGATGATCTCCAATCTCGCGAGGGCCTGCTGCACCAGCGCCTCGGGCCCCCCCACCCGGATCCAGCCCAGCTTGAGTTGCGGAAGCCCGGCCCATTTGGAGAGTCCTCCCAGGCTGAACGTGAGCACACCGGTCTTCGCCGCGGCACACTCCACGCGATGCGGATCCGGCGCCGTCGCATACGGCGAGAACACCTCGTCCGAGATCACCGCCCATCCCCGGCGGCGGCACAGGTCCTGCAGGCGCGCCCACTCGTCCTCCTTGAGATACACGCCGTTGGGATTGC
>SMVA01398374.1_pt1 | contig 14077 bp, 11 predicted proteins | sample 2456451 | NCBI WGS metagenome assembly SMVA01 (sample SAMN11095933, study PRJNA526329) | marine sediment metagenome | biome: Marine sediment; feature: Surficial sediment; material: Deep marine sediment; isolation source: Hadal surficial sediment | place: Pacific Ocean | collected 2014-05 | depth...
CTCTTCCTGGACGGCAAAACCTTCGCCGACTCGACCATGGTCATCGCCTTGGGCATCACGATGTCCGGGGAGAAACGCTTCCTTGGCTTTGTGGAGACGGACACCGAGAACGCGAAGGTTTTGAGCCTGTTCCTGCGTTCGTTGGTTGAGCGGGGTCTCGATGCTTCCCGGGGTCTGCTGGTCATCCTCGACGGCGGCAAGGGGCTGCGCTCGGCGGTCAAGAAAGTGTTCCGCAACAAGGCTCTGGTTCAGCGTTGCCAGTGGCACAAGCGCGAAAACGTGGTGAGCTACCTGGCCAAAAACGAGCAGTCGGAATGGCGCCGGCGACTCCAGCGAGCCTACAACCGGCCGGTCTACAACGAGGCCCTGGCGGCACTCAAGGAGCTCCACACCGAGCTGGAAGACAGGAACCAGTCGGCAGCTGGGAGCATGGCCGAGGGCCTGGAAGAAACACTCACCTTGCACCGGCTCGGCGTCTACGCCATCCTGGGACGCTCATTCAAGACGACCAACTGCATCGAGTCCGTCAATGCTCTGGTCGAGGAACGCTGCGCCAAGGTCGACCACTGGAAGACTTCCAGTCAACGGCACCGCTGGCTGGCGACGGCGCTGGTGGACATCGAACCGCGTCTGCGCAAGGTGAAGGGCTATCGCCACCTGCCAAAATTACGCGATGCATTACAACGAGAACTGAACATCACCCTTGAAACTTCGGAGAAGAAAGCCGCATAATCAATGAGGAGCCGTGGAGAGTTTCAACTAGGAATGGGATTGACTCTCTTGTTCGACGCCAATCCTAGAAAGGGCAGCGGCTGGTCTGGGTTACCGCCATAGCCTGCGGGGTAGAGCGTGAGCGGCACAAAATAGCCAATCGTGCCATACATAATTCCTTCTTTAAAACCTTTGCCCAGGTTTGCTTTAATTTCTTTGCGAACAACTTGGAGCGCCTTGCGCCGGTCGTCGGGCAATCCATCAAGATACTCCTTCACACTTCGGGGTTGCTTAGAGGCCATGGTATTGCTCCGTTAACCGACATTTCCCATTTGACCCTTGCCCAGTGCCATTGCCGGACGATTGTACCACCGTTTCGGCGAAGCAGGCGTGTAGTGGTCCAGCGATTGTTCGGTTTGCCCCGATACCGGTGTAGTGGTCCCGCGAGTTTTGGTTGTCCCTAAGAAACCTCATCCGCTCTTTAAATCCTAGGATTTTCACCGACCCAAGTATACCGCGGCTTTCGCCCTTTAACGCAGATGGATGAGGTGCCGATGCTCGCTCTCAGGGCCATTGCCGCGGGTTTCCGGGCCACCTTCATGACCAAAGCCGACCTCATGGTGGAGAACCTGGCCCTGCACCGGCTGCTGTAGAGATATATCCACTACTACCTGTACTGGTCCACCGATTCTTTAGTTTGCCCTACGATCGGGTTGGTCCAACCTTTTCCGGCATTATCCCCCAGATGGCGGGAATGTTCCTCCAGGTTTTCTGAGAGGATTTCTGTGCCCGCACTTCCAGATCTATCTCCTTTTCTAACGCGAGACAGAGGCATCTCGTGCTGACCGATGAACTCGCGAACGCAATCAGGGCCGTCCAAGTGGCGGAAATGCACTGATGTCAGGACCTCACTTCAGTTGCACCACGACAATCACTATTGACAAGTTCGACTACACGTGTAGTATTAAATGCAAAGTAGAACATTCCTGGTGCCCCATCAATATCGGGAGAGAAAGACGATGCTGAATCTTGAGATGTTGCCGCTGCTGTGCCTCGCCATACTCCCCGTCCAGGAAGCCGCAGCGGTGCCACCTGCCGGCGAGAGTCCGCTAGCCGGCCACTGGCAGGGTAGCTTGATTTTCCGCGGAGATGAACTGGCCGTACGACTGCATCTCCAACAGTCAGGAGACGCAAAATCCGTGATGACGGGCACTCTGGATATCCCCGATCTGATGATGTCCTGGCACCCAGTGCCGCTGACGATCGAACAAGGAACTCCTCAAATCGAATTTCCGTTCGGAATCGGCACTTTCCCGCTGCATGTTCAAGGCAAGACCATACGCTCCGACAAGCAGATTGGCGAGGACACCATGGCTCTGGTCCTGCGCCGGGATCCCGCACCGCGCCTGAGTCTGGAAGACGTGATCTTCCGGCACGACGGCATCCACCTGGCAGGCCGCCTGGTGACACCTGCCATTAAGGGCCCCTTTCCAGCAATTATCCTGGTGCACGGGTCCGGCAAGGTGGGTCGGAGTTCGTGGTCCTACGCGTCCAGGGCGGACTTTCTGGCAAGGCTCGGATACGCCGTCCTCTTCTATGACAAGCGCGGGGTCGGGGACTCCTCACCGATAGACCACGATCCAAACCTTTCGGATCTGGAACAAGATGTGCTGGCCGCCCTGGCGTTCCTCAAGCAGCGGGACGACATTGACTCGCGCAGGCTAGGCCTTCTGGGCTGGAGCCAGGGCTCATGGTTGAGCATGAAGATCGCAGCCCAGTCCAACGACATCTCCTTCGTGATCCTCGGCTCGGCGGCGGCGGTAACGCCTGGACAGCAGAATATGCAGCAGGTCGAATTCGGTATGAGGAACGACGGCGTCAACGAGACTCAGATCCAGGATGCCCTGGCCTACCTCGGCCTCTACTTCTACGTTGCCCGCACCGGTGAAGGTTGGGATCTCCTGCAGCGCGCCATCCAGAGAGGTCAAGGCTCAACCTGGCTCACCTATGTGGATCAACCCCAACACGTGGAGAACCTGGCGTGGTGGGGCGCCAACCACGACTTCCAGGCTCAGGCATTTCTGTCACACATCAAGGTTCCCGTCCTGGCCCTCTACGGCGGTGCCGACTGGATCACGCCGCCGTCAGCCAACGCCGGAGTTCTGGAAGCCCTGGTACGCTCCGGAGGCAACCACAACATCACCGTGGCGACCTTTCCCCGCGCCGATCATCGCATCGAGTTACCCATGGGATCTGACGAGACGGGGCACTGGCGCTGGCCCCGCATCGCCCCGGCCATGCTGGACACACTGGCGAATTGGCTGAATAATCTGGACACAGGGTTCGACTCACGTTCCCGCCTGGACTCAGAGTCTCCGCAAGAGTGAATTTTACCGTCATGGTGTAGTGGTCCCGATTGTTCAGTATCCCTGTACTGGTCCACCGATTATTTAGTCTGCCCAATACCGGGTATGCCCACCGTTTCCTGGCATTATCCCCCAACTGGCCGGAATGCTCCGCTAGATTTTCTGAGAGGGCTCCCGTGGCAGACAACCGGATCTATCCCCTTTTCTGACACGATGCAGAGGCTTGTCGTACTGGCCGATGGGTTCGCGGACGCAACCGGGCCGCTCGAATGGCGGAAATGCGTCGGTCTTCAGTGCCTCACTTCCGCTGGCCCACTTTACCCACTGGATCATCGCGAAGCTGGGACTGATCGGGTCGGATGGAGTTTTTTGTAGGGACAACCTTACTTTCGCTGGACCATTACACCAGGCAATGCTTATCCCTTTTTGCTCCACTTGGTGATCAACTGGCTGAGCATCCATATGTCTGGATGGGAATACAGTCCGAAGACAACCGCCAAGGGAATCGCGCCAGTAAAAAACAACGGGCCCAGCTTATCCGTAAACAAGCTCAGTACCGTGAAAATCGCCAGCCCATTCAGGAATACGATGAACGGATAGAGCGTGTAATACTCTGGCCAAGTTGATGCTTCATATCCACGGAGGTGGAAAGCACGGATTGCCAACCCCCAGAACCCGAACAGGATGCAGTAGGCAGCCCTCCACACCAAACACGGGTCCTTGGTCGAATAGAGGGCATCTTCCCACCATAGATAGCCGATACCCGCGACGAGGATAGGTAGAGCGAAATAGGCAGCCGCCACCGCTAGACGGGAGCTCTTGTAGTCCCCGCTGCTGGAAGGTATTGAATCAGACCCCATGGCACCAACCACCTTTCGATATCAGCATGCCCGGTACTTACCATGTGGAAGTGAAGTGGTCCAGCGAGTTTTGGCTGCAAGGACGTATCGCCTTGGCCCTTTCTCCTCAAGCACTTATCTTACAACCCAGCACCTCGCTGGAATAGCAGAAGCTACCTGCCCAGGGTCAACGTTCCCGTTGGATAGGAGCCGCCGCTCGCCTGCAATGCGGTGTGGATGCCGGTAAATCGTCCGTCATCGAATCGTCCGGCGAAGAAGAAAGTCCGCGGCCACTCGGGATTGTCCGTGACGATATTGCCGCGCAACTCTCCGTTGGCCAGGCTGCCCTCGGCCGTGCCACGGTAGACGTGCAGGTTACCTTCCCAGACGAAACGGAACTCGACGTTCCACTCACGATCGCCCGTCTCGGTGAAAATGGCGTCGAGATTGCCTGTGTGATGCATATTCTCCCAGAGATACTCGCCCGTCAGCGTGACCTCGTCTCCGGAATGGACGGCGACATCCTGCACGGGCAGCAGCAAGATCAGCACGGTCACAGCGATCGCAGCTACCCTCACCCGACATTTCCTATTTGACCCTTGCCCCGCTGCATCAGTGGGCCATTCTCGTGCCACTGTACCCCGCTGTAGTGGTCCAGCAAGTTTTCGGAGATAGTACCTCGCCTTGGCTCTTTTCCCTCAAGCACCTATCTTACAGCCTGGCACTGTGTATCTGAGAGTTTTCTTCCAGAAGTCTGTATGTCGGTGTACTGGTCCACCGATTCTCTAGTGTGCTGTAGTGGTCCACTGATTGTTTAGTATCCCCTGTAGTGGTCAACCGATTCTTTAGTCCTCCCCAAAATCATGTAACTCTAACTGTTCCCTGGCATTATCCCCCGCCTGGCCGAATAGTCTCTCCAGATTCTTCGGGAGGACTCCCGTGCCCAAATACACCCACCGTCCCCTTCCACTCCCCAAGCACTGGCCTCGCCGTGTCCGCTCGGCAGCCGTCGACGCCATAGCCCTGGCCCGACTGGCCCTGACCACAGCCCGCAGACAGGCGAGAGAGGCCGGAACTGGGATAGCTGCCATGCCTGGACGACCTTTACCGGGGCAGGACTTCCACCTGCTGGAACAACAAGCCTTTCACGGCACACCTGGTCCACTACAACAGATACAACAATTTACAGCTATTCATGAACGAATGTCCTAGACTCCGCTCAGGAGGTAAGTGGTGTTTCAATTGCAAGTAGCTTTCGCCATCGTCACGCTACTTTTCACAACGGGGCCGGTCCAGGCGTCGAGTCCGACTGACCGCGCTGAAGAGCAGCGCAGCGAAGCAGCCATCGCAATCCTGGCGCAGGCCGATAAAGCTGTACGGCCAGTTCGCACCGTCGAGTATGAGATCCGCGGGGTTCCGGGTGGCGCTTCCGATGGTTTTCTGGCGCCGACTCGCGGAACTGTCATTTTGGCGGAGCGGCCTGGGGAGATGCCGAAATTTCTTTTTGACCTCCACACCGACCGAAGGGATACGGCGATCGGCCATCACCAGACACTGGGATTTGACGGCGAGACTTACTTTCTGATCGACCATCGAACGAAGAAAGCCTACAGAGACTTCGACCCGGCAGTGATGGGGCTCGGCGGCCGAGCCAGGTTCGTCACCATGATCCCTGAATTCGTTGTTGACGCGCCGTTTGACGACGAATTCAATGCGGAACAGATCCGCCTGGTCGGGAGCCGGGAAATCGAAGGGGTAGACTGCCACGAAATCTTCGTCGAGTACCAGGGCGCCCCGGCTCAAGCCACGTGGTTCTTCTCGAAGTCGGACCATTTACCACGCGGGAAAACTCTTCACTTCCTGATTCCTGAGGGAGATGAAGGCTCGGTGGCGATGACGCTCAGCGCAGTCCGTATCAACCCCGAGGTTCCGGAGTCGGCGTTTCGGCTGACCGTACCCGATGGCTACGAGATAGTGGACGATTTCGCGCCTTGAGGCTGAGCTCCTGCTCTGGTGTACTGGCCCACCGATCTTCAGTCCGCTCCAATAAAGGTATGTCCAACTGTTTCCTGGCATTATCCTCCACCTGGCTGGATAGTTCTCCCAGATCTTTTAAGAGGACTTTCATGGCCCGACAGCCCCACATGCCCCTGCCTCTTCCCAAAGGCTGGCCTCGCCGTGTCCCTTCGGCGGCTATCCACGCAATAGCCCTGGCCCGTAGTGGTCCACCGATTCTTTAGTATTTCCCGATTCCAGGTAAGTTCAACCGTTCCCTGGCATTATCCCCTGCCTGGCCGGATAGTTTCTCAAGATTGTTGAAGAGGCGTAGTAGTCCAGCGAGTTTTGCCGCCGCGGCGACTGATTGTCTCTGAGTTCTCTTCGGAGGTTCCCATCAGGTGTCGTCGTTGACCAACCGCCGTCAATGAGAGAGGGAGAGAGTTCTGCCGCGCCCGACGCTGGCGTGTTTCTTCCTTGGGGGCACCCGCCAGAGAAATCTGGAGAACGAAGTACCCGCCACCTCTGGGCCACAACCTCCGCACAGGTCGGGAGATGGCCGCGCTCGGCATGCTCTTCCGGTGAGCTAACTAACCGGGATGTGTTTCGAGTCTCTTCGGGGGCAGGAGACGAGATGCGTAGTATACTCGGCCCGGGGCAAGTGCAAGAATCCACAGGCGGCGGAGGTTTTCAGTAGGCACAAGGCTATCGGATGCCAGAAACGCAGCTTCATTGACCTATCCGTCTGATCGGCGGGCGCTTTCTTTCGGGAGCGACACGCCTCGAAATGAATTCTTCTGGTCAAATCTGCACCAGGAGCTCGACCGCCAGAACCGCCACTCCCATGGAGACGACATGAAGATCCAGATCCTTTACTGCAGTGCTTGAGGCTACAAGTCTCGGGCGGCGAGTCTCGCCGCCATCATCCAGGAACGCCTCGACATCGATGCCGAGCTCGAGGTCGGGAAGAGCGGGCAACTCGATGTGGTCGTCGACGGCGAGACCGTCGCCTCTCGAGGCGGCAACGTGCTGACTCGCCTCTTCGGCGCCGGCTGGCCCGAACCCGAAGACGTGGTCGCCGCCATCGAGCAGCGGCTGGCGAAGAGCGGCGCCAGCTAGAAGCGAAACGTCGGGGTGAAGCCGAAGTTCGCGACGCTCGCCCGTACGGGCCGAGAATCGGTGAAGGGGTACTGGCCCACCGATTCTTCAGTACCCCCCCAATACCGGGTAAGTCCAACCATTCCCTAGCATTATCCCCCGCCTGTGGAGTGGTCCAGCGAGTTTTCGCGGCAAATGAGTCCTCGGGAGAGGGCAAAACCCGACACACAATTTCGGTAGACCACTGCACCTTGCGATAACCTCCAACCATGCCTCGTCCCGAGCAACGGCTCCCCTCGACCCTCAAGCGTCTCGTGAGCGTCGTCGAAGCGGCTCTGGGCGAGGTGGTCGCCGCCGCCGAGGGGCCGGAGCTGTTCGATGCCGTGGAGACGGTGCGGCGCCACATGATCATCGTTCGCGACGGCGGTGAAGAGGAGGCCAGCGCCGCCTTGCAGCAAACGCGCGGGCTACTGCGCGCCCTGAGCTCCGACAGCCGCGCCGCGGTCGCCCGGGCGTACACGGTCTATCTCGAGCTGGTGAATCTGTGCGAGAACGCCTACCGCACACACCGCCTGCGCCAGCGCTGGCGCCAAGAGACACCGCCTGACTCCGATCCGGGGGCGCACTCCGGGGCCGAGCCGCCTGCCGGCGCCCGTATCGTCTGGGTGATCACGGCACACCCGACTGAGTCCCGCTCGCCCACCAGCATCACGCTGATGCGACGCGCCCAGAACCTGTTGGTCGAGGCGCTCGATGGGCGCCGGGAGCCGGATCTGGCGCAACTCAAGCACTTGCTCCACCTCGTGTGGCTGACCGGCACGCATCCCCGCCACAAGCCGACGGTGGAGGACGAGGCCCTACATCTGTTCTCCCTTGTGGACAACGCCATCCTCGACACACTCGTGGACCTGAGCCGCGAGGGTCACGATGTCCGTCTGCGGACGTGGGTCGGCGGCGACAAGGACGGGCACCCGGGCGTGGGTCCGGAGGAGACTGCGACCTCGCTGAACCTCTCCCGCGCCCGGCTGCTCGATTTCGTCGAGAACAGGATTGTCCCGCGCGTGGGCGAAGACGTGGCCCTCATTCCCCACCAGAACCTGGAAAGGACCTGGCAAGCGTTTCTCAGTGCGCTTGCCGCCCTACACTCTGTCGGTGCCGGCGATGGGCGCCGCGTCGGCGAGCTACGAGCGGCCGCCGAGGCGCTCGGGACAGGCTACCAGGAACAACGCGGGACGGCGCATCCCGCCATCAGCCGCCTGCGCACGCTACTGGATCTGTTCCCGGGCCTGGTCATCCCCCTCGAGCTACGCGAGGCGCGTGGCTGCTTCGCGGCCGGCTCTGCCATGGCCGGCATGCTCCACTATCTCAAGGACGTGGCCCGAGGCGGCAACGTCGCCTGGTACGTGCAAGGGCTGGTGGTCAGCATGACAGAGGCTGCACGCGATCTGATCGAGGCCCACACACTGATGCTGGATGTCCTCGGGGAAGCCAGCCTACCGGTCATCCCCCTCTTCGAGATGCCGGACGTGCTGCCGCACGCGGCGGCAATCCTGGAGGAAGCACTGAACGATCCCGAGTTCGGCCAGCAGCCGTGGATTGCGTCTGCCCTGGAGGTCATGCTCGGTTACTCCGACACCAGCAAGCGCATGGGTGTTCTGTCCAGCCGCCTGGCCATCCATGACGCCATGCAGGACCTCGGACGGTGGGCTAGACGGCGCGACCTCCGGCTCATCTTCTTTCATGGCTCGGGGGGCAGCGTCGGCCGCGGCGGCGGCACGGTGGAGGAGCAGTTCGCCACCTGGCCACCGGGCGCCGGTCATGTTGTGAAGCAGACCTTGCAGGGCGAGATGGTCGAGCGCACGCTGGCGACTCCCGAGATCCTCCGCAGCCAGGTGCTCAAGATCGCCGCCAACCAGGCGGTGCCGCCGGCGCACCGGGAGCCGGGCCCCGTGAGCCGCCGGCTGGCGGCCGTGGAACGGGCGACCTTCGTGGAGATCGTCGAATCGGCACCGTTCCAGTCATTGGTGGAAAAGGCGACCCCGTACATGCGCCTGGGATCTCTCAATATCGGCAGCCGCCCGGTCAGCCGGCCCTCGGGGCCGCCGGGGCTGGAGAAGTTGCGCGCCATCCCCTGGGTCCTGTGCTGGACCCAGACCCGTTACTTGCTGCACGCCTGGCTGGGAGTCGGCAGCGCCTGGAGAGAGATGCGGGAAGAAGCCGATGACGCTGCTGCCATGCTGTCGGCGGCGGCACGGGACGACCCCTTCCTGCGCAGCTACCTGCGCTCTCTGGGTTTCACCATGGCAAAGACGGTCCCCTGCATCTGGCAGGAATACGTGGGGCAACTCACGGGCCAAGCGCCGGAGATCGTCGTCAGGCTCGAGCAGGAACGGCAGGACGCCCTGGAGCTCGCCTGCCGGGCCTCCGAGACCGGAGACCTGCTCTTCGACCGTATCTGGCTGCGGGAAAGCATCCACTACCGAACGCCCATGATTCATCCGCTGAACCTGCTGCAGATCGACGTGCTGGCACGGGAGACCCTCACCGAGGAAGAAGAGCTTCTCTTCCGCGAGACGGTCACGGGAATTGCTGCCGGGATGCTGACCACAGGCTGAGAGCCAGGTTGCGGCGGTGCCGCTGGTAGCCTGCGCTGCCGCCACTCCCCACAAGAAACCCCATTCGCCTCTACTGGTCCGCCGATTCTTTAGTATCCCCCAATATCGAGTAAGTCCAACCGTTCCCTAGCATTATCCCCCGCCTGGCCGGATAGTCTCTCAAGTTTCTTGAAGAGGACTTTCATGGCCAAGCAGACCGTTCCTTCCCTGCCACTTTCCAAGAAATGGCCCCAGAAGGTCCGGTCGGCGGCCGTCCACGCCATAGCCCTGGCCCGACTGGCCCTGACCACAGCCTGCTACTCAGACAGGACGACCTCCGCTGGGACAGGACTTCCACCTTCTGGAACAACGAACCTTTTACGGCACAATTGGGCCACTACTACCGGTTACCAGCTCCTGGCGATTGCCCCTGGCGCTCTCAATGCTCGAACACCGGACGAGGTTTACTTCTCCAAGCCGGTTGCTATCCATGCGACGACCCAGATAGCCGAATCAGGGGCCGGCAGGGGTTGAACGAAGGAAAACGAAAAGTAATCCCTGGAGAATGGCGAAGAAGAGCCAACCGATAAAGCAGACCAGCACAGCCCGTCCTGTGCTTCGGTAGTCGAGAGCCTGCCGAACAGCCACAATGAATGTGCCAAACATCCAAATACCGACTACGAAGTTGATCAGGAACGTCAACATGGGCACAAAACAGAGGATTCGCAACATCCCAGGGGCGGTAGCGAAACCGGTTGTACGCAGGAGTTCACCAATGTCAGACCGTGTTTGTGGTTCAGGCAGGAACTTCGTGCCCACAACGTAAACAACAGCGGCCCAGAGGAACCAAGAGATCAAGGCACCCAGAACGGCCACCACGATACCTTGCGCACCCTGACCGGCCCATCCTATCCCCGCAGCAATGCTCGAAAGTATCACGACGCCCAGTGCCTGTCCCGTGGCAGTGGTATCGGCTTCCACCTCTTCGTACGTGGAGACATTGAACTTCGCTGCGCCAATCATCCGTTGTGTAAAGCTCGCCATGGATTTACCTCCCGAATCAGCAACTGCTGGAAGCCCGTGGGCCCGATGCCTGGAGCAGCTTGACCCTTGCGGATACCGCTGTCCCATCCGACAGACTCTACCTTACAGCCTCAGCATTGACCTTAGGGAGGTGTGATGGCCCACCGATTCTTTAGTATGCCCCGATATCGGCTAAGTCCAACTGTTCCCTGGCATTATCCCCCGCCTGGCCGATACCGGGAAGGTGGCCAATTCTTGCCAGACCGAAATCGACTCAAAAACTTGCGCCTCTAGTGGACCAGGATCGGGAGGCGGACCCCGGGCGCCGTCGCCGCGAGAAAACTGCTTGACAAGGACCGGTCGTGTCCCGCAGATTCCTCCCGGAAGGCATGAAGGTTTCGACAGGATGTTATATTGGCGAGTCCCGGCTCGCGAGGACTCCTAAACGAAACAAAGGCGCCGCGGCATCTGACTTAGCAGGCTAATTTATCAGGGGAGCCCAATGACCGCCGACAATCCAAAAAAATCCTGGCACCAGCGCCTGTTCACTATCTTGTGGCTCTGGATCTCGTTCCGGACCCTGTTGCCGTGGCTGGTGTTCTTCCGCCTGACTTTCGAAGGGGACAGCTATTCCTGGGGCTCGCGCTACTTCGGCCACATGTTCCATTCATCCGGCCTCGCGCGGCTGGATTTCCTGGTAGTCTACGCGCTATTGGCGATGGGCGTGTTCCTGCTCTATCACTTGTGGCGATCCAACTTCCGGGTAGCGATACCCGCTGTGCTGGCGTACCTGGGCCTATTCGCGGCCAACGCTTTGTACGATCTGTTCCTGGGCGAACCCATCATCTTCCAGGGCGACACGCTGGGCGTGACGCTGAATGTCACGGTCGTCTTCTTCGTCCTGCAGCTCGGCATGTTGCTCGTCGGCATTGCCTGGTGGTACGGCACGCGTGGCGTCAAGCCCGCATCCCCCAAGCCCATGGCGAAATACAAGAAGACCATTGTGAAGGCGTGCATCGCCTACTTGCCGGTACAGCTGATCCTGCTGATCTTCGGCGAACCGCATGAACTGACCGACGAGATCGGCGTCATCACCACGTTGTTGCAGGGCGCATTGCTCGCATTCGCTTTCTACCCGGGCTCAGGTTACCGCCAGGCCTGACGCCGGACTGCCGTCACCAGCGTTACTCTTCGGCCTCGCCCATCCATGCCCACTGTAGCGGTCCAGCGATTCTTTAGCATGTCCCAATATCAGGTAAGTCCAACCGTTCCCTAGCATTATCCCACGCCTGGCCGGATAGTTCCTCAAGATTCTTGAAGAGGACTTTCATGGCCAAACAGACCGTTCCTCCCCTGTCTCTTCCCAAAAGCTGGCCTCGCCGTATCCGTTCGGCGGCTGTCCACGCCATAGCCCTGGCCCGACTGGCCCTGACCATAGCCCGCGGACAAACCGGGACGACCTTTACCGGGGCAGGACTTCCACCTGCTGGAACAACGAACCTTTCACGGCACACGTGGACCAGTACACCCGTACTCGGGATCGTTGACCGACCGATCCGAGAACAGAACGGGCCAGGTCACCTCGTGCTTCCGGATGAATTCCTCAGGACAACACCGCCAGTCATCCTGTCGCCTCTCCATCGAGAAGCCTTGTGATGATGATGTCGCCCAGTCCCTCGAATTCACCGACCAGGACATACACCACTCTCCCTTGCCGATCGACGATCACATAGAGGGGCAGGGTCGTGGCCCCGTACTCGGGATCGTTGACCGACCGATCCGAGAACAGAACGGGCCAGGTCACCTCGTGCTTCCGGATGAATTCCCCGGTCAACTCGATCTCGCGCTCCGAGGAAATCTCTTTCTCTGAGCCGAACCTTCCCTGCAGGCTTGTGATGCTGAGGATTTCAAACCCCTTGTCTTTATTGGCCTCATAAAGCTCTTGCAGAGCCGGCCAGGAGGCCATGCAGGGAGCACACCACGAGGCCCAGAAATCGAGGAGAACGACCTTTCCCTTCAGATCCTCGAGGGTCAGCGGAAGCTCGGCATTGTACGAGTGCGTGAAGTTGAAGGAATGAGCTTTCTTGCCGATGAGATCCAAGTGGTCCAGGGCGCTCTTCATACGCGTGGAGAGTCCCTCGAAGAGGTCCTTTCTGCCGGGATGCTCCACTTCCGTAGCCCTTTGCTCGAACTTGGCTCTGTGCGTCTCCAGAATCGAGCGGATCTCAATCGGCTCACGTTGACCTAGCGCGAGCAAGTACGGAACCTGAAGACCGACAAACCGCCAGGAATAGTGTGGAACCTCCATCGAGAGCGAGTTCAACTCCGCCTCATAGACCTGAAGCGTTTTCTTCAGGTCGCCGTTCTCGGCGTAGTGCTTGCCAAGCTTGTAGGTGGCGGGATAGAGATAAACAACCTCGTTCCCGTTGTCCCAGCCCTTCACGCCGGAGGACGGAGGGTACTTGTCTCGAAAGTACTGCATGATCACTTCAGCCGTTGCGAAGGCTTCCTCCTCGAGTGCCGTGTTAATGGCATCCATCAGCACAGCACGGCCCTCCAGATCTGGCTCCGGGTCTGGTGGATTCGCCCTGTGATCACCCAGCGCGATTTCGCCAAACGCAAGACAAGAGAGTGCAACAATAACCACCAAGATGGTGCCTAGAACTGACTTGCCTTCCATCATGATCCTCCTTGGCCGGCACAGAAGAAAGCCCTCATACGAGGGTACCTGTACTAGCTTTCGGTATCCTAGGCTTTGAACTAGGGTTCAAGGTCAAGCCTGTCCTCGGTGAGACTCGGCGCGCCTGTACTGGTCCACCGATTCTTTAGTGCGCCCAATATCGGGTAAGCCCAACCGCTTCCTGGCATTATCCCCTGACCTACCCCCCTTAAATCGGTCCAGAAGTAGAGTTAGAATCTGGGCCAGGGGTCCGCCCCCCGATCCTGGTCCACTAGAGGCGCAGGTTGACCTGTGGGCGCTTTCGGACTCGCCGGATACTTGAGCGAAGAGCGGAAAAGCAGCTAGTATCACCTACCGGCCATGGCACAAGAGGACGAGGGGCCGGTTCGGCCCAGGTCCTGAACCATGGCCACACACCCCATGGAGGATGAGATGAGCTCGGAAGAGAACGAAATCCGCATCGTCGTGTTCTCGGGTAGCGTGCGGCCCGGCAACTACACTGCCAAGGCCACGGCCCTGGTAGTCGATGAACTCCAAAAGGACGAGCACGTCTCCGTGGAGAGCATCGATCCGGCCCTCCTTCAGCTGCCTCTGCCCGGGACGGACTCCGGCTCCGCGGCGATGGAAGAGCTGCGAGAAAAGGTGTCGAACGCCGCGGGAGTGATCCTGGCCACACCCGAGTACCACGGCAGCTTCAGCAGTGCGATGAAGCTGATCATCGAGAATCTGGGCTTCCCCTCTGTCCTGGCGGGCAAGCCCGTGGCCTTGCTC
>SMVA01065914.1_pt1 | contig 14074 bp, 24 predicted proteins | sample 2456451 | NCBI WGS metagenome assembly SMVA01 (sample SAMN11095933, study PRJNA526329) | marine sediment metagenome | biome: Marine sediment; feature: Surficial sediment; material: Deep marine sediment; isolation source: Hadal surficial sediment | place: Pacific Ocean | collected 2014-05 | depth...
AAGGTCTGGATCTACAAAGGCGACATCCTCCCAGAGGGTCGCGCAGGCAGGACGTTGAACGTTGCGGACGTGGTCGCTGAGCAGCAGGCTGCCAGCGCAGCCGCACAGGCAGTGCCAGAGGCACCTGCAGGCAGCGTTGCGGTAGAGATTCCGGCGGAGGCGGCGGCAGGAGCTGCGGCTTCCGAGGAGTCAGCTGGCGCATCAGACGCAGCTGCGGGCACAGACTCCGCAGCCGAAAAGCCGGAGGCCTAGACGATGCTTCAACCAAAAAGGGTTAAGTACCGCAAGCACCACCGGGGACGCATGAACGGCTCACCAAAATCCGGGAGTTCCCTGGAGTTTGGCGCGCTTGGTCTGAAGTCGTTGGAAGCCTCATGGCTGACTTCACGACAGATTGAGGCGGCACGTCGGGCAATCGTTCACAAACTAAACCGTGGTGGACAGGTTTGGATCCGGGTATTCCCGGACAAATCCGTTTCCGCCCGACCGGCCGAGACCCGCATGGGCGGCGGCAAGGGCGCAGTAGACCACTGGGTCGCAGTCGTACGTCGTGGCCGGATGATGTTCGAGATCGGCGGAGTCCCGCTAGATCTGGCACGTGAGGCGCTTATTAGCGCCAGCCACAAGCTGCCGGTACGAACAACTATTATTTCCCGCGAGAACCTGGTCTAGACGGAGATACAGGTGAATATTGACGAAGTAAGAGGGCTAAGCCACGACGAGCTCATGAAAGAGCTTGAAGACCTGCAACGGGGGATGATGAATCTCCGGTTTCGGAAGGCCACGCTCCAACTACAAGATTCCAGCGAAATAAAGTCCACACGACGCACCATCGCCCGGATCCGGACGGTGCTGCGCGAACGCGAGATTGCTGAGGCGATTCAGAGTTGACATCCGGGATGCAAAAACAGAGGACTGGCACGGTCGTCAGTGACAAGATGGACAAGACCATCACGGTCGAGTTCCATTGGAGTCAGCGCGATCGTCTCATCGGCAAGTCACGCCGTCGTATGACCAAATTCATGGCGCATGACGAGAACAACCAGGCCCATCTGGGTGACGTTGTTCGCATCGAAGAGACGCGCCCACTTTCACGCCGCAAGCGATGGCGGCTGCTCGAAATCCTGCAGACGGGTGACGTCGCTGATTTCCAGCCGTCGGAAATTCCGACGACGCTGGAACCGACCGAAACCGCAGAGTCGACGGGGACCAAGTAAGTGATTCAAGTACAAACACGCTTACGCGTTGCCGATAACTCTGGAGCCCGTGAAGTGATGTGTATTCACGTCGATGGCGGGAGCCGCCGCCGTTATGGCGGACTTGGCGACGTGATCACGGCCGCAGTAAAAGACGCGACCCCCGGCGGCACCGTAAAGATGCACGAAGTGGTCAAGGCCGTAATCGTCCGAGTGGCGGTGAACACACGCCGGCCGGACGGTTCTTATATCAAGTTTGACGACAACGCCGTCGTCATCATCGGTGAGAGCCAGAACCCGCGTGGCACCCGTATCTTTGGCCCGGTGGCCAGGGAGCTGCGGGAACGCGACTACATGCGGATCGTCTCACTCGCCCCGGAGGTGCTGTAAACATGGCGCAGCGTATTCGACGGGGAGACCAGGTCCGAGTGCTGGCAGGCAAGGATCGCGGCAAGCAGGGTGAAGTGTCTCGGGTAAATCGCAAGAAAAACACCGTCGTTATTGACGGAATCAATCTGGTCACTCGCCACGTCAAACAGCAGGCCGGCACGGCACAGGCCGGGATCATCCAGCAAGAAGCACCAATCCAGATCTCAAATGTGGCGTTCGTAGATCCAGAGACGGGTAAATCCGGCAGAGTCGGGTTTCGCGTCCTTGAGGACGGCACCAAGGTACGAGTCGTAAGAGGTAGCAGTGAGTCCTGACGCCACCGTGGCAGAACAGCCCCGGCTTAAAATCAAATATCGTGAACAAGTAGCTCCGGAAATGCTCACCGAGTTCGGTTACTCGAACCCGATGCAGACTCCGAAGCCGCTCAAGGTCGTCGTCAACATCGGCATCGGCGAAGCGCTGGACAACCGTAACGCGCTTGATGCCGCAGTTGGTGACGTGACCACCATCACCGGCCAGAAGCCGGTGGTGCAACGCGCCAAGAAATCCATCTCCAACTTCAAACTCCGCGAGGGGATGCAGGTTGGGATCACGGTCACGATGCGCGGTCAGCGCATGTGGGAATTCCTTGACCGGCTTATCAACCTGACGCTACCGAGAGTCCGTGACTTCCACGGCATCTCGAGGCGATCATTTGATGGGCGTGGCAACTACTCCCTTGGCATCCGGGAACAGATCGTATTTCCGGAGATCGACTACAATGAAATCGACCGGCTGCGCGGCCTCCAGGTCAACATAGTGACCTCCGCAAACACGGACGAAGAAGGCCGCCGAATGCTTGAGCTTCTCGGCATGCCCTTCGAACGAGTCGAAGACGCCGCGTAGCTCTTTCTATTTACCTACTTAGAATTACCTCTCAAGAAATTTCGGGAATCCCATTTGGCTAAGAAAACAAAAGTAGAGAAGTGGAAGCGCCAGAAGCGAGAACTTGCAGCGGGCACGATGAAGTACCCGGTCCAGTTCCACAACCGGTGCGAAAGGTGCGGACGGCCGCGCGGATACATCCGATTCGTCGGAATGTGCCGCATCTGCTTCCGCCAGTTGGCCCTCAGGGGCGAGCTTCCCGGAATCAGGAAGGCGAGCCTGTAAAAAGGCCAGGTCCGTCCCGCCACATGGCGGCCAGCGGTTATCGCCGGAAGGTGCCTCGGAGCGTTCTTTAGGAAGGGCGTCCGTCAGGCAAACCACCGGTGTAGTAAGAATCAGGAACAGCGAATGCCCGTTACCGACCCGATATCAGACATGTTGACCAGGGTGCGCAATGCCATCATGGTCAGACACGAAAGCGTCCTCGTCCCCGCCTCTAAAACGAAGCGGACTCTGGCCCGGATGCTACAGCGCGAAGGTTTCATCTCCTCTGTCGAGATCGAAGAGGGAGAAGACAAGAAACAGCCGATGATGAAGCTCGGCCTCAGGTACTACGAGGACGAGACTCCAGTTATCACCGGATTGAAGCGCGTAAGTAAGCCCGGCCTCCGGGTTTACGTCGGCCGACGGGAGATTCCTCGCTACTACGGTGGCCTCGGCGTGTCGTTTATTTCGACATCTGCCGGCGTTATGACCGGGCGCGAGGCCTGGCGGCGCGGCATCGGCGGCGAGCTCTTGTTCTACGTCTGGTAAGGGCGGGAGTATTTAACGATGAGCAGAATTGGTAAAGCCCCCATCCCCGTACCATCAGGCGTCGACGTAAAAATCGACGGCAGTGTGGTCACGGTCAAGGGCAAAAACGGCGAGCTCAAAACTGAGTTCCATCAAGACATGACAATCGCCCTGGAAGACGGGATCCTCAAGGTAACCCGCCCCTCGGACGAGCAGCAGCACCGTGCATTGCACGGGCTGACACGTTCCCTGTTAAACAACATGGTCATTGGCGTGTCAGACGGTTACGAGCGTGCCCTTGAACTGATCGGCACGGGTTACCGGGTTCAACAAAACGGCAAAGGACTCACCTTCCAGCTTGGATTCAGCCACCCGGTTGAAATTCAGCCGATAGAAGGCGTTACGCTGGAAGTGGACGGGCAGGTACGCGTCATCGTAAAGGGCGCGGACAAGCAGGCTGTAGGCCATCAGGCAGCAGTCATCCGCAAGCTCCGGCCGCCAAACGCCTACACCGGCAAGGGCGTGCGTTACTCCGGTGAACAGATCCACCTCAAGCCCGGCAAAAGTGCCGCCAGGGCGGAATAGTCAAAATGGCATACACGAAGAAAAACGAACCAAGGCGTTTGATGCGCCATCGCCGATTGCGCAAGAAGTTGTCCGGCACGCAAGAGCGGCCACGGTTGGCTGTGTTTCGCAGCCATCAACACATCTATGCGCAACTGATCGACGATACAGCCGGTCGCACCCTCGTCGCCGCTTCAACGCTGGACCCGGATCTCCGGGACGAGTCAGCCAAGAGCGGCAAGATCAACAGTGCGACTGCGGTCGGCACGTCGATCGCTCAAAAAGCAAAAGATGCCGGAGTCGAACGCGTGGTGTTCGATCGAGGCGGTTACGCGTACCACGGCCGTGTGAAGGCGCTCGCGGAAGCGGCGCGCGAAGTTGGTCTGGAGTTTTAGATGACTCAACAGAACAGGCCGGGTGGATCACCCGGAGCACGTGGCGGTGGCGGTGGTGGCGGTAACAGAGGACGTGGCGGCGGCCGTGGCGGACCGGGCGGACCCGGTGGTCAGGGTGGCCCCGGAAACCAGGGTGGACGAGGCGGCGGCGAGCGCGGCAGAGGCCGTGGTCCCCGGCGCGATAGGCCACAGGAAAGAGAAGATTCAGGCCTCGAAGAGCGCGTAATCAAGATTCGACGCGTCTCCAAGGTCGTCAAAGGTGGTCGTCACCTGAGCTTTAACGCGCTCGTGGTTGTCGGCGACAGCGAAGGCAAAGTCGGCTTTAGCCTGGGCAAGGCCAAGGCCGTTCCGGACGCAGTGCGTAAAGGCACCGCCGAAGCCAAGCGTGAGATGAAGTCCGTGGTCCTCAACGGCACTACCCTGCCGCACGAGATCCAGGCCAAGTTCGGTGGCGCCAAGGTGCTGCTGAGGCCGGCCGCTCCCGGTACCGGCATCATCGCCGGTGGTGGTGTGCGTGCGGTCATGGAAGTCGTCGGCGTTAAAGACGTCCTATCAAAGACCTTTGGCTCCAACAACACACTGAATATCGTACGTGCCACGCTGCTTGCTCTAAGCATGTTGCGTGACCCGAAGAAAGAGACCGCCCGTCGAATGGGTTACAGCAACTCGACCCCGACCCCGCAGCCCGATCCGGTCGCAACAGCGGTCGCTTCGGCGGCAACGGCGGAGTAAGCCATGGGTGACCTTCGTATTACTCAGATCAAGAGCAAGATCGGCTACCCGCAGGACCAGAGGGCTACATTGCGGTCCCTTGGCCTCCGCAAGATCCGGCAGCAGGTCGTCCGGCCAGACAATCCCGCCGTCCGCGGGATGATCAAAAAGGTCCGACATCTCATAACTGTTGAAGAAGCCGACTAAGAACTGGCTTTCTAGAAACCAACGATTGCAGGTAAATTAGGTAAATGGGATTACATGACCTCAAGCCCGCACCGGGTTCGACACGTCCTCGACGACGTGTCGGGCGTGGCGATGGTAGCGGCCGCGGTACTTACTCCACCCGAGGTTCCGGGGGGCAGAAACAGCGCACGAGCATAAAGCCGTTCTTCGAAGGCGGTCAGTTGCCGCTGGTGAAGCGCCTGCCGTACTTGCGGGGCTTCAACAACAAATGGCGGGTTGAGTACGTCCCGGTTAACGTGTCACGTCTCGATGTATTTGAGGCGAACGCGGAAGTTGGACCTGCCGAACTCGCATCCGCCGGCATCATTACGAAGTCGAACGAGAAAATTAAGATCCTGGGAGACGGTGAAATATCCACGTCCCTCCAGGTGACGGCGCACGGATTCAGCAAGTCTGCACAGACAAAGATCGAAGCGGCCGGCGGCAGCGTAGTCGTAATACAGTAGCTATCGTTGCCACGGAAGAATTTGCCACGGTGAAGGTGCGTCGTTGATCAGAGAAGCCCAGTCACAAAGAACAGAATCCACACGTCCTGCATTGCTGCAGGCCGTGATCGATTCCATGCGGATTCCGGATCTCCGGTATCGCATTCTGTTTACGTTGGCGATCCTGGTCGTATTCCGGTTTACGGCACACCTGCCGGTACCGGGAGTGGACCGCGACGCCCTCGCCGCTGCGTTTGAGGCCAGCCCCCTACTCGGGTTCCTTGACCTGTTCAGCGGAGGCGCTCTTAGAAACCTGAGCGTCGCCGCGCTTGGCGTGTACCCGTACATCACAGCGTCCATCATCATTCAGATCATGACGCCGCTCATCCCGTCGCTGAAAGAGCTTTCGCAAGAGGGCCAGTACGGCCGTCAGAAGATCAACCAGCTCACGCACTATCTGACGGTACCGATCGCCATCCTCCAGGGCTATGGCCAGTTGAACCTGCTGCAAAGTGGCGGGCTCGGCGGAATCGCTGGCGGAGCTATCGGAGGCATCGGACTTGGCAGTGGAGAGCTGCTCGGGACGCTCGCTATTTTGAGCGCCTTCGTCGCCGGAACTTTGTTCTTAGTCTGGCTCGGTGAGTTGATCACCGAGAAGGGCATCGGCAACGGAATCTCGCTGATTATTTTCGCGGGAATCGTTGCTTCGCTGCCCCAGATCATAGGCCAGGCCTCGCTCATCAGAGATCAGGGATTCCAGTTGTTAATGCTGGGCGGTATAACGCTGGCGATGGTCTATTTCATCGTGGTGTTTAACGAGGCTCAACGCAGAGTTCCGGTCCAATACGGACGTAATATCTTCCGTGGTGGCCGTATGTATCGGCAGGCTGGCGCTACCCATATACCTTTACGCGTCAACTCGGCGGGCATGATTCCGTTGATCTTCGCGTTCTCAATTTTGATCCTCCCGCCGACCCTTGCCAGCTACTTTGCGGACCCGTCGAGCGACAGTCTTGTGGCGAACATGTCGCAGTTCTTTACGAATGCGATGAGTCCCACGAGCCTGTTCTACTGGGTCATGGTTTTCATACTGGTTGTGGTGTTCACGTTCTTCTACGCGCTCGTCACGTTCAACCAGCAAAACCTGGCGGAGAACCTGCAGAAGAACGGCGGTTTTGTGCCCGGGATCAGACCCGGCAAGCCGACGCACGACTACCTCATGCGCGTGATCTTCCGTATCACGTGGGGAGGTGCGATGTTCCTTGGATTCATTGCCATCATGCCGTACCTGTCAGGCCAGATAACGAGCGTTTCCGCGTCTACGAGCATCGTCAGCGCGACCAGTCTTTTGATTATGGTCGGTGTGGCGTTGGACACAATGAGGCAGCTTGAGGCCCAGTTGCTGATGCGTAACTACGAAGGTTTCATCCGCTAAATCAACCCGATCCGCTGATCGGTTAAAGGCACAGAGGCAAACTTACTCGTTGCTCATCGTATTTCTTGGCGCGCCCGGCGCAGGCAAGGGCACACAGGCCAAAACACTCGCAAAAAAGAAGAACCTGACCCACCTGGCGACGGGCGATCTACTTCGTGCAGAGGTGGCGGCCGCTACTGAACTGGGCCTGGCCGCCAAATCGTTCATGGATCGAGGCGACCTGGTCCCGGACGATGTGATGATCGGGATGATCAAGGGCCGGCTAGAAAGCCCTGATTCCGATGGGATCTTGCTGGACGGTTTTCCGCGCACGGTGGCGCAGGCGGAGGCGCTCGACGAGGCGCTCGCAGCGGCCAACACGGGCGTGGACCGATCAATCTTTTTTGAAGTCTCAGAAGAGGAGCTGGTTCGCCGTCTTGCGGGACGCGCCACCTGCCCAAATTGCCAGCGGGCCTACCACGATACTTTCAACAAACCGCAGAACACCGACAAGTGCGACGACTGCGGAACCGATCTGATCAGACGTGAGGACGACAAGCCTGAAGCGGTGCGAAACCGTCTGAAGGTATACGCAACACAGACAACGCCTGTACTCGATCATTATCGAAAAGCAGGCAACCTGGTGGAGGTCGACGGAGAACAGTCGATCGACGCCGTACAGTCAGACTTGGCCGCCGCGGTCGGGTAGCTTGCACGTAATCCCATTCGGCACGTGCGTCGAAATCAGCCATCAGCTATAATCTTCAGGAGCTTTCTTGAACCACGGCTCGACCCTCGGCTCAGAATCGGATCCAATGTTTCGGGTACCGACTATTAAGTCCGCCCGCGAATTGGATTCAATGCGCGCTGCCGGGAAAGTTGTCGCGGCGGTCAGGGAACGGCTCATAGAGGTCCTGGAACCCGGAATGACTACGGGTCACCTGGATCAAGAAGCCCGGAAGGTCATCTCGGATAGAGGCGCCGAGCCGTCCTTTCTAGGCTACGCACCAATCCCAGGAGCGATTCCGTTCCCGGGTGTGATCTGTACCTCCTTGAATGAGGAGATAGTCCACGGGATCCCGGGCGACCGGGTGATCCAGGACGGTGATCTGGTGAAGTTGGACATCGGCGCTATCGTCGATGGCTTCCACGGGGACTCAGCCGTAACGCTGATAGCCGGTGACGGGGATGCGGAAAAGAAGGAGCTTGTTGAGGTAACTCGGCGGGCACTGGAACAGGGGATTCTGGCGGCCGTAGTAGGCGCCAGGGTCGGAGACATCTCCGCCGCAGTGGAAGGCTACGTAAGGCCTCTGGGATTTGAACTAGTCAGGGAGTACACGGGACACGGAATAGGCCGGCGGTTGCATGAAGCGCCGCAAATCCCAAACGTGGGAGTTGGCGGGCAGGGGCCGCTGCTTCGCGAGGGGATGGTTATCTGTATAGAGCCTATGGTCAATCTGGGCACGTGGAGGACTGAGAGCCTCGGCGATGGCTGGACTGTCGTAACGGCGGACAGAAAACTATCGGCGCATTTTGAACACACCCTGGCAATAACATCAGAAGGTCCTGAAATTTTGACGGTCCTTTAAACGGTTTACCGGAAACGGAGAAAATTTGGCTAAGAAGGAAGGCATCGAAGTAGAGGGCACGGTCACAGAGGCGCTTCCCAACGCGAACTTCCGCGTGGAGCTCCCGACCGGGCACAAAGTACTGGCACACGCTTCCGGAAAAATCCGGTTGAACTTCATCCGGGTTCTCCCGGGCGACAGGGTGCTGGTGGAACTCTCTCCTTACGACCTCACCCGTGGCCGGATCACCTACCGGTTCAAGTAAACCGGTCTGTAGTTAGCCGTCAGGGGCGGAATTAGAGATATGAAAGTAAGAGCATCTGTAAAACGTCGGTGCGCCAACTGCAAGGTGATCCGACGAAAGGGCGTCGTCCGCGTGCTGTGCAGCAACGGACGGCACAAGCAACGCCAGGGTTAATTACCGTTAATTACCTGGGGCCGGCATCAGGGCCGGCCGTACCGGAAATTCAAGAGTCGCAGGATATTTAAGGAACATCGCATATGGCGCTCGTCGCTGGAGTGAACATACCGGACAACAAACGGGTTGAGATTTCAATTCAAACCGTTTACGGCGTAGGTCCGTCCGTGGCCAAACGCGTCGTGGAGGAAGCAGCGCTTCCTGGAAACCCACGTGTCCGTGAGCTCAGCGAAGAGGAGCTCAACCGGCTCCGTGGCGCTCTTGACCGTAGCGGAGCAATCATCGAAGGAGACCTCAGACGAGAGGTCCAGATGAACGTCCGCCGGTTGATCGATATCGGAAGTTACCGTGGCCTACGCCACCGTCGCGGCCTGCCCTCACGTGGGCAGCGCACGAAGACCAATGCCAGGACCAAGCGCGGTCGCAGGCGTGCAATTGCCAACAAGAAGAAGGTCGGCCACTAGGCCACCTGTCATAGTCCGGCCGTTACAGGCTGGATATCCAGATTCCAAAACGCCATCGTGAACTGCGGATGGCACAGGTCAGTGATAAACCCGCCCGGAGGCGGAGTCGAAACAAAGAATGCCGAGAAGAGTTCGTACACGACGTCGAGAGAGAAAGTTTGTCCCGCAGGGGCACGCGTTCGTCTCCGCCACGTTCAATAACACAATCGTGACCCTTACCGAGCCAAACGGCGATGTGCTGTCCTGGGCGAGCGCCGGAACCGTTGGGTTCCGCGGATCTCGCAAGGGAACGGCCTTCGCTGCGCAGCGCGCCGGAGAAGCCGCCGCGCGAAAGGCGATGGACCACGGTCTTCGTACCGTGGACGTGATGGTCAAAGGTCCAGGATCCGGCCGTGAAGCGGCGATCCGATCCCTCCAGGCTACGGGTCTGCGGATCACAAGTATCAAAGATGTAACACCGGTGCCCCACAACGGGTGCCGACCACCGAAAAAGCGCCGGGTTTAGCCCCCGACGTTACGAGGCTCATCATCACACCGATGACGAGCTTTTAAGGCTGAATCCGGGCTCAACTGTCCTTAACCAGATTCAGCTCAGCACGCCCGCTTCCAAGGGCGAAAGGAAAAAACAGGCTTTAATGGCGAGGTATAACGGACCGGCTTGCAGACTATGCAGGCGGGTGGGAGAAAAGCTCTTCTTGAAAGGCGAGCGCTGCTACACGCCGCGCTGTGCCGTCGATAAGCGACGGTCGCCCCCGGGAGAGCAAGCAGCAAACGCAGGGATGCAGCGACGTCGCCGGATTTCCGAGCACGGAATGCAACTGCGTGAAAAACAAAAGGCCCGATTCGTGTACGGCACGCTTGAACGCCAGTTCAGCAACTACATGAAAGAGGCGACGCGCGCTTCCGGTGTGACCGGTGACCGACTCATGCAATTGCTTGAGCGACGACTGGACAACGTGGTGTACAGGCTTTCTTTCGGTGACTCAAGGAATCAGTCACGACAGCTGGTCAACCACGGCCACCTTGAGGTCAACGGGCGACGGGTAGACATCCCGTCATACCTGGTTAAGGCCGGCGATGTGATCTCATGGCGTGAGCAGTCCCGATCAAATAACTACTTCAAGACGATGAAAGAAACATTGCCAAAGCGCACGGTTCCCGGCTGGTTACAGCTGAACGCCGAAAACGCCACCGGCACTGTTGCAGCGTTGCCTGCCCCATCCGAGATCGACACCAAAGTCGACACCCGGATGATCGTCGAGTTCTACTCCAAGCGCTAAGGGGTTTCCTCGATGCTAGATAACCTATACGGGCTCCCCACAACGGAAGAGCTACAACCCGCGGTTCCTGAAGTCCCACAGCTCGCCCTCTCGATCATCGAGATGGACGACACCTACGGGATGTTTTCGGCAGAACCGCTTGAACGAGGCTGGGCGACGACACTGGGTAACGCTCTCCGACGCGTGCTTTTGAGCTCGCTGCCGGGCACGGCCGTTACCTGGGTCAAGATTGACGGCATACTCCACGAGTACTCGACAATCCCGCACGTGAAGGAAGAGGTCATGGAGCTCTTGATGAACATCAAGAGCATGCGGCTTCGATCCCTCGCAGACCGGCCGGGCCGCTTGCGGCTTGAGGTGGACGGTGAGGGCGAAGTGAAGGCCGGAGATGTAATGGCATCTTCTGACTTTGAGATCGTCAATCCTGAACTCCACCTGTTGTCGTTAGACTCGGCAGAGGCTCGTGTCTCTATCGAGATGAACGTCGAACAGGGAACGGGTTACATCCCTGCGGCGCACGAGACCGGTCTTCCGATCGGCGTGCTCCCCGTAGACGCGGTGTACACCCCGGTGCGTAAGGCCGGATTCAAAGTCGAGTCGACCCGTGTCGGTCAGCGGACCGACCTGGAACGCCTCGTCATCGAGGTCTGGACTGACGCAACGCTGACCCCGATGGAGGCGATACGCAAGGCCGCCGCCCAACTGAATGATCGCTTCCTCCTCTTCGCCAATCTTGAGGTTGGCCGGAAGGATGACGACTCGATCATCACTCCCGCCGAGTCTAGCCAGGCTCTCACACCTGTTGAGTCACTCGACCTCTCGGCACGCACACTTAACTGCCTGAAGCGAGCCGGTGTTCACCGGGTCGGTGAGGTTCTTAAGATGCCGAAACGTGATCTACTCAGGATCAGGAATTTCGGGCAGAAGTCTCTCGACGAGCTGTATGAACGGCTTGAGGAGAAGGGCTTCTGGTCACCTGACCCGCCGGCCGACAGCGCCGAGGGCGAGTCCGCTGAATCTGGTGACTCAGGTGAATCCAGTGATTCTGGAGAAGCCAGCACAGACGGTGCAGAAGAAGTCGCAGCGGTGACCGCCGGGGAGACCGAAAATGAGGCATAAGGTTTCAGGCCGAGCATTCGGCCGGCCCGGCCACATCAGGCGAGCAATGTTCCGCAGCATGGTTACGGACCTGCTCCGCCACGGAAGAATTAAGACAACCCTGCAGAAGGCGAAAGAGTCACGAATCTTTGCTGAGCGCATGATTACGCACGGCAAAGAGGGCTCAATCCACTCCCGCAGGCAGGCAGCGGCTTTCATTACCGACACCAGTGTCGTGAAGCGGTTGTTTGACGAGATCGCCCCGGAGTTCGCAGAACGCCAGGGCGGTTACACACGAGTGATCAGGCTTGGTCCCCGCAAGGGCGATGGAGCCGAGATGGTCATACTCGAGTTGGTTTCCTAGCCAGATTCGCAACTCCGGGATCCCGAGACGTTTCTAGAAACACTTAGAAACACCTGGGGCGCTCCGGGGCTTCGGTTTATCGACAATGCGAATCGGGCTCGTAATTGAATATGATGGAACGGACCTGCATGGTTCACAGTTGCAGGCCACGGACCGGACAGTACAGGGAGAGATAGAAAGCGTCCTGCCGACGATATTCGGTAAGCCGGTCAGGTTGTACCTGGCCAGCCGTACCGATGCCGGCGTGCATGGAACAGGACAGGTCGGGGCGTTCAACGTCGAGACCGAACTGAACGACCAGAAGATAAGGGACGCGATAAATCACTACCTACCCGACGACGTCGCTATCGTCTGCGCCTCTAGAGTCGCAGACAATTTCGATCCGAGACGGGATGCAACGAGCAGGGAGTACAAATACACAATCAAAGACCGGCGTTCCCGATCGCCGTTCTCTCGATTCCAAACGGCACACGTTAGGCATCGGTTGGACGAATCAGCGATGAATGAGGCCGCCTCCCGCCTGAATGGTGAACACGACTTTGCGTCGTTCGCCGGTCCGGCAACTCCGCCGGATGCGATCACGGTCAGGCGGGTGGAGGAAACAGGGGTCAAACGAAACGGGGACGAGGTCGAGTTCAATATCCGTGGAAATGCGTTTGTGCACCAACAGGTGCGGCGCATGGTCGGTGCACTGGTCCGTGTGGGCCGCGCTCAGATGGAAGGCGATCAGTTCCAGGAATTGATTGACCGGTCAGAGCGTGGACTCGCAAAAGACCTCGCTCCGGCTCGCGGACTGTGTTTGACGAAGGTAAACTATCCAGGTGCGGACGGGACCGGACTGCCGCGCACCACAAGAGATCGAGCAACGATTAGATGACCACCAGGATCAAGCCATATAACCCGAGTGCCAACGATATCGGATCGGACTGGCAAGTAATCGATGCCGATGGGCAGACGCTTGGTCGTCTGTGCACGGGTATCGCCATGTCTTTGATGGGCAAGCACAAGCCGGGTTACGTCCCGCACTTGCTCAGCGGAGACTTCGTTGTGGTGATTAACGCCGAGAAGGTGAAGATCACTGGCAACAAGGCAACGCAAAAAGAGTACCTGCGGCACAGTCAGTACCCGGGGAATCTGAAGCGAATATCGTACGAGACGATGCAGGAGAAGCATCCTGATCGGATCATCCAGCACTCCGTCAAGGGAATGCTGCCGAAGACAAAACTCGGTGCCAAGATGTTGTCCCGGCTTAAGATCTACGCCGGACCGGAACACCCGCACGAGGCGCAGATCACGGGCGCAGAGATTGCGCGCTCCAAAAAAGGGGATGCCTAGTTGACGGACCAGCACTACTACTACGGAACGGGTCGCCGAAAGAGCGCAGTTGCGCGCGTTCGTCTCTACCCGACGCCCGGCGGAATCACCGTCAATGGCAGGCCCGCCAATGAGGCGCTCCCGGCCGAGAAGATGATCTTCGAGGCAACAGCCCCTCTTCGCACTGTCGAAATGTTGGACAACGTCACCGTGGTCGCCAAGATCACCGGCGGCGGCACGTCCGGCCAGTCCGGCGCACTGGCACACGGCATCGCCCGTGCGCTTCTCGTGATGGACCCCAACCTGCGCGCTCCCCTGCGTGCCGGCGGTCACCTGACACGGGATGCCCGGGTCAAGGAAAGCAAGAAGTACGGCCTCAAGAAGGCCCGCAAGGCGCCCCAATACACAAAGCGTTAAACCAAGCGCTAGCCCGGCTGGGCGGCTATGCCCTGCGGGGCGGATCCTACCTGGGCGCTTGTCTAGATCAGATGGAACACCCCCGGTTCATTTTGGCCGGGGGTGTTTCGCGTTCTGGTTTTGGGCGTTGTTGGCTCGTTAGCCAAGCTCTGCG
>SMVA01241529.1_pt1 | contig 14070 bp, 6 predicted proteins | sample 2456451 | NCBI WGS metagenome assembly SMVA01 (sample SAMN11095933, study PRJNA526329) | marine sediment metagenome | biome: Marine sediment; feature: Surficial sediment; material: Deep marine sediment; isolation source: Hadal surficial sediment | place: Pacific Ocean | collected 2014-05 | depth 0-1...
TGTTTGTTTAGTTTTTCAAAATTGTCAATTAATAATTTTCCAAAAGGTTGATGATCATAAGCGGCCATGGCCCGAATAGCTTCTAATCTAAGTTTTGGCTCCATAAATAAATCAGATAATATTGGAATCAATTCTTTGCGTTGCTTGGCTGCCAAACTTTGAAGGGCATCTTTCCTTTTTTCTATGGGTGATGCAGGATCTTTTACTATGGCCAGAAATTGTTTAGCAGCTTCAGTATCCCCAAAGAGCTGTGCTATTTCCAGGGCAATTGCAGCCACTTCTTTTTCTGTTTTTAATTGATCGTAAACAGATTTCCAATTCTTAGGTGCTCTGACATCAGATCGTCCTTCCAGTCCGGAAAGTATTCCTTTTAATATGGATTTCAATTGATCGGGATCCTGGCCCAATTCTTTTACCAATAAATCCAAGTAATTGGCATCAACAAGACGTCTGGCTATAAATTCTGAGATGAAGGGGATTTTACTTATAGCAGCCAAAGACATTGCCCTATCCGGATCATTCTCAACCAGATTCTCCATTCCGAACCAGATCATTTTTGGGATATTGTGATCATCAATATCAACAGATCGGGAAATTAGTCCTTCTGTTATTTTCCAGCGAGCTTCCAAATTTATTCGTTGAATTGCCGCTGCCAAATAAAGTCGTACTACTGCAGAAGGATCTTTAAAACTCATTTTAACCATCATTTCAATGGTTTCTTCAGATGGATCTTTATCCTCACAAAGCATTTGAATGGCCCAAGCCCTAATATATTCATCTTTATCAGCCAAAGCAATTTGTAGCTCCTTGTCTGTAAAATTGTTTGTAATGTGTATGGTCCACATGGCACGTAATCGAAAATCGGGATTCTTATCATCCTTATACAACTTTCTTAATTGTGCCAGGCTACTTTTTGAAATAGAGCCTTTTGCTGCACGATTTTGCAGAATAACCCTTGCCCGTCGGGCATGCCAATCGCTTTTGCTTTTTTGCAAAGCAGCCAGTTGTTCATCATTCAAATCTTGTAAATTCGCATATCTTCCTTCCCAATTTTCCGCCATAGAATTTTTTGGGCTGATGCGAAATATTCTACCTGTTTCTTTGTTCAGTACTTCTTTACCACAGATATCAGCATCATGCCAATCCAATACATAAAGGTCGCCTGAAGGTCCCACTTCCATACTAAATCCAATCCATTGGGCATTATTGGCTTGTAAAAAATCATCACCATGATGAGCAATAAAGCCTGATCCTTGAGGTTCAAGTATATCTGAAAGAACGGCATGTTCATGGATATTTGCCATGAATATGCGCCCTTGATGAATCTCGGGAAGCGCATCCGATTGGTATATTCTTGCTCCTCCATGAGCCGATCGATGTCTATGGTCTACAATAGTTTTGATATCGCTATATACATAGGGATTAAAGTGTTGACCCCCCTGTCGATGATAAATACCGCCGGGTATGACATGAAACAAATGTGGAATTACGCAAGCAGTAATAAATAGTTGTCCTTTACTGTCATAGTCTATTCCCCAGGGATTGCTAAAACCATGAGCCACTACTTCAAATCTTTTCTTGGTAGGATGATAACGCCAAACACCACCATTAATATCTACACCGTCTTCTTCCAGCAGGTTTTCTGGAAAAGCCTCCTTATGCTTGTAAATTTTACCTTTTCCCTTAGGCTTTCGAATTTTTGAAGGAGTTGCAAATCCTTCTAATCCATATAGCCATCCATCAGGTCCCCAGTGAAAACTGTTGATGGTTTCATGTCGGTCACGGATTCCCCAACCGGTTAATAGCACTTCAATATCCTCTTTGTCGGCTACATCATCTTTATTTTTATCAGGAACAAAAAGTAAATTGGGTGGTGCCCCTAAAAATAATCCGTCAAATCCTACGGCTATAGCTGAAGGGAAAGGAATTCCTTCCAGAAATATTTTTCTGCTATCGGCAATTCCATCCTGATTTGTATCTTCCAAAATAACGATTCTGCTATCTCCCGAATTTGAAAAACCACTTCCCCTAGATTCATAATCTCTATTTTCCGCTACCCAAAGACGGCCACGGTCGTCCCAGCAAAATGCCATAGGTTGTGTTACCATGGGTTCTCCAGCCCACGCATTGGCCTGAAAACCATCCATGAGGGTCATGTTTTTAACAGCCTCTTCCGGACTTAAAAACTTCGCGGATCTACCTTCTTCCTGGGCAATGCTCCAAAGCGACGCCGTGGTGTATAAAGAATTACTACCTATATAATCGTTCCAAAGTTGTGTGAGATCCAGGTCATTTCGTTCACCTGTATAGGCAACAATTTGATGTTTTATAATTTCGGTTTCTCCTTTTTTGATATGCCAATCTCCCATTTTAGCTCTGACGGGGCCAACACCTAATTGCCCATCAACACGCCAGGGTTGTGGAAAACCACCATTTTCAGGATGATCAAAAATGGTAATATGGGCTAAATCATCTCGTCCTTCAACCTGCATACCTACATCCACCCACATGGCTCTTTGTCCTTCAGCTTTTTCATTTCTCTGCCTGGCAGCATTAACAACCTCTCCCTCAATTCCTTTTTTCCATGGCATGCGTAAAAATAAGCCCCCATAGTCAAATTCTCCAATGGTTATGTTCTCGATCGCTTTTCCCTGCCATTCTAGATGCAATATAAATTTGCCTTGTTTTTCGCTCATCTTCCATATTTGTGTTTCTCGTAATATGGGATTTCCTTTGTCATCGAGCATATCATAAATTGTTTGCCATGAAACTTCTAACCCTTCATCATTAATTACCTCCAGAGAAACTCTTTTCCAATGATCCCCTTCAGGATGGTGAAAGAAATCCCTGCCAATACTTTTTTGCATTTCCGGCATTTGATCCTTTTTATAAAAGTATTTATGCACGGTATCCATGGGCGCTCCTTCTCCATTTATTCTTGTAAAACCCCAGTATAAGCCTGTTTGATGTTTGTGGTGACCTGGGCTGTATTCGGTAAGCTGGCCTTTTCCATCAGGTGCTGCTATGGGATGCAAAAATGGACGAAAATCAGGCTTGGCATTTTGAGTTACTAAAACTTCAGAGCTTCCTTTTCGAAATACAGACAGAGTACCTGCTGCTTCATTTTGACGGATTTGTAATACGGTTATTGTGTCATTAAGAGGGTTTTCCTTATTTTTTCTGCCACAAGCAATCAAAATAATGAACAATAAAAATATGTATAAAAAAGATTTGGGTAAAATAAAGTATTTCATTTAAAAGTGTTTGGTAGGATTATAACAAGATCCTATTATATACAATAAAGGTAATTTTGGACTTATCATTGTCAATATAGTATAATTAAATTTTATAAAACATTACAACGTAGATAATTATTTCGAGGGGTATAAATTTAGTTAAACCCGGATTATGCATTAGAACTTCGTGATGAGACTTGAAAACACAATAAAAACTAGTATTTTCTTAATTTTAGCATAGCACCGCTATGGTTAAATTAAAAAATGTAGAGAAGCCTAGGTTTTGAAGTGTTTTCAAGATGTAATAGATTTTCTAATGCATAATGCGGGTTAAATGAAGTTTGAATTTATTTAGGTTTTATCTGTCGGGGGTGGTAGGATTACCTCTCTACATTTGGTGATCCTCAAAAAGAAATAATTGCTTGTTCAATCTATCATCATTTTTTTTAAGATTAATTGTTTTATGTTGTTAGAATAATTATATATTTGCAAACCTAAAATTTTTCGGGGTGTAGCGTAGCCCGGTCATCGCGCCTGCTTTGGGAGCAGGAGGTCGCAGGTTCGAATCCTGCCACCCCGACAGAAAAAGCCTAAGAATTTTAATTCTTAGGCTTTTTTATTTATTTGTGTTGCCGCTAATAGCGAGCAAAAGCAAATAAATAAAAAACGACTAAAAATGCGGAGGCATTTTAGGCTTTATCTAGCAACATAACCACTTCAGGATCACCGAGCGCAGTGAGGTAATCCTGCCACCCCGACAATAAAAGCTGGACAATTTGTCCAGCTTTATTATTTGGTCAAAACTGAAATTTATTTCAAGTTGTAAACCAAATAAAAAAGTAAAGGAAGCAAAGCTTCCTAGAATTTATGAGCAACATTCCAATTACAGGATCACTGACTAGAAGGAGATAATCCTGCCACCCCGACAGAAAAAGCCTAAGAATTTTAATTCTTAGGCTTTTTTATTTATTTGTGTTGCTGTTATAAAGGAATAAAAGTAAATAAATTAAATCCAGAAGTATCGGGATATATTTTTTGGATTTCACTTGCTCTAACTTGTTATATAGTAATTAATTGACCATGATATTTTTGGTCGATTTATTTGCTGCTAATGTCAATAATTATCAATTAGGATAGGTTAAACCCGGGTTAAAACTTGCAATTTCATCTCTTTAGATTTGGTATTTCTGTTATAGTATTATTTGTACCACTTTTTGTTGTAAGTCCGATTCATCGGTTCAACTATATGGTTTAATAAAACGCTTATTAAATAAGATTATCCGCTAATAATTATCTTTTTGCTATAGTTTCTATTGTTCTTATTTATATTGTAAACATAGACACCTGCCTTTAATTGAGGAAATTTATCGGAAATACTAATATCATGTTGGCCTGACTCTAAGGTATTATCGTATAAAACACCCACTTGCTGCCCTAAAATATTATAAAGAGATATTTTATAGCTGTCTTGAAAATTATTATTAATTCTAATAGAGACCCTTTTTTGATCATAAATTGGCATGTGTTCAAATTTCTCTCTAACAATATAATCGTGGTTTGTTACAGAACTTGAACAATTAAAACCTAAGTCTATTGATGTATATGGTCTTGGTATTGATAGATTTATGACGCTCGGATCAATACACAACCATTCTTGCATGATAGTGCCATAAACATTGATAAAATCTTGAGTATATTTCAGATTTCCTCTGTTCAAATCTGATAAATCAGGATGCTCTCCTATAAATCCACTACCATTAAGTGATGGGCCAAAAAGCAACATGGGTGCGGCCGTACCATGATCAGTACCATTTGATCCATTCTCTCTTACCCTTCTTCCAAATTCTGATATAGTCATAGTCAATACATCCCGGTCTCTTCCACTTGGTTCTAGATCTCGGTAGAATGCCATAATAGATTCCGTGATATTTGTCAATAGTTCCTGATGTTTTTCTGGCTGATTGGCATGTGTGTCAAATCCGTTAAGATTTACCATATACACACAAGTACCCATTCCGGCTTTAATAGTTTTAGAAATAATAGACAAGGCACTGCCTAAATTTGTGTCAGGAAATTCAATCGTATTTGTTTGTGAAGTGGCTGCTTCTTTGATTACTTTTGAATATTTCAAGGTAGTATTCAATACTCCACGTACAAATCTTAATTGTGAACCCTTCGTACAATCAGGCACATCAGCTACATTAAATAAAGTTCCATCTGAAGCGATTCGTTCTAATTGCCTGGTATTGGCAATAGTAAATGCGAAATTACTTTCAGTTCCTGTAAAAATAATATCGCCAACGCCACCAATTTGAAGAGCTGGTGGAGCCTCAGGTAAATTCAATAAAAAATCAGGATATATACTTTCAAAGTAACGGCCATATACGCCTGTCTTAACCAACTCGTCGTCAGTACCTTTTGACATATTATCGGTACCTGTAAAATGGGATAAATTTTGATTTTCATAACCTGTGCCATGAACAACTTTCATACAGCCTCCTTCCCATATAGGTTCTATTGTCGGTTGTAAGTATTTTGGTACGCCAAATTCATTAGAAAGCTTATATATATCTGACATTTCGTGTTTTAGGGTTGGCCTGGCATTGGCATATTGATCATAGTCATAAATAGGTACAATGGTGTTTAAGCCATCATTACCACCTTGCAATCTTACAATCAACAATACTCTACCAGTCTCAGAATTTCCTAAGGCTGTGGATAAAGGTGTTGGTTGCCCAAAAGCCATTGGAATTCCGTTCATTATTAAAGTAGCTCCTGCCCCTCCCAGACCTAAAGTCTGTAAGAATGAACGTCTGTTCCATTTCTCATGATCTTTTGTATTACAATTTATTAGTAAGTCTTTTTCTGTACACATAGCTGTCTATTTAAGTTGATAATCTGGTAGGGAGACTATATATTCAATAAGATCACGTACTTGAAGTGGTGCTACTTCAAAGCTTAGCGTCCATGTGTTTGTGTCAAAATAATTGGAGGGTACCCTACTTTTAAAAATATCGATACCAGTTTCAAAATCATCAAGGGTATAGGGTACTTCAGTCATTAAAGCTTCAAAAATATCTTTGGCTACAATTGCAGCATCATTGCTATTTCCTGATAGTTCAATAGCAAACTGTCTAAACTGTTCTTCATTTTGTTCCCATGCCCAATACAATACATCTTTACATAAAAAGGCTCCTCTAAAGGTAATGGTACCCGAATTTATCCAGTCTCTATCACCTGGCCATCCAAACACCGTTGGAGGATTTAATATATCTTGCCCAAAAAGCCTTGAGATATTTTTAATCGACTCTTTATTTATGTCATAAGCACCAAAATCTAATCCTGTAGTATTCATGAATTGAATGATCAGGTCAATTGGGCTTTTAATAATTACATTCCTGGCTTTTTCATCAAAAAAATGTTCACTTTTAAACAAGGTTTTGAGTACAGGCGCTATTTCAAAATTACTGGCAATAAAAATATCTGCAAGCGGATTGATAATAAGTAAATGGATTTGATCATCAATCTCAGGGCTTACAAAATTCACATAGATTTTCTCGCAAATATAACGAGCTATCAATGTTGATTTCTGTTCAAATAAAATATTGACTACATCATTATAACCCCAATTACCGGTTTGTCCAAAAATGGTTTTATCGTCGCTGTCAAAAGTCAATTCATTAAAAATTATCCTTGAATCATCTCCATTTGTATATTCAGTATATCCAGTTAAGGCTCTTGCAGTTTCAACAATATCATCTTCAGTATATCCATTGCCTTCACCGAGTGTAAAAAGCTCATACAATTCTCTTGCATAGTTCTCGTTAGGGCTACCGGCAGTATTATCAAAGCCGTTCAAAAATTTTAACATAGACTCATCTAAGCCTATTTCACTAATAAAAGTTTTAAAATTTCCAAAACTATTTCTTTCAATTGCAAGAAAATATCTAAATGCATATCCTGCAAATCCATATTCAACAGCTCTAGTAACCAAAATATTGTGCCAAAAAAGGGTCAATCTACCTCGTACTCCATTATCAATAAACTCTTTAATAAAAACATATTGAGTATCATCTACATATTGATCATTCTGGTCTTCGCTATATGTAAATCCGTTAGCTGCATAATCTGCCGAATCCAGAGGTGCCCATGTTGGAGCTAAAGTAGGTGACAAATTAATGGCAGCATCTATTAGTTCATCAATATAGGCGTCTGGGCTTTTACTCAATGCATTGGATAGTAATGAAGATTCAATGCCAAAACCCAATCGGTTGTGCAAGTGCCTTACCTTTATTGCATCCCAAGGACTGTCGGTACTTGGGGTAAAAACCGCTAATGGGGAGGTATTACACGACAAGTAATTAATAATCATATATTTACCTTTTTGAGTTAATAATAACGTTAAACTATGGCTTATCGTATAAAACGAATGTATTTTTTCAATCTGAAGAAAATCTGAAGAAAATTAATTTTTTAATTTATTTTTGCAAATTATAAAATGTAAAATTCTTTTTATAAATTTTTTATTCCATAAAAGAGATATACCTAAGCGTTACTCATCTAGCTTTTCTTTAAAAAAATAGTTTAGAGAAAGTCCTAAAGTTTTATTTTTCCAAATACCTCCTTCAGTATCAACTATATCAGATAAGCTAGTATAATAATTGAGTCGAACCTTAATTCTTTTTTTAAACAAAAGGCCTGCACCAGCATTGGCACCAAAAGTTATTCGCTTTATTTCTGCATCACTACCAATATCTAATAGTATCGTTTCTTCATCATTCTTAATAAAGGCCCTGCTATTGTATTCTAAATTTATACCCCCATCTACAAAGAATTGAAAATTTCTATTATTCCAATTCAAATAGTATCCCAAATTAATCGGTACCTCAATCACATCAATTCCCCATTTCTCTTCAGAAGTATTGATCCCCCGTCTACTGATGGCATTAAATTCTCGTCTAGTATAAATAACTCCTAATCGTATATATAAATTGTCAGAAAAATCACGTTCCCCTACATAACCTAGAGAAAAGCCAAAACCAGAGCTCGGTTCAACTGATTCATTTAGCCTAAAATTTGGATTTGTCATATTCACACCAAGTTCCAATCCATTATGAAATTGACTCTGCGAAATATGAGATACAAAGAATATTAGATAAAAAAGTCCTTTATGAAGTGAGTTTTTGATTGTTGCTCCCATACTTCTTATTTTCAAAATGAATTATTTAGTTAAACTGGGGAGTTTACACACTTTACAAAAACGTCAAAGAATATAGTTTAGTATAATTTGCGCTAATTACAATTTAACATCCACAATAGATTAAACTAAACGAAACCATCATTAATTAAAAACTGTTGTTGTTTTTCAGATGATCATTTGTAATTTTTATAAATACTTCCATTATTTTTAATAATTTGATTAAATATATTGATTTCAAATTTTTGAAATCGTTGCGCTAAAAAAATTATTGTTGGAACCCACCCGACTGCCAATCTTTTATGGCTTGAACTTGAGTAGCAGTTAGAACGTTACCAACTGGTGGCATAGCGCCACTTTCAACTTTATCAATTAAGCCTCTATTTGTAACAGCATCACTAACATTTTGAATGGTTATCAGTGACATTGAAGCCCCATTAATCGGTGGATCAATATGACAGTTCAAACAATTATTGTCAATGATTCCCTTAATTGTTCCGGTATAAGTAACTTTATTTACAGGAATATCATCTTCACTTTCCGAAGAACAGGAGGTAACTAATAGTAAAAAAATTGGTAAAATAAATAGCTTTTTCATGTGTTTATATTTATTGTTTTTTAATGGTCAGATGCTGTTCGCTATTAATCATTCCCTTGATTGATAAGATTTTAACATGCTCGTTTCATAATATAATTTTAGCTCATCAATTGGTTTATTTTGAATGTTTTCGACTCTAAAGGTCAAAGCTTGTACTCAAATGATTCAGTATGAAACCACCAAAATACCTCTATGGTTCTGCCTCGAGGATACCTGCCTGCCGGTAGGCAGGGTTGGTTTCAAAAAATTCTTTATTTAAAACGCTTTTACCAAAAATATATTTTGATATATGAAGAATTAAAATGCTAAGATTCAAATAATGAGATTAAAATTAAGACATTGGCCAAAAAATCAGGCTGTTTAAAAGAATTATTCAACAACATGATAACGATCATTTATTGCCATTTTTATGACCCCTAAGATTGCTTTGGATGTCGGGATAAATAACTCCTCTTATTTCTCAAAATGTTTTCAGCATAAATATGACGTAGTTCCCTCTCGAATTGCCATATAATAAGTCCATGGAACTGCTGTATCACAAATTATTTAGATTATTGAACTAGCCCAACCAATCCGCTTTTTCGACAATAATACAATTATTGTTCTATTTCATCAATTCTTCGCTCTACATAGATTTTAAAAATAGGAATTTTTGCATTTTTTGCCATATGTAACAGACGTTTGGAGTCAATTGTTGCTAACGGTTCGGCAGCATACCACAGCATTAAGGGCAAATTATGATCTGTGGTATCTTCGGATCTTTGTGTCAATGCTTCTAATACATCCCATCGTTTATTGGCATCTAATCTCAATAATCCTGATGTGAGATAAAGCCTAACCAAGGCAGAATCATCATTTTTAGCCATATTTTTAAATTGCTCCAAAATAGGCTCCGAAACACTTTTATCCTCGGTTAATAATTGAATTGCCCAACTTCTGATATATTCATTTGGGTTTGTCAATAAATTAGCTAAATAATTTTCTTCAAGACCGTTGGTAACATGTAAGGTCCAAAGTGCTCTTAATTTTCTTGTTATATCCGGATTCTCAGTTAAAATCTCTTTTAACGCTTTATGAACGTTTTCATTACCTCCCCGTTCCTGAAGAAGAGTTCTTGACTGTCTCACATACCATTCGTTTGCATGTAACTGATAACTGACCAATTCTAAATCGGTTGCCTTGGTCAAATCAACCTTGATCCATTGATCGTCTTTATGGCTAATTTTAAAAATACGGCCTAAGGTCTTATCATGAACCTCGGGATTGGGACTATGACATTGGTTTTGATCATACCAGTCAATTGCAAATACCGATCCACTGGGATCATATTTAAAATTCAACCATTGCGACCATGAATCGTTCATCATCAAAAAGTCTTTTTTATGTGAAGCAACATAACCGGATCCTCGTCGATCAAGCTCGTCATTATTTAGTATGGATCCATTGATATTGTTCATAAAAATAGTATTTCGATACTCCTTTGGCCATGATTCTCCTCCCAAATAAATCATGGCTCCTGCATGGGCATGTCCACCACCTGCAGCAGCTGATCTAAAATTGCCTGCATGAGGGCCTCGGTCGCCTAAATAATGTACATGGTCTGCAATGGTTTTAATATCGTCATAGGTATAAGGGTTGAAATGTTCTCCGGCTTGACGCTGATATCGTGCACCTTGAATGATATGATACATATGTGGGATCACACAAACCGTAATAAAAGGATGTCCATAGTCATTAAAATCAATACCCCATGGATTGCTTGTTCCTTCAGCAAAAACTTCGAATTCGTGCTTGGTGGGATGATATCTCCACACGCCTCCGTTAATTTTAGTTCGCTGTTGATCAGGTGTACCAGGCTTACCAACTTTTGAATGCGTAAAAACCCCTTGTACTCCATATAACCATCCATCTGGTCCCCATCTAAGGTTGTTGAGTACCTCATGAGTATCATCGACTCCCCAGCCATCCAGTAATATTTGAGGAGGACCGGCTGGTTTGTCAGTTGAAGAATCAATGGGTATAAATAATAGATTTGGAGCTGCTCCAAGCCATACACCTCCCATACCAACTTCGATTCCACTTACAAGATTTAGGCCTTCTGTAAAGACTTTTCTTTTATCCAAGGTTCCGTCTCCATTTGTATCTTCTAAAATAAGAATCCGATCCAACCCTTTTCCTTCGGCAGCCGGTACCGGGTATGTATGTGCCTCAACCACCCACAGCCTTCCTTTTGCATCTAAGGTAAAACTTATTGGGCGAATAACATCCGGCTCAGAAGCCGCCAATGTTATCTTGAAATCCTTAGGCAAAGTCATTGCCTTAACTGCTTCCGAACCTGAAAGGCCTGAATTTAAAACAGGGTCTAATGGAGGAAGTACAATAATATCTTCTTGTTTTAATTCGTTTGGAAAATTTGGACGGTTGGAATAAAACCTAAAATCATCAAAATTGATATAAGCCAATTTATCATCACCAATATAGGGTATTGGTGAGGTACCGGTCTCGTTATCAATGATTCTTATGAAAATGTCCTTTTTTAAATAGTTGCTCAAATCTATTATAACGGGTTGCATGACGGAATTTCCTTGCCCGGTCGATTTGTAAATCACCTCCTTGTTTTCAGCCAGTACCAGCTCTACCCGGGTATCAGCCAAGGCACCTCCTGATACTTTGAAGGATGCAAAAGGGTGAGTGACTTCAAAGGGAATTGAGCTAAGGGTTCCTTTCAGCTTATAATTTAAATCACCCCCACTACTAAAAAAGTAATCGCCATCAAAAGCAACTTTATCACCTTGCTTATAAATCGATTCTGAATTATAGAAAGGTGCATTTTTAAAAGATCTGTCTTCATTTGTCCAATCGCTCAAATTACCTCTTTCAAAGCCCAAATTCAAGGGTCTCCCCTCCTTTTTCGGTACAATTCCGGTAATAACCGAATTTGTAAGGTTTCCTTCTACAATTTCAAACACTCCCTCCATGCCGGCCGCTCGATGGCCTGGAACGGTACAGTAATAAGTGTCATCATTTTCTGCCCAAAATGTGATACTGGTACTGCTTCCTTTTTCAAGAATAGTTTCACTTTTAATACCCGCTTTTTCCAAAGCAATATCATGAGTCATAGTTTCTCTGTTGATAATGACTATACGAACACGATCTCCTTTGTTTGCCTGTAAGGTAGGGTTGCGTATACCATCCTTCGTAAAATAACCCAGCATGCTGGCTTCAAGGGTATATTCCCGATCTATATGAGTTGAATCTCGTAGAGAATGAACCGATTTGTCATGATTTACTTTGCTTCCGTTCTGACAACAAATAGTTATAGATGCAATTATTATGATAAGAATAACCGATTTAATGAACTGCATTTTTTTCATTTTAATCATTAAAAGTAAAATCAGGTAACTTTTTAATTTCACCACCATTGAGTGCCGATTCGTGAGCAAGAATCCCAACACAAGTAATATTGGCCGACTGCCTGGCATTGGGGTATGGTGGAATATTTTGTACCAATGCATTTATAAATTGGTGCACCAAATGCGGGTGAGACCCACCATGACCGCCTCCTTGTATAAATGAAAGGTGTTTCTGCTGCTCTGTATCGTAGACTCCTTGAGTGGTGAAAGGCTGTATTTCTTTAGGTAACAGTTTTGCAAAGTCAGGACATTCCACTTCTTCCGGGATTTCAGGCTCAGGTTTTTTGGCCGTGTGTACGACTAAGGATTTCCCCTCAATCAATGGCCATTCTACTGATTTCTTTGAGCCATACACCTCAAAACTCTCTCGATACTGTCTGGCTACATCAAAAAGAGAGCGATATACCTGGGCACTTAAATCAGAATTTCTGAACTTGATATGTGTCGTTTCAACAGCAAATGACGAGTTGTAATTAGGAATTAACTCTTCACGGATAGTTCCTGACCCAAAACAAGAAACATATTCAGCTTCACCCTTTGTCAGTCCTAAGACAGGCCCAACACAATGTGTTGCATAAAACATAGGGGGTAATCCCGGCCAATAATTAGGCCACCCATCCATGTCTTGTTGATGACTGGCTTTTAAAAATTGCACCTTTCCCAGTTCTCCTTTTTCAAATAATTCCTTTATATATAAGAATTCCCTTGCATAAACCACAGTTTCCATCATCATATAAGTAAGTCCTAACTCTTGCGTTAAGAGAACAATTTCTTTACATTCCTCAACAGTTGTTGCCATAGGTACCGTACAGGCAACATGTTTTCCCGCTTTTAATGCCTTTATAGATTGACTTCCATGATCAGGAATGGGCGTATTTATATGTACAGCATCAATTTCCGGATCCAATAATAATTCTTCATAAGAAGTGTATCTCTTTTCGATTCCAAAGGCTTTTCCAATTTGATCCAATTTAGTTTTATTTCGTTGGCAAATGGCTACTAATTCAGCATTTGGATGTTTTTGATAAATAGGAATAAACTCGGCGCCAAAACCAAGACCAACAATGGCTATTTTTATTTTTTTCATAGGATAATAATATTTTAAACGTATAATTCGGGTTGAAAAGAGATTATATTATAGAAATCAATAAACAACGAAGGTGTTTTAAATTTGATAAGATAGCCATTAATTGCTAAATACAAATATTTTTAAAACCCATAATTCGAGACAAAAACGATACAAATTTATGGTACTACCACGATTTTAATGAAAAAACCGATGTTATATTATTTAATGCTAATTGTTAGGGATGGCCTTCAAGAATTTGATGTTCTAAATAAGATGAGAACTTAGTAAAACCGAGAAGTTGAGAGCTTGCTCGAAAATCACTCGGCTGCACTTAGTTTTCATGAAATTTAGGTTATTAAATTCTTGTCAGCCTTGAAACCTTTAGGTTCACGAACTCAAATATTTATAGCTATAAAGAAGTGAGTAATTTTTTGTTTCGTTTTTTTATCAAGAATTGCAAAGCACATCACGAATTCCATAATCAATAAGAAATGGATAAGTAAAAAAATGAAATGCCTGTCCGGCATTAGGACTTAAAAATAAATATTCCATTAAAA